>Ga0209121_10001610_pt1 | contig 23662 bp, 20 predicted proteins | sample Cruoilmetagenom3_FD_187292 | JGI IMG/M metagenome (GOLD analysis project Ga0209121, IMG submission 187292) | Oil polluted marine microbial communities from Coal Oil Point, Santa Barbara, California, USA - Sample 3 (SPAdes) (version 2) | ecosystem: Environmental > Aquatic > Marine > Oil seeps ... | reverse complement strand
ATCATTTTTAAATAAAATCCGTTAGGCTGGAGACAAAATATGTCGTAAATAAACGTGATTAAGTTACCTCGGCATAATAAGTTTCCCTTTAGTATAAGATTGGAGATTCTAAATCATTAACTCAATATACTTAATACATAGATGATAGATTCTATGGAAAGTTTCCGGATATTTATAATTAGCTGATATGTGGAGTATAGTTCTACGGGCATGATTGATGACAATTCCGGCGATATTTAACACCCTTTTCGTAATAGAGCCTGAAGTTGATTGACAAAAAGAAAGTGCCTTCTTATAATCATCCTCGATGCAGAACATTAAAATCGCTCTCGTTCATGACTGGTTGACAAGCCAGAGAGGCGGCGAAAAAGTCTTAGAAATTTTTGCTGAAATTTTCCCGGATGCTCCTATTTACACTCTCTTGCATTTTAAGGGAAGTCAGGTTGAAGAAATTGAAAAAAGAGCTATTAGAACGAGTTTTATCCAGCGGCTTCCGTTCCTTAAGAAAAAATACAGATCTTACTTACCTCTTTTCCCTCTGGCTACAGAACTTTTTAATCTACAGGAGTATGATCTCGTAATCTCAAGCTCTCATTGTGTTGCTAAAGGTATTATTCCACGGCCGGATGCCCTCCATATTTGCTATGTTCATTCCCCGATGAGGTATATATGGAATCATTATTTTTCTTATTTTTCACACGAAAAAATGGGGGTTTTCTCTCGTTTTTTAATTCCCCCCATTATTCATTACCTGAGATTGTGGGATGAATCTTCATCGCACAGAGTCGATCATTTTGTTGCCAATTCCATGGCTGTAGCCCAGAGGATACAGAAATACTACAGGCGTAAGGCTACAGTTATACATCCTCCTGTGGATACACAGTTTTTTCAGCCCTCTGAGAATGAAGGAGACTATTATTTGATTGTTTCTGCTCTTGTGCCGTATAAGATGATTCAGCTTGCAATTGAAGCGTTTAATCGAAAAGGGTGGACTCTAAAAATAGTTGGAGAAGGTCCCTGTTATAAAAAGCTCAAGAAAATGGCTCGGGATAATATTCATTTCCTTGGCTCTATCGATGCAGACGAGCTTCTCCTTCTTTATCAAGGAGCCAGGGCTCTCATAATGGCGGGTGAGGAAGATTTTGGCATTGCAGCTCTTGAATCTCAGTCCTGTGGGGTTCCGATCATTGCATATGGACGCGGAGGAGCTCTTGAGACAGTGATTCCTAAAAAAACAGGTATTTTTTTCTCTCGATTGACTGTAGAAAGTATTATTCATGCTCTTGACAAATTCGAAACCTTCACTTTTAATAAGTGTATTATAAGGGATAACGCATTAAAATTTTCTCGGGATATTTTCAAGGAAAGTATTTCTAATTTTTTTCACGAAAAGTGGTATGAACACAGGGGAAAGTAATGGTTAAAAGTCAGAAGGCTCGTCTTGTTAGATATTTTCTCTTAAGTGATATAATTGCTATTTTCGTATCTTATTTCTATTCTTATGGTTTCAGGTTTTACGGTTATATCATTCCTGTAAGTCCCGAAAAGGGCATTCCTCCATTAAAATCTTACGTAGCTGTATTTCCTCTGTTTTTAGCCATACACCTCTTAATTTTTTTCTTACAGGGTTTTTATAAAAGCCGTCTGAAGAGAACTGCTATTGATGATTTTTTTCTTATTACTATGAATGCTGTATTAACTGTCATCATCATCCAGGGAATATTAAATTATTTTTACAGTTACAGCCAGGGTGCTGCTCCTCTTTTTCATATGGAATTCAAATTATCTCATTTATTTCTTGCTGTTTATTTTATAGTTGTCATTATTTTGATTTCAGTTCTTCGTACCCAGGTTTATTTCATCCAGAAAAAACGCTATGCCAAAGGACTGGACCTTCGGAATATTCTTATTATTGGGGCAGGGAAAATGGGAATCGAAGTTGCCCAGAAGCTCTCTAAATATAGAGATCTTGGATTTGTAGTTAAAGGGTTTCTGGATGATAAGAAAAAACCAGGAGAAATAATGAAAACAGATGGGGGAATAAAAGTATTAGGAAGGATAGATGAGTTGGGGTCTATACTGGAAAACGAAGTCATCAGTGATATTTATGTTGCTCTGGATTTAAACAATTATCCTCAAATCATGGATACATTCAAGATAGTTAATAAATACGTTGTGAATGTCAAATTGATTCCCGACCTTTTCCAACTTCTCACTTTAAAAGCGAGAGTCGAAGATTTGGAAGGATTTCCTGTCATCAGTGTTGATGAGCCTCCCATGCGAGGGGTGATGCTGATTCTAAAGAGAATGTCGGATATCTTGGCTTCCTATATTCTTTTAATAATACTATCCCCTTTTCTATTGTTTGTGAGTTTATTTATAAAGCTTACTTCTAAAGGTCCTGTTCTCTTTCATCAGGTTAGGGTTGGTCTGGATGGAAAGAAGTTTATAATGCATAAATTCAGGACCATGGTTTGCGATGCGGAGGCCGATACAGGACCTGTTATGTGTAAGCCAGGTGATGCTCGAATAACGAAACTTGGAAGAATTTTGAGAAAATTCAGTATAGATGAAATTCCGCAAATTGCTAATGTTTTACTCGGGGAAATGAGTCTTATTGGTCCACGTCCCGAAAGGCCTGTTTTTGTTAAGACTTTCAGGGAGAAGATTCCAAAGTATATGCTCAGGCATAAAGTAAAATCCGGGATCACCGGGTGGGCTCAGGTTCATGGCTTAAGGCAGGATTCTCCTATAGATAAGAGACTTAAATATGATTTTTACTATATACAGAATTGTTCTATTTCTCTCGATTTAAAAATCATCTGGAAAACATTAAAAAAGGGATTCATTGATAAAAACTTGTGATTGATTGTCTTAGTTATCTTTTTGGGGCTGATCCGTACGAAATCCAATTATGAAGTAGTGTAGACCTGAAAGAATAGTAAGAATGAGAACGAAAATATAGAGTCCAAATAGAAAAAAAGGAGATGTTTGAATAGAATTGAAAAAGAGGACAATCATCACGACCCCCATCTGACTGAAGGTACAGGTTTTTCCCAGCGAGGATGGCATGAAGGCATTTTTACCTCTAAATTTGTAAAGAAAAAAGGCAATTATTGCTATGAAAACATCTCTTGCTACCACTATTATTGTTAGCCACAAAGGAATAACATTTGGTGAGCTGAATTCAGGAAAGCTCAGGATAATAAAGGAGCAAATCATTAGCAATTTATCTCCTGCAGGATCAAGATAAGAGCCAAGTTTTGATTTCTGATTCATGGCTCGGGCTGTGATTCCGTCAAGTAAATCCGTTGAAGCCGCAATGAGAAAAACAACAAAGGCTGTAATTGTTTTGTGGTGAGTTATCATTAGAATAAAAACAGGAACGAGAAGTATCCTGAGGCTACTTAAAAAGTTAGGGACTGTCAGTAAATAATCTTTTTTGTTAGAATTCATATATCTTTTTTAGATTATTATTTTATCAAGCTTAGGATGATATTTAGAAGTCGAATAGCCTCGTTGCCTGAAATCGGTAAGTCAGGTTTAAAAGATTTATCCAGAGAGAGATCCATGATATTGTAGGAAATAACAAGAAGTACAGGGCGAAAATAGTAATTATCAGGAGAGACATCGGAAATTTCGATTTTTTCTATCGGAATCTGCTGAATTATTTTGTATCCCTTCTTTTGTAGCTGATTAATAAGACGGAGGAGAATTTCTGCCATTTCGGCTCGAGTCACTATTTTGTTTGGCTGGAATGTATGGTTAGGATAAACATCCAGGAGTTCTAAAGAAGCAGTTTTGATAATGAATTTAGAAGCCCATGATGTCGATATATCTATTATAATTGGAGGTTTTCCTGATGGTTCGTCTAAAAACTCTTCAAATTTTACAGCTAAAAGCACAGCGATTTGCTCTTTTGTAATAGCTTCTGAAAGAGATATTGCATCGTATTCACTGGGAAGTTCAAAGATACCGAGGCGGTTCTTTATGATTTCAAGGCGCTTTTTGTTTTCTTGATTTTCAGGTTCTAATTCTTCAAGGATTTCATAAACTTTAAGGCTTTTCTTAAGCTGTTCATCTAAAAAAAGAGCTTCTCCGTATTTTTTAAGGATTTCTTTATTTTGTGGTTCAATTTCGTTGGCTGCTTTTAAATGGATAAGTGCGTTCTTAAGATTATTTTCATTTTTGTAAATTTCAGATAGAGAAAGATGAGCCTCCATAGAATCAGGTGAATAATAGAGGGCTTTAAGAAAAGCTGTTTTACCATTTTCTGTATCTCCCTCTTCTATAAAGGAATTAGCTTCCTGAATAGATTCCTTTATTTTTTTATCTTTGATTACTTCATATTCAGCAAGAGCCCAGGGATGTTCTGGTTGTTCTTTTAAGATTTTTCTAAATTCATTAAAGGCAAGGTCTTCTTTTCCTGTTTTCTGATAAATCTGGGCTAGACCAAGATGAATAAGAGGTATATCAGGATAATCTTTAAGCGCAGCTTCGAAATATTCTTCTGAAGTTTCCAATTCGTTGAGCAAATAACAGGCATAGCCTAAACTGACATTGAAGAAAGGGCTTTTTGCTCCTAAACGAGAAATAATCTTTTTAGCGTTGCTGGCTTTGCCTTCCTTCAAATTTTTCCAGGCATCTTCTGTAAGAATCCTCTCATCAAGGGAAAGTTCCGCTACAATCGATGGAGGAAGATCTTCTATGTAAAGAGCTGGAGGTGAAACCTGGTATGTGGCACATGACCAGAGAAATATTAAAATAAGTAATAAAATTAAATATTCTTTTTTCACCAATTTGCTTCTCCTTTCCTTATATAAGGCAAATAATTTAGTAATGAGTCGGGATGAGCCATTATTTTTAATTCATAATAATCCTTATTTTCCCTTCTTTTCAAGACGAATGACCATTTATCAAAAGACTGGGTAGTTTCTTTGTTTGATTTCGGAATTTGTAGATAAAATAGTTTTAAATCTTTAAACAGAAGAGAATAAAGAACTTTTTTTAAATCGTGGATTCCCTCTCTGTTTTTTGCAGAAATATAAACACTCTGGTTCTTTAAATCTTTGTTCCTTTTTAAGAGATCTTTCTCGTTGGGCAAAAGGTCAACTTTATTGTAGATTTTAATTATTGGGATATTAGAGGCTCCGATTTCTGAGAGAAGATTTTCTACAGCTGAAATCTGGCTATCACAATGAGAAGAACTTAAATCGATGACATGGCATAGACAGTCGGCTTCATTGACTTCTTCGAGAGTTGCATTGAAAGCTTCAATCAGCTCCACGGGCAGTTTTTGAATAAAGCCAACCGTGTCACTCAAGAAAAAAGATAGACCGTCATTGAAACAAACACGGCGAAGAACCGGATCCAGTGTGGCAAATGGTTGTGTAGAAATGAACATTTTTTCGTTAGATAAGGCATTAAATAGAGTTGATTTTCCTGCATTCGTGTAGCCAACAAGAGAAACGAAAGGGACAGGGCCTTTCTCCCTCCTTTTCCTCTGGTTTGTTCTCCTTTTCTGAATCTTAAGGATGTCTTTTTTTATTTTAGCAATCCTATCTTGAATTCTCCTACGATCTTCTTCCAGCTTTTTTTCACCCGGGCCGCGTGTGCCGATTCCGGCACCCAAACGGGAAAGATTCCTACCTTTTCCTGTCAATCGTGGGGAAAGATAGCTCAATTGAGCTAATTCCACCTGAAGTTTTCCTTCCCTACTTCGCGCTCTTTGAGCAAAAATATCAAGGATAAGCTGGGTTCTATCAATCACTTTTACTTGAATTTCATCTTCAAGACTTCGTTGCTGGATAGGCGTAAGGTTGTGATTAAAGATAATGATGTCAGCCTGAAGATTTTCTTTAAGTTGAATTATTTCTGATACTTTTCCCTCCCCTATCAGGTATTTTGCGCTTTTTTTAGGGCGGAACTGAAAAATTTCCTTTATAACTTCTGCTCCAGCAGCCAGAGCCAAGCCTTCGAGTTCTTGCATGGATTCCTCTGCTTGCAGATTTTCTTTCCTATTGATGTCAAAGTGGACGAGAATAGCCTTTTCCATTTTTAATTTAAATTTCTCTCGACATAATTTAAAATTGAATGAATATTATCAGGAGAAAACCACTTAATTCCCTCCATTTTTCTGAACCATATCATCTGTCTTTTTGCATAATGATGCGTCTCTATTTTGGTCAAAGAAATTGCATCTTCAAGGCAAATATCTTTGTGAATGAACTTCAGTGCGTTTTTATACCCGAGAGCTTTAAAAGGAGGAGATTTTTCTTCCACTCCCTCTTGCAGAAGATTCTGAACTTCTTTAATAATGCCTTTTTCGAACATTTTTTCAACTCGTTTATCGATCAAGAAATAAAGTATTTCTCTTTTTAATTTTAGCCCAATTTTAATAATATTAAAATCTTTGACATATGATTTTGTGTTCAAAAAATGGGCCGAAATAGATTTTCCAGTTGAATAAAAAACTTCTAATGCCCTTATTATCCTGATTCTGTCGTTTTTACCTATTTTTCTTGCATAATCAGGATCAATTTCCGTCAATTCTTTTCTTAAGAATTCAAGTCCATTTTCTTTAGCCTCATTCTCAAGCCTGCGCCGGATGATAGGGTTCTTTTCCCCTTCAGGAAAAAGACCTTCGAGTAATGCCTTCAGGTATAAACCTGTTCCACCTGTGATAATGGGCAGTCTTCCTTTTTCTCTGATAGAACCAATAGTTTTTAAGGCTAATTTGGCAAAATCTGCTGCAGTAAATTGTGTGGAAGCATCAACAATACTCAGTAGATAATGGGGTATATTTTCTCGCTCATTTAGGGGAAGCTTATCTGTACCAATGTCAAAGCCTTTATAAACCTGCATGGAATCGCAGTTAATGATCTCTCCATCAAACTGCTTTGCTATTCTGATAGATGTAATACTCTTACCTACTCCTGTAGGGCCAAGAATAATAATGAGGTTTTTCTTTTTAGATTGCAATTTTGATTAAGAGTAATACAACAAGAAGGGAAATAAAAGCAAGAACAGCCAGGACTTGTTTTCTCTTCAGATTCATTCTTCTATTTTCTCTAAATTTTTCACAAGGATTGATTCATGTTCGTTTCCTAAAGTTTTCTTTACTGCAAGAATCTCTGCTGCAAGAATTTCGTCTAAGTCATTGAGAAAAGCCTTTTTGATTTCATTGCGCTGAAAGTTAATGCTTTTCTTAAGAGCAAAATCCAATAAAACTTTTCCATCTGTATCCAGGCTTATTCCTTTAAAGAGATTAGAAAGGGAGGGTCTTATGTCTTCTATGCATTTTCCCAAAATGTTAATTGCTACAGGACCGATTTCTTTTGAAATATATTTTGAGATATAAAAACATTTCTTATTAAATATTTCAATGATTCTTCGAAGTTCGTCTTTTGATAAACCTTGATCCGATAGACTTGACTCTTTCATATAACTTGCGATTTCTAAGCTGAGTAATGCGAAAATAATTTTCTGTGTTTCTTTTTCTCCTAATTCACTAAAACTAAAAATTTTTTTTAATTTCCCTTCTTTTTCGATTAAAGAAATAATGTATTTTTCTAAGTAGTTAAGTTTTATCTTATTAAGATAATCAGGAGAAAGGATGTGTATCGTAACTTCATCTTGAGGAAGATGATTTTTTATTACTTTTTCGCTTTTCATAAGGCGTACACCTTCAAGAACAAAATCTAATGTGGGAAGCAGGAAAAGGATTTCTTCGGTCTTAGAAATTGAGCCCGTCTCAAAAGAGTACTCGGCTTGTTGCCAATCGAAAATTGGAAAAAGATCTAATTTTATATAATTTTCAATGAATTTCCAGAGAGATGCGGGAGAAAAGATTTTGTTTTCGATTAGTTTTTTTACAGGAGATGAATTATTCTTTGCTAGAATGTCATTGCATTTTTTATATGATGAAAAATCAAGGACTTTATGCGAAATAAGATTCTCTAAAAATTGCTTCATATTGATTGAGCTGCTTACTACAGCTATGTTGCCTTCTTGGAAATCAAGATTCTTTTTAACCTTTCCTTTTTTAATTTTCAAATTGCCTGATTTTTCTGATTTCCATATGGAGAAAAGAAGATAAGAGAAAGGAATTTCAGAAAAATTTCCTTGAATCCTTTCTTTATCCATAGGACTACTTTATAAATGAATAAAAAATAAGTCAACCTGAGACTGGCTCTATGATGAAAACTGTGGTCACAAATGTTAATTATGAGGGTCAGGTCAGGTGTTTAAAAACTCGCACCCTAAGATATTAAATTCAACTGGTTTTATAAGAATAGTGAAGAATCGAATGAAAGACTTAGCCCATAAATTGGAGACTCAAAAAACCTAATACGATGTAAAGTACAGTCTTTAAAAGCCAAAAGCCATAGGAAATAATCAAAGCTTTTTTAAATTCAATCTTGAAAACATATGATAAGCCGAAGCCCAGTATTCCAAAAAGCCAAAGCTGAAAAAAGTCGATCTGGCTTAAGATGATATAGGCAGGTGAAGTAATTTCGAGCTTAGGGAATAGAAAGGCGATAGAGGTTGTAGTCTGAATTACGGATCCCCGACTTATTATAAGGATAAGGCGAATGGCATTTCCGAGTATTTTATCGATAAAGTTTGCATGAAGATAAGCTGAAAAAATCTGAGCAAATTTTCCCTCTACTGATATAAACCTTCCTAATATGAAAATGATCAGGCTGGAAAAAACGAATCCAATACCAATAGATAAAGGTGCAATAAAAATTCTTTGGATTATTAAAGTAGTCTTAGAAGGATTTTTCATATTTTCAATCATCTGATTGAATTTTTCTTCACCGAGCCTTTCCCTGAGTTTAATGTTGTTTTGCATGGTTTGCAGACCGTCTTTTTGAGAATAAGGACCAATAATGTAAGAGAACACTGCTGTAAAGATAAGAAGTACAACAAGAGCATCTACCCATACAGGCTTTTCTGAAATTGCTTTAAAGACTTCTTGAGGGCTAAAAAATAGTCCTGAAAAACGATTAAAAAAATTCATGCTTGATATTTTTTCCTCTCTTCCCTTTCGATAATCCCATCTTTTAAATGAATAATCCTCTGGGCCCTGTGAGCGATGTCTCTGTCATGAGTAACGATGATAACAGTATTTCCCTGAGTATGGATTTTGTGAAAAAGGTTAAGAATTTCTTGTCCTGTTTTCGAGTCCAGGTTTCCTGTTGGTTCATCGGCAAGAAGAATAGAAGGCTCATTCACCAGTGAGCGAGCAATAGCAACTCTCTGTCTTTCTCCACCTGAAAGCTCTGAAGGACGATGATACATTCTATGCTCCATTTCCACCATTTCAAGTGCTTTTCGTGTTTTTTTTTCTCTTTCTTTCTTTGCTGTACCTTTATATATTAGAGGGATTTCCACATTATGAAAGGCCGTTGCCCGGGGAAGAAGATTAAAAACCTGGAATACGAACCCAATTTCACGGTTTCGTATATAGGCAAGTTCGTTCTCGCTTAAGTTAGACACCAAGTCTCCTTTTAAATAATATTTCCCTTTTGTAGGAGTGTCCAGACATCCTATGAGATTCATTAAAGTAGATTTCCCGGAACCAGAGGGGCCCATTATAGCAATGAATTCATTCTTGGAAACTGTGAGTGTTATACCACGGAGAGCTTCGACTTCTTGTTCTCCTAATTTGTAAATTTTCCACAGGTTCTTAGATTGAATTATGATATTATTTCCAAAATCCATTATTCTTCTTTCTTTTTTTCTGGTTTTATCAGCATGTCGTCTTTAAGTTGACGTAGTGAACTGAAGGGGCCAACGACAATCGCCTGTCCTTCTTTTACACCGGATTTTATCTCTATCATCAGTTCTCCCAGGATTCCTTTTTCGACCGGAACGAAATGAACACGGTTTGCCTCAACAACATAAATTCCTTCTTCCTGGTCATCATTTTTTATTTTGTTTTCTTCTTTTTCTCTCAGTACTAAAGCAGATATAGGGATAGCAAGGACATCTTTTTTTTCAGCTGTAATGATATCTGCAGAGGCAGAGAGGCCTGGCTTAAGGATATTCGGAGGGTTTTCAAGTGTGATGATGACCTTGAAGTCCTTGGATTCTTGAGAAGAGGTCACTTTTTGAAGAGCTGAACTCCCTATCTCTGTAACTTTACCTTTAATAACCTGATTGGGTAGAGCATCTATTCTTACCTCTGACGCCTGTCCTAATTCCAATCCTATTACGTCAGTTTCATCGACTTCAACCTCTACTTCCATAACCGACAGGTCTGCAATAGTCATTAAAACGGTGCCGGGGTTATTCATTGTGCCAATCATAGCAATTTCACCCTCTTCAACCCTCAGGCTCGTGATGATCCCATCTATAGGAGAGGAATATATTGTTTTACTCAGCATATCCATAGAACTTTGAAGCGATGCCTCAGCCTGCTTGATCTGGAAAAGCATAGCTTCGTGTTGAGCTTTTGAGATATCGTACTGAGCTTTGGTTGTCTCCAGCTGTTCTCTTGAAATAAGATTCTCGTCGAAGAGTTCCTTCTGCCGTCTGAAATAATTTTCATCCTTTTTCATTGATGCCTCAGCCTTAATGAGCTCTGCCTTATATACTGAAATAAGGGCACGGTCTCGATCGGCGTTTGCTTTATACTGGGTTGAATCGAGTTTAAGAAGAAAATCACCGGATTTGACTCTTTCTCCTTCTTCAACACCGATATTGATTATTCTTCCAGAGACATGGGCACTAATGTTGACATTCTTTTTAGGTTTAACTTCACCTGAGGCAGATATAATAGAGGTCAAATTGTGTCTTTTTATTTTTTCCACAGTAACTTTTATGGATTTTTCTCTCTGTGCTTTTAGATTGAAGAAAACAATGAGAGCAACGATTGTAATAAAAGCAAATATTAGAATCGTCTTTTTCCTTTTCTTGGATTTAATTTTCTCTTTCTTCATTTTCTTTCCTTTTTTTAGTTTTTATATCATATTATACTATGTTTAAAAAGGCAAAAAATTTTGTAGCTCTATAAATAAAAATGTGAGAAAGGATTTTAAATATTGTCCATAAATATTTCTAACCTCCCCTTTTCCTTTTTCAAATAAATCAATGCTAATATTGGAGTAAAACCATGTATAAAAACTTTAATACCCTAAAAGATTATAAAAGCATTCTGGATTTAAAAGAAACAGAAAAAGCAATCAAATTGGTTAAAGATTTTTTCCAGGAAAACCTTGCAAAAGCACTTAACTTAAGGAGGATAACATCACCATTATTTGTTAAAGCTGGTACAGGTATTAATGATGATCTCACGGGTGTTGAAAGACCTATCTCTTTCACAGTTAAAAACATGAATAACACAAGAGCAGAAATAATTCAGTCTCTTGCAAAATGGAAACGGCTGACACTTTCAAATCTGGGAATTGGTGCTGGTGAAGGGATTTACACGGATATGAATGCAATCCGTCCAGATGAAACACTTGATAATATGCATTCTATTTATGTGGATCAATGGGATTGGGAAAGAGTCATAACAAAGAAAGAAAAAAAATTAGAATTTCTAAAAAGAATAGTCCGAAAGATTTACAGCGTAATGAAAAAAACTGAAGATTTTATACACCAGAACTACCCAGAAATCAAACCTGAGCTTCCTGAAAATATTACTTTCATCCATAGCGAAGAGCTTCAGAGGAGATACCCAAAAATGCCTCCACCGGATAGAGAAAACATGATATGCAACGTCTATGGTGCAGTCTTTATAATCGGAATAGGAGCACCACTTAAGGATGGACAACCTCATGATTTAAGAGCCCCAGATTATGATGACTGGATAACACCCACAGAAAATGGAAGAGGATTAAACGGGGACATTATCGTCCGTCACGCTGTTTTAGAAAAAGCCCTGGAGATTTCTTCTATGGGGATCCGCGTTGACAAGGAAATCCTCGAAAAACAACTTGAAATAACAGGAACAACAGAAAGAAAGGAACTGTTTTTTCATAGAAAACTCATGAAAGGAGAGTTGCCTCTTTCAATAGGTGGTGGCATTGGTCAATCAAGACTCTGCATGTTTTTTCTTAAAAAGGCTCACATTGGAGAAATCCAGACCAGCATATGGCCTGATGAGGTCATAGAGGAATGCAAGAAAAATAATATTTTTCTCCTGTAAAATATTTTTGGCTCATATCCCTTTCCACGCTACCTGCGCAGGCGAATACGATCCAAGACAGATACTCTTTTCTCTACTTATATCCTCCATTATCCAAAATTCAACATGTCTTTTACAATCCCTGCCAATTATGATAATAAATATTGAAAATAATAGATGGAAAAGAGTTTTTTTAGCTTCATACGAATGAAATGGACGATCAGCAATTAAACAAAAGAGGCAACTGGGGCTCAAAAATAGCATTTATATTTGCTGCATCAGGTTCAGCCATAGGCCTTGGAAATATCTGGAGATTTCCCATGATGGTGGGCCTAAATGGAGGAGCAATATTTGTCCTTGCTTATATAGTCGCAGTCATTTTTATAGGTTTTACTGTGATGCTCGCAGAACTGACAATGGGACGCCATGCACAGAAAAATCCTGTTGGCGTGTTCAACTATATCAAGCCTCATACTCCATGGAAAGCAGTGGGTTATATGGGGGTTATCACAGGAACTTGCATCCTTTCTTATTATTCTGTTGTAGCAGGCTGGGCCGCAGGTTATTTTTACAAGACTATTATCGGCAAGTTTAGAGGGGAAATTTCCTGGCAACTCTCAGATTCCCTATTCAAAAACTTTACAGCTAATCCTGTTGAAATATTAATCTGCCTTTTCGTAATAATTGCCCTAACAACTTATGTCATTTCCAAAGGTGTAAAAGGAGGAATAGAAAAATGCTCTAAGATACTCATGCCTGTTCTTTTTGTTCTTATCATATCACTTGCAATAAGGGCATTAACGCTTCCTGGGGCTGAAACAGGACTTTCTTTTTACCTAAAACCCGATTTTTCAAAGCTCAACATGAATATAATTTTCTTTGCAATCGGACAGGCATTCTTTTCTCTTAGCCTTGGGATGGGGACCATGATGACCTATGGTAGTTATATCACAAAATCAGATAATCTTGTCACTTCTGCAGGATGGGTTTGCTTTTCGGACGCTCTGGTTGCTTTACTTGCAGGAATCATCATTTTCCCTACCCTGTTTGCGACTCCAGGCATTAATACCGAAGAATTTCAGGCAGGAACAGGACTTATGTTTCAGGTTCTTCCGATAATTATTTCAAAAATGCCCGGTGGCTCTATCTTTGGTATGTTATTTTTCACTTTACTCCTTATAGCTGCTCTTACTTCCACAATATCTCTCCTCGAAGTTCCAACAGCTTTTCTTGTAGACGAAAGAAACTGGAAAAGAAGTAAAGCTGCAATTGTGATAGGCTCTATTTCCTTTATTTTAGGAATTCCTTCAGCGCTTTCAAATGGCGGAGTAAATATCTTTACCAAACTAAAAATTATGTCTAAGATGGACCTTCTGTTTGGCAATATTCTTCTGGCTGTTGGGGGCCTATTCATAAGCCTTTTTCTTGCCTATTCCTGGGGGATAAAAAAAGCTCTAAAAGAAATCTCTTTCGGAAATCCAAGATTCAGGCTGAAGAGGCTCTGGGTTTTCGACATAAAATTTCTTGCTCCTCTTGCTATAATCATCATCCTTATTTTCATAAAGAACATCACAGGGTAAATGGAAATATGAAAAAAAGGGAAGCTATTTTCACTTTAATCATCTTCTTCTGCACTTTTTCCTCTTTAAGCGCAACCAACATCAAAGGCAAAGTTACAATTAGCCCTGAAGGTGAAGCCTATACACGCGGTTCCATTCTCATTAAACCTCTTGGAGAAGAAAATTATATCAAGACAGACATCGATTCACAGGGAATCTTTACTTTTACTGATCTCAAAACAGGAAAATATTTAATCAAGATGGACCTCTACGGTCTAACACCCGTAGAAAAAGAGATAACCATTACTGAAAAAGAACGAACCCTTGAACTTGACTTCGCCATTTCTCTCTCTCTTCTTGATAAAACCCTTGTGTTTATGAAAGAAACGAGTGATTTCATCTGGTTTCCCATAATGGTTTTGCTCCTTCTCGGGACAGGAATACTACTAACCATTGTCTGCCGTTTTATTCAAGTCAGAAGATTATTGCTTTCTTTGAAATTGGTTCTCCGAGGGGCATTCCATAAAGACAAATCTGATAAAGAAGAAGGAGATATTTCTCCTTATGCAGCACTGATGACAGCGCTTGCTGCTACTGTTGGCAATGGAAACATTGCTGGCGTAGCAACCGCCATAGCAACAGGAGGACCAGGAGCGCCTGTATGGATGTGGATAGCAGGCTTCTTCGGTATGGCAACTAAATATTCAGAAGGCTTCTTAGGTGTCAAGTTCAGGAAGAAAAATAAAAGAGGAGAAATGTCAGGCGGTCCCATGTATTATTCCCGCCACGGCATAAAAAACCCTCAATTAGCAAAATTTATGGGCATCTTTTTTGCTATCTGCGGAACTATCGCTGCTCTCTTTGGTACCGGGAACATGGCCCAATCTAATTCCATGGCTTTGGCCTTTAATGACCAATTCGGCATTCCCTTCTGGCTCACAGGGCTTGTCATCACCACTTTTGTAGGAGCAGTCATTCTTGGTGGAATTAAAAGAATCGGAATGATCTCTGAACGCCTGGTGCCAACAATGATAATATTTTATTTCGCGGGAACGATAATCGTCATCCTGGCAAATATTACAAATCTTCCAAATGCCATCACCATTATTTTCAAATCTGCATTTTCTATTAAAGCTCTAGGCGGAGCGATGGTTGGAACTTCTATGAAGCAAATTATCAGCATGGGAGTGCGTCGTGGACTTCTCTCTAACGAATCAGGCCTTGGTTCTGCCGCTATAGCTCAATCTGCCTCAAAATCTTCTGATCCCTCCCGAAATGGTCTCATAGCCATGACAGGAACATTTATCGATACTCTCGTAGTTAATACCCTAACAACACTAACTATAGTTATCACTGGAATGTATCTTAAAACCGCAGCTTTCGGCGCTTCGGAAGGATTAACTTCTACAGCTCTCACAGCTGCCTCTTTCGACTCAGTAATTCCTAATGGTGGATACATAATTGCGATAAGCTCTTTTCTATTTGGCTATTCAACCCTTCTTGGATGGTGCTATTATGGAGAAAAATGCTTAGAATACATCTTTGGAGTAAAAGTTATTTACTTATACAGGATTGTTTTCATAATATTGCTTTTTATTGGTTCAATCATCCAGGGAGTCCATTTAAATATTATCTGGCTCATAGGCGATACATCAAATGCCTTCATGGCCTTTCCCAATTTAGTTTCTTTAATTCTGTTGAGTGGGATGCTTGGGAAAATCACTGTTGACTATTTTTTTAAAAAGAATAAAAAATAAACCTCGTGTATCAGATGCATAGAAGAAAAAATTTTCTTGTTTTTATCCTAAAATTCGTATTTAGCTTTTCAATCATAGCATTGATTTTAATTTTCAAGACCTCTTTTAAAGACATAATAGATGTTTTAAAAGGCACATCGCTATTCTGGTTAATCATCTCTTTTTCTCTCCATTCTTTAGGACTTCTTATAAGCGGAATAAGGTGGCAAATTCTTATCCGTGCGCAGGGAGATTCAGTTCCCTTAGGATTTTTAGTAAAATCTTATTTAGTAGGTTCTTTTTTCAACCTTTTTCTTCCAACCCGTATCGGAGGAGATATCGTCCGTATCTGGGATGGCTCACGTTACTCCAAATCCATCTTAAAATCCTCTGCTATCGTTCTCGTGGAGCGCCTTAGCGGCATTCTGGTACTTTTCCTCTTTGCTTTTGGAGCTTCGCTTTTTCGGCTTGATATGGCAAGGGAAATTCCTGTCATCTGGGTATCTATGATTCTCGGGCTTTTAGGATTAAGCGTTATAATAGGTTTCCTGACACCCCTTACAAACCAAATCATTAAAATTCTTCCTAATAAAAGACTTCTAAAAAAATTTAAACAGAAGATTTTAGATTTCAGAAAAACAATTATATTCTATAAAGAAAGAAGAAAAGCATTATATAAAGCCTTATTCTGGTCCTTTCTTCTTCAGGTAAATGTGATAATTCACTATTTTCTGATAGGGAAGGCACTTAATCTAAATATTCAAATTCTCGATTATTTCATTTTCATACCCATTGTCCACTTGATTCTTCTCATTCCTATTACAATCAATGGTCTCGGATTGCGCGAAGGCTCTTACATTGAAATCTTCAAATTCTACGGGATTCTCCCTGAAACAGCCTTTTCTTTTGCTATTATAGATCTTGCTTTTATGCTTATAATAGGAACAATCGGAGGAATGATTTATATCTTCAGAAAATGAAAAAGGTTGATTCATGCTTTAAAAAAAGATTTAAAAAAATCTTTAGTCTGCTTGTCTTATCAGCTCTGTCATTCCCCCTATTCTCTGGGATAGTTCTTTCACAGGAAGATATCTCTCAATACGAGAGACGCTTGACAGAAATTTCCAAAAAAATCGACCGGCTCAAAAAAAAAATTAAGCAAACGGGAAAAGAAGAATCTTCTATTCTTGCCCAATTGGAAAGAATCACTTTCAAAAAAAAGCTCATCAACAACGAAATTATCCTTTACCAAACACAAATAAAAAAAGCTAACATAGAGGTTTCCGAAACTAAAAAAGACATTAGTCAGCTCAAGGATAAGCTTAAGAAGAACAAAAAAAACATCGAGAAAATACTCGTAACTCTCTACAAATTTGGTAAGCTAAATTATGTTGAATTCATGCTTCAGGCTGAAAATATAGGAAACCTCATTTCAGAAAACAAATATCTTACCATTCTGGCCCAGTATCAGGAAGGGCTAATCAAAGAATACCTAAAGACACTGGATGAACTCGAAGCGGCTCAAGCAAAACTAGAAGCAAAAAAGAAGGAAATCACTAAATTCATTCAGATTTCTAATCTGAAAAAAGAAGAACTCGAAAGTCAAGAAAAAAAGAATAAATCGCTGATAACAGAGATAAAAAGAAATAAAAATACATACTCAAAGATTATGGAAGAACTCAAAGAGCGAGCACGACAATTAGAAAAACTCATAAAAAAAATATCTAAAGAAAAAATAGCACTCCCTTTTCCTCTCATTCCTCTTTATGAAAAAAAAGGGAAACTTTCCTGGCCTATTAAAGGAAAATTGATAAACCTCTTTGGCCTGGAAAAGCATCCCCGCTTTAACACTATCACAATTAGTAATGGCATCGAAATACTCCCAGAAAACAATATAATTGTGAATTCTATTCACCCTGGAAAAATAGTCTATTCTGACTATTTTCAAGGCTACGGTGACCTGATTATAATAGACCATGGAATGGATTATTATTCTCTTTACGGCCACTGCTCTGATTTTCTTCTGAAAAAGGGAGATTTCGTAAATACCAATCAGCCTATAGCTGTTGTAGGCAAAACACTATATTTTGAACTACGCTTCAAGACTAAGCCTCTTAATCCCTTGAAATGGCTGAAAAAAAGATGATAGAATCAAAATTAAGGTTATGCAAAAAATGAAACAGAAGAAAATAAAAATTATACTTCTAAGTATTCTTATTCCCCTTTTTTCTTTCCTCCTGATAGAAAAAAACTTCCTCTCCAGTTTCTCTTTCAAGTCTTCTCCCGATAAAAGCTTAAGAGCCCTCAACTCCGTTGTTGAATTGATAAAAAATCACTACGTAGAAGAACCCAACCCAGAAAAAACCATGGAGGGGGCCTTTAAAGGATTATTTGATTCACTCGATGTACTTTCCGCATACTTAGACGAAGACAGCATTACAAAATTTTCGCAGCGAAAAGATCCTGATTTAAGAGATTGTGGATTGATTCTTTATAAGAGATATGGATCATTTCCTGTTGTTATTGGACTTAGAGAAAATTCTCCCGCCGAAAAAAAAGGAATAAAGATAGGTGAATATGTAAGTGAAATCGACAATAGATCCACGCTTATGATGAGTATGCTCGAAGCAAACATGTTTCTGAAAGATAAAGAAAAAAATTCTATTAATTTAGAAATCCTTGGGACAAATAAAAACAAAAAGTTGATTATTGAAAGAAAGAAGCTTTTTAAGGAAAACTTTTCTTATTCTCCCTTAGAGCAAACGAGTGGAAAACTGAAAATCTTTAGGCTATACCCCCCCTGTATAAGCAAAATAGAAGAAGATATTCTCCCCCAATTAAAATCCAAGAAAAAACCCTTAATCCTGGATTTACGGAATTGTTACGAAGGTGAAATCAAGGAAGCACAAAGACTCATAAATCTTTTTTTAACCGAGAAAAAAATTGGATTATTTAAGAAAAAACAGGAGAGTACTGAAATACTTTCTTGCCCGAAGAATGCAGAACTTGAAAAATTGCCTTTAATAATCTGGACAAACAGAGCCACAATGGGTCCAGGAGAACTCGTTGCTGCCACTCTAAAAAAATTAAGAAAAGCAAGAGTCATCGGTCTTCATACATTAGGTCTTGTAGCAAAACAGGATTTTATTCCCTTAGATAATAGAAGCGGAGTGCTTTTAACCTCATCCGTGTTTTACTTCGGTTCTGGAGAAAAATTGTGGCAGGAGGGGATAAAGCCTGATATAAAAATAAGTAGTAATAATCAGAGTTCAGCAAACTATCTTAAAAAGACACATGATATTCTTGTTAAAAAGTAATTTTAATTTATGTCTGTAAGCAGAAATCAAATAAATAAAAAAAATAACCACATCTCTTCTATACTTTTAACATTTCTTGTTCTTCTTGCGCTCTTTTCCTCCGTAGGTCTTGATTATATAAACTGGAAAAAAGGGAATAAATCTTACATATTTTTTACCTTTTCTGATAAAAATAAGAAAGCAACAAAAAAAGAATCATTTAGTGAAATAATTTTAAATAAATTACTCAAGTTAAAAATTCCTGCAGATGCTATTAATCAGTATAGAGATACAGCTGGCATCCGACATATAATGATAAATATTCCATTCAATAAATATCTTCCATTGGCATCAACTCTTGAAGAAGATATCCATAGTATAAATGCTTTTATCCAAAAAAAAGAAGAACTCCAATCCAGGGAAAAAAATTATTATCTGTGGCATGTTAAAGGGAAAGGAGAGCAGCTGGTATCTATTCTCTTTTCCTGCCAAAAAGAAAAAGCACAAAATAAAGTTGCTATTATCATGGATGATATGGGCTTTAGCCTGGAAGCCATAGAAGAAATATGTTCTATCAAAAAACCCATAACTATTTCTATCCTCCCTTTCAGCCCATTTTTAAAAGAAACAGCGAGAATAGCTCACCAGAACAATCTTGAAGTCATGCTCCATCTTCCTCTTGAATCTATAAACAATGACTATGACAACAATCATACAAAAGGAATTATTCATTCAAGGATGAGTAAAGAAGAGATAATAGAAACAATGGAAGAATGTCTTTCCCAGGTTCCTTATATTAAAGGAATAAATAATCATATGGGTTCAAAGATTACACCCAACAAATTCTTCATGAATGTCATCCTCCGCCAGTTAAAAAAGAGAAATCTCTATTTTATAGACAGTCGTACAACTTCACTTTCGGTAGCCTATGACATTGCACATCAACTCCAGATTCCCTCAGCTTACCGCCATGTTTTTCTTGATGCAAAGGTCAACGAAAATTACATAAAAGAAAAACTCCTTGAGCTTTTTCGTTTTGCACAGAAAAATGGGAAAGCCGTAGGAATCTGTCACCCCAATCAAAAAACATTAAATGTTCTAAAGACAAACATTCATCTCGTCGAGAATTACAATCTTGAACCGGTTTTTGCTTCTCAGATTGTCAGGTAATATTTCTCTCCTGTAAAATATTTTTAAGATAACGGAATTTTTCATACATTTTGATTTGCTCGATGATTTTCATTTTTTATCCTCAAAATTCTGGCTCTGCCGCAAAAATCCATTGGAAGTTAGCAGTGATAGTTTGGACAGAACCCAATTTTAGTTGCATAATTTAGCTTTATAAATTATATTAAAACCGTGTTTGAGGAGGAATTAGATGAAAAAATATTTCCTTGCTTTAATAATCTCCCTGTCCATGCTCATCATAATTTTTAGCGGTTCATGTAAAACGATTACCTCTGAAGAGCTCAAAGCCTCCATAAAAATAATCGATGTAGAAACAAAATGGGTAGAAAAATATTATCAACCCTGGCCGCCTAAGTTAATTCTCGTCCCGTCGCTTTCTTTTAGAGTCAAAAATATCTCAGATAAGCCCATTAATTACATCAACTTTAATGCTAATTTTCGTTTTTTGAACAATGTTGAAAATTTAGGGGATAATTTTTTAGCTGCAATACAAAAAGAGCCTATTCTACCTGGCAAAATAAGCGATGTAATCTTCATGAAGAGTAATTATGGAGTAGAAGGTAAAAGCTTAGCTTCTTTTCAAAACAATCCCCAGTGGAAAATAGCCATAGTCAAACTTTTTGCTCAATCCAAAGGTTCACAGTATGCTTTCCTTGGAGAATGGGAAGTTTCACGTAAAATAGATTTCAAAGAATCAGAACCTGTGGGTATGGGAGAAAAAAAGAAAAAATAAACTGTTATCAAAATTTCAAAGGATCAGGCATAAGGATTTTTATATAGCTTCGCTCTTTTAGATCTTTTAAATATCCTTCTAATTTTTTATTTCTTCTTTCCGTAAACAATTTTTCTTCAATCTCTTTTTTTACTTCATCAAAAGCCTTGAGTCGACTCTCTTTCTTATCCTCTAACTGAAGTAGATAGCATCCATTCCTTGAATTCAGCCACGAAGTTTTCTCTCCTACATCTAACTTTTCTACTTCCATTTCAAGGCTTTTTTCTAATTCTCCCTTTTTGAAACTCCCGAGGTCTCCATGTGCTTCCCTTTCGGGGCCTTCAGAATACTGGCTTGAGAGAGATGCTAAATCCTCTCCTGCTGCTAGTTTTGTGGAAATCTCTTCTTTTAAATTTTCTATTTCTTCACTTGTCTTTCCCTCTTCAGAAATGTATATTGCTTTCAACTTATATTCTGGAAGTTCTGTAAATTCTTTAGAGTGTTCCTTGTAATAGTTTACAATTTCCGCATTATCAATCACAATATCTCTGCTTACTTTCATAAAAATAACGTTCTGTCTCAAAAAATTTTCTTCCATTTCATTTTTCCAGTCTTCAAAATTCGTACCTTGCTGAATAAGCGCACGATTTAACTGTTCTTCTGTTTCAAAGCTATTTTCCTTTTTAATGTTTTCTATGGTAATCTTCATCTGCTCGCTTACATCCATATTCTCTCTCTTTGCCTCCTGAAGGAGAAGAAGATCTGTTATCATCTTATCCAAGAGATTTTTTTGCATAAGCTCATATTGTTTTCTAAAATCTTCCCCTTCTAACTGCGATTGAAGTGCCATATATAATAAATCATTTTGCTCTTTATATTCGGAGAGCGTAATAACATCATCATTCACAATGGCAACAATAGCTTCAATTATCTCTTGACCTAAAAGAAAAGTTAAACAAAATAAAAAAAGTATGATAAAAATTATTTTTTCTGTTCTATTCATGCTTGTTCCTTTGATATGTAAAGAAAAGATTTTCAGGAGAAAAACTCCAATCTATATCTTTTTTCAAATTTTCCAAGTGTCGAGAAAGAAATTCCCTGATTTTCTGGTCGAGGATCTTTATTCTTATTTGTGGTGAAGCCTGGTCTTCAGGAATCAATTCGGGCTCATATCTTTTATCAAGCCTAAAAATGTGATAACCGTAAGAAGATTCAACAACAGGACTCACTTCATTTTCCTTCAGAGAAAATATTACTTTTTCCATTTCAAAAGGGAGCTGTCCCATCTCAAACAATCCCATCTCTCCTCCTTTTGAAGCTTCAACACCAATAGATTCTTCCTGAGCAATTCTCTTAAAAGAATCTTCTGAAGAATCACTCAGCCTGCTCAGAATTTCGATTGCCTTGTCCTCGCTTTCCACGAGAATCTGGCTAACTTTAACTCTTTCTGGTCTTAAAAAATATCTCTCGTTCTCTTCATAATATTCCTTTATCTTTTCTTCGCTTACATCGATGTCTTTCACTAAATCAAAAGTATATTTTTCTACAAGAAGTCTCTCCACCAGCAGCTTGCTTTCCTCTTCATCTAATTCTACCTCCTTTTTATTCGCCCAGGATTCATTTAAGAGCTTTGCAACATATTCCTTCTGCTCCTCCTCACTTAGCGAAATCTTCTTATCCCTTGCCGCCTCCAAAAACAGTTTTTCCTCAATAAAATTATCAAATAGACGGCTTAAAGAATCCTGTATTAATGACATAGAATCTTCTCCAAAAGTAAAAAGAAGATATTTTTCAAAGTCGGAATTAAAATAAAAAGAATTTTGTATTTTGAGAACTATACCATTCTTTTTTCTCAAATCTTGCGCATCATAGGATGAAACCCTTTTTTCCTCCTGATTTTTATGACAGTTTGCAAAAATAAAGATTAAAAAACACATGAGTAGAGGGAAAAACTGAAACTTTTTTATCTTAAAATTCCTCATTTTCTTTAAATTCTGAACATTATATTACATTAAAGATAACTCCTTCAAGACAAATATAGTTTCCTCCATAAGCTCTTCATCGCTTTCACATGAAAACTGAATACTCATTACTCCTTGAGGAGTCAAAAAACCATCATACTTTTCCAGAATATTGCCCATCTTAGTTAAATCCGCTGAGAAATCAGGAAAAAATTTAAATATAATTCTCCTGCCAACATGATCAATAGTCTTAACTTTTATTTTTTGAGCCAGGTACTTGATGACCCCATAGCGAAGAAGATTTTTGATTCCTTTAGGGAGGTTGCCATATCTATCTTTTATCTCCTTCTTTATTTTTTCAATCTCTTCCAGGCTATTCACAGAAGAAATCGCTTTATATAAATTAAGCCTTAGATTCATCTGGGGAAGATAATCTTCAGGAATCTTAATATCAGCTTTCAAATTTATTTCGCTTTTTATTTCTTCTGGCTTTTCTCCTTTCATCTTTTTTACTGCGTTTCCCAGAAGATGCATGTAATATTCAAAACCCATCGCTTCTATGTATCCGTGCTGTTCAGAACCCAAAAAATTTCCAGCTCCTCTTATTTCCAGGTCTTTTGCTGCAAGGCGAAAGCCTGAACCCAATTCGCTAAACTCTTTAAGGGCTTTCAGACGTTCCCGAGCAAGAGAGGTTAGCTCTGTATAGGGAGGAACAAGAAAATAGGCTACGGCCTGACGTGATGATCGGCCAACCCTTCCCCGCAATTGATATAACTGAGCTAAACCAAACCTTTCAGAATGGTTAACAATAAGAGTATTAACCAGAGGAATATCAATACCATTCTCGATTATGGTAGTTGAAACCAGAACATTATATTTTTGCTGAATGAAGTATATCATCCTTTTCTCAAGCATCCGAGCGGGCATCCGGCCGTGAATCGTAATGACCTTAGCATTGGGAAGCCATTTTTCTACCATCTGGGCCACTGTATCAATATCCTTTACTCTATCATGAATAAAATATACTTGGCCTCCTCTTGATAATTCTGCCTTAATTGCAGATACAATGAT
>Ga0209121_10001609_pt1 | contig 23668 bp, 14 predicted proteins | sample Cruoilmetagenom3_FD_187292 | JGI IMG/M metagenome (GOLD analysis project Ga0209121, IMG submission 187292) | Oil polluted marine microbial communities from Coal Oil Point, Santa Barbara, California, USA - Sample 3 (SPAdes) (version 2) | ecosystem: Environmental > Aquatic > Marine > Oil seeps ... | reverse complement strand
ATAATAATTCAACAGATAAAAGAAAATAATTTTTTATAAACCGGCCTATCGAATATAGCTCGTAAAATTTGAAAAGAGAATTCGTAAAATTTTAGGCTGTTTGAGCTCAGCGAGTTCCTAAAATTTAGAATTTGATTGAAAAATTTAGAGGTAGGTTCGTAAGCCTAGATTTTTGATTACTTTTCATCAATGGAAAAGTAATAGAAGAAAAACCAACCTCAACTCCCAAGAATTAGAAAACAGATACGGAAATCGTGTAAGAAGCAGATTAAAATCAATGTTCAACCTCGTAAGTTTTGATAATAACTCAAAAGATAAAAGGAAATAAAAAAACACCACATCACCCTGAAGATGTCTTGCAGAGCTTGTCGAAGTATGATCCGGGATCTCATCAGCAAAACCTCGAATTCTATTTTTCAATAGCGAAATAGAACATTCGAGAGTTCAAAAATAAAAAATAACAAAACTCTTTAAAAATAAGCTTTCTCTCAAAAGTTTGTTTCGCTAAATTACTTCTACAAATTCAAGCTGCATCAAAATTATATTAAAAAAATGTAGCGAGGAATTACCTAACTTTCTAATTAAATTGATTTGACCTTTACTTGACAAACTAATAAAAATATTAAAAAAATAGTTTATCTTTAACATATCATTACGAATCTCTTAAATGAGATAGCAACCTGCAATTACAAGCGAAGGTGCTAATACAATGAGCCTTTACAAAGGAAAAAAATGTTTTACCACATTTTCATTAGTATAATTTGTAATGATGTAACATTAAATTACAAACTATGTACATCACAACAAAATCATTAATGTATGAGGAAATTCTGTTTACCGAGAATTTCTCAATCATTTTAAAAAAATCTCAATTAATTATTGAAACACCTGAGTTTTATAATTGTAAACCTTCTTTCATAAGAATGTCAAATCCTATGATGGGAGCGCCAATAAATTTAGGAAATCTTTGCCAACTTTGGGCACAAGGAGAGTTTATTGAACATTGTAAAATATGTGGAGATTTGCTATTTATTTTTGCTGGAGCAGGTAATTTTGCAGGTACAATAAGCCAAACACAAGGTATCTGTCAATCTTGTAAGCAAATTTATCAAAATTCAGGAGATAAAGAACATTCAATTTATCTACCTTTTTTTCGAAAGTTTTGGCATTATTATAATAATAAGTTATTTGTAAATTATAAAATAAATAAACGGTTGAATTTTTCAGATGTAATTTTTAAAATTACTTCATATAACTGATAAAAAGAATCAATGTTCAACCTCGTAAGTTTTGATAATAATTCAATTGACAAGAGAGCCTAAAAAAGCCCATCAAAAAAGATGGGCAAAAATTGCTATGAAATAAGCTTGTACAAATTATGCTATAAAATATAATTTTTAAAAGCTTATTCAAGCTACACCAATAAAAAAATAAAATGAGCGTAGCTTAAAAAGATGTTAGACCTATGAAAACCTAACACTTCAAATATAAAATAAATCCTTTTCAAACCTTATTTAATTCAACCTTTTTTACTGAGCCGATCAATTTAAATCAATCAACTAAAAAAGTAACTTTTATCATAAAGTACTTCATTTATTTTAACTATTTTTAACATCATTTGATGGGTGATTTAATAAATATATATCAATAAAACAAAATGCTATGAATATAATGCTGATGGTTTTCAATACAATGAGCTTATATTTCTAAAAAATAAAAAACAATAAATTTAAATGAGTTTAAAGTCAATTGCTGTAGGTCAAAGAATTACAACAAGAGGAGAGGACTTCTTAATTACCAATATAACCACCAATAAAGACGGAAGTCAACTATTAGATTCAGAAGGGATAAGTGAGTTAGTTAAAGGAAAACGATTTTGTTTCGATACAAGTATCGATACTGGAATTAAAGCAGTAGACCCGGTAAACACAAAATTTATTGTAGATACTGACAACGGGTATAGAAAAACAAAATTATATATAGAAACGCATATAAGAAACTCCACCATTTTTTCAGACAAAATTGCCATAGCAACTAAAGCAGCTTTTAATACTTCTGAATTTCAATTAACGCCAACAATAAAAGCATTACAACTTCCTCGACCTCGTTTATTAATTGCAGATGGGGTAGGATTAGGAAAAACAATTGAAGTTGGAATCTTCCTTTCAGAAATGATAAAAAGAGGGAAAGGAAAAAGAATAATGGTATTGGCTTTAAAATCGATACTAGGTCAATTTCAACAAGAAATGTGGAACCGATTTGCAATTCCTTTAGTGAGGTTAGACAGTGAAGGTATCGCCCGAATTAAAACACAATTACCTGCAAATAAAAATCCATTTGACTATTACGATAAAACAATCGTATCAATAGATACTTTAAAAAACAATGCCAAATTCAGACATTATATTGAAAAGTCAAATTGGGATGTTATTGTGATAGATGAATGTCATACAGTTGCCAATGCACAAAGTCAACGAGGGGATTTAGCACAATTTTTAGCTAAAAAATGTGAATCACTAATTCTCACATCTGCAACACCTCACAATGGCCGTAAAGAAAGTTTTGCAAACCTCATCAATATGATAGAGCCTACGGCAATTCCGAAAAGCGGAGATTACACAAAAGAAGATGTAGAGCCTTATTATGTGAGAAGATTCAAAAATGATATTGAAGATACTACCGTGCGTGAAAATTTTCAAGATAGAGAAATTGTACGATTGCAAACAGAATTATTACCAGAAGAAATCGATTTTTTAAGTTACCAACAAGAATTAAAAATTCAGGCATTAAGTGCGTTGAAGAGAGGCAAATCTAAAGATGATGTCTTATTTTCAATTATGATTTTTAAGGCATTTATGTCTTCTCCTATGGCTGCTTTAAGTTCCATTCAAAATAGATTGGAAAAGGTAAAAGGATTAACCAAAAATTCAGATAAGTATGAAGATAGCTTGGAAGTTTTAGAAGAGCATCAAACATTACTACTTAATATTTTAAATAATAAAAAAGACAGCAAGTACAAAAAGTTCAAAACTACTTTAATGGAGTTGGGTTGGTCTGGGAAGAAAAAAGACGAACGTTTTGTAGTTTTTTCTGAACGCATTGCAACACTCAAATACTTAGAAAATAATTTAATTAAAGATTTTGGATTAAGCCCTGAATCTATAAAAACATTCAGTGGTAGCGATAGTGATGTAGAACAACAAGCTATTATTGAAGATTTTGGAAAGGCTGACAGTAATGTTAGAATTTTATTATGTTCTGATGCAGGTTCACAAGGGGTAAACTTACATTTCTATTGTAACAGAATGATCAATTATGATATTCCTTGGTCTTTAATAACCTTAGAACAGCGGAATGGTAGAATTGATAGATATGGGCAAAAGAAGACACCTTTTATCTATTACTTAATTGCGCATACTAATGAACAAGCCATTAAAACAGACTTGCACATTATAAATAAACTGACAATAAAAGAAGAAGAAGTCTATAAAGCTTTAGGTGATGCTGGTTCTGTAATGCATTTGCACGATTCACATGAAGAAGAAAAGAAAACAATTAATGCCATTGAAAACAGCGATGAAAGTTTTTTAGATAAAATCGAAAATTTCGATTATTTGGCAGCTTTAAATACAGCAGCTATAGTAACTGATTCTCCATATAAAGATCCGATTACAATTTACAAGAATGATTTTAGTTTTTACAAACAGCTATTAATGCAGTTGGAAAGTTCAAGGCTTATTAATAATTCAGATTATGAAATTACTGAAGAGGATACGTATATAGAGTTTTCAAACACCAAAGAGTTGAATGATATTTTGTACGATATGCCTCCAGAGGCGAAACCCAAAATAAATGAGTTGTTTAAACTAACACTTAACAAAGATTTAGTACAACGCGCAATTGAAGAAGCTAGAAAAAAGAAAGGTGATTGGGCTGAATTTCAAATATTGTATGACTTACATCCGGTTGTAAAATATTATATGACCAAGTTAGAAGCAAGCGTACCTAAAGAGCAAGCACTAGCAGTAAAGCTTACTTCAAAATTACCAGAAAGCACGGCTTGGTATGTTTTACACGGTCAAGTTTCAAATAATTTAGGGCAACCTGTAATTTCAGATTTCTTTGTTGTAGGTTATCAAGAAAATGAAATTATTGAAAGCCTTCCTATTACAGATTTCATTCATAAGTTTAAGCTAGATGATAGCTTATTCAATGAAAATATGAGTGATGATGAATTGGAAGCACTGCACCAGAATTTAGTTCCGGTAATTGACTATGCTACAAATAAGCATATGAGTAAACTTCAAAAAGAGCTAAGTGAACAATTGTTTTTAAAAGCAGTGGAGTATGAGGGGAAATTGCAGAAATGGGAGGCTGCTTCAGTAAAGCAAGTTGAGATAAATTTCAACGAATTAATTGAAACACCTGCAGTTAAAAGAAGAAGAGAAAAGCAAATGGAAGAAATTGAAACTATTGTAAGCAAGTCAAGTCAATATTTCAAAAACTTGTTGGCATTGAACAACGAAGCATATATAAAAGTAATGGCAGTATTTTTTAATTAGTAAGAGATGATAAAATTTATAAACAACATAGGTGATTTCTTCTCTTCAAATTATTTTGATGAAGATTTTGTAAAAAAAGTACACGATAAATCAGGCTATAGTTTTGAAGATCAAAAAGAACTTCAAAAGAAAATTACGCCATTAAAAGATAAATATTACAAATACAAACAAGAAATTATTGAAGGGCGACTGCGAGTTAGAGATAAAATTAATAAAACCCATCAGTTTCATACACTATTGTTAAATGGGTTGGGTTATGATGGGAATCACAACAATTACAACGACCCCTTACATTTTAGCGAAACCGAAGTGTTGCCAGTTCGTCATAAATTATATCGTGGAGATAAGTTGCATATGATTATTATGGAAATGCAACCACTAATTAAAGATAGTGACGAAGAACCAGACGGATTATTTGAACAGAGTTATAATATTGAAGAGGAAGAGATTGAATCTAAAGAACAACGCTACCACCGTTCTCAATGGAAAGATATTTTTCAAGTTTCTGAAGGTCTCAAAATTTCGCCAGTAATCATTAACAAAGCAATCTCAGAATTGAGTTTGTTAGACCAAAAAGAACGCCCAAATTATATTTTGCTATTAGCTGGAAATATAATTTTTCTAATAGAAGTAGAAAAATGGTTTAGAGGTTCTTATTTGCAATTTGATATTGAAGAGTTGTTTTCTGAAGGTACCATCAATAAAAAATACTATTCATTATTTTATCTATTGTTGTCTAAAGAAATGTTGGCTCCAGACAGCGATATGGTGCTAATGGACCAACTTGAAGAAGATAGCCATAAAAGTGCTTATGAAGTAACCAAAGATTTAAAAGAAGGTATCATTCACGCGGTAGAAGCACTAGCAAATGAAGCGCTTTATTATAAAAAAGAATTATTAAATGAAGAGTTTGACGAAACAGATGATACGTTTGAGCAGGAAGTAAAAGACGATTGTTTAAACATTGTATACCGGTTATTATTTGTTTTTTATGCGGAATCTAGAGCAGATTTAGACATTCTACCAATTTCAGACAGTGTATATCAGAAAGGATATTCCTTAGAAATGTTACGAGATTTGGAACAGACTCAATTAATTACCGACCATAGTAGAAATGGTTATTTCTTTCATGAATCCTTACACCAGTTATTTCATTTAATGAGCACTGGGTACAGGGAAGGTGAAAATGGTTCAAATAAAAGTTTTAGAATACGCCATATTGATTCGCCTTTGTTTGACGATGAAAAATTACATCAAATAAAAGACATTCAGTTCAGAAACTATGTATGGCAAGATGTAATTTGTCAATTGTCTTTATCAAGAAAACAACATAAAAAAGCAAGAGGAAGAATTTCCTATGCCAATTTAGGAATCAACCAATTGGGAAGTGTGTATGAAAGTTTATTAGCCTATCGTGGTTTTTATGCGGAAGAAGATTACATAGAAGTACATCCAAAAAACAAACCAAAAGAAGGTACTTTATTGGTGCAACGTTCACGAAGAGATGATTTTGACAGCAATGAAGTACTAACTGATGCACAAGGTAAAGAAGTAATTATACCCAAAGGACAATTTGTATACCGCTTAAGTGGTCGTGACCGCCAAAAATCGGCTTCCTATTACACACCTGAAGTATTAACACAATGTACCGTAAAGTACACCTTGAAATCTATTTTAGAAAAAGTAGAAACAGGCGAAATGAAAGCCTTAGACTTACTAGATTTAAAATTACTGGAACCAGCAATGGGTGCGGCAGCTTTTCATAACGAGTTAATCAACCAATTGGCAGAAGCCTATTTAAGTTACCGTCAAAAAGAGAAAAAACAAAAAGTATCTCCTGAAAAATACCAGGAAGAACTTCAAAAAATAAAAGCATACATCGCTACCAACAATGCGTACGGAGTTGATTTAAACCCAACAGCCATTGAATTAGGAAAACTCTCTTTATGGCTCAACGTAATCCATAAAGATATGGAAACCCCTTTCTTTGGTTACCGTTTAGGGGTTGGTAATGCAGTAGTAGGTGCTTGGTTAAAAGCCTATAAAAAGAAAGACATTATTGTAGAGTTTCCATCAAAAGGAACTACAAGGCAGCGTAATACGCCTATTAAAAAAGAATGGTGGGACAAAGCTCCTAAACATTTAAAGTTTAAATTAAACGACAACATTCAGCGAAAAGAAGATGAAATTTACCATTTCTTGTTGCCCGATAAAAATATGGTGCCCTCAGCCAGTATTAAGCTCTTAAAAACTGAATTTGAGGACGAAGCAAAAAGAGTAAATACTTGGAGAAGTAATTTTTGTATGCCCATTAATGGGGCGGAATATAGTCGTTTACAAAAAATCTCCAAAGCAATTGATGTATTATTAGACGAGCATTACAAGTTTCAGGCATCTATAAATGCGCAAACCAATGTAAAAGGAAACTTTTTTGGGGCTTATGAAGATGAGGAACAAGGGGAATTAGGTTTACGTAGTTACGACGAAAAAGAACAATTAGCAGCACAACGTAATAACACCAATGCACCCTATTACAAGTTAAAATTAATAATGGACTACTGGTGTAGTTTATGGTTTTGGGATATGCGTGAAGCAGTTGAACTACCAACTCGCCAACAATGGTATGATGATCTTGAGAAAATTATAAACATAGACCTTAATCTTTTTGAGCAAGTAGAAAAAGAGCAAAAAACTGGCTTTGAGCAGCAAATAGAACAAGTAAGTTTGTTTGAAGAACCAAGCCAACAGTTAAACCTAAAAAACTACAGAAAAGACAAATCATTAACCCTAAAAAAATTAGGCGAAGCTTTACAAGCCAACCCAGACTCATTATTTCAAAATAAACGAAGCGAAATAGTGAATAAATTAGCAAACCAATACAAGTTTTTCCACAATCAGTTAGAGTTTATTGAAGTGTTTAAAGAACGAGGTGGTTTTGATGTAGCTGTTGGAAATCCACCTTGGTTAAAGGTTAAATTTCAAGAAAAAGGTTTGATGAGTGAAGTCTATCCTGAACTTGAAATAAGGAGTGTTTCTGCTCCTAAGGTGAGAAAAATGCAAGAATCATTTTTAGAACATAAAAGTCAAAAAAAGAAATATTTCCAAGAGTATATTGAAAATGAAGCGACTTCAACTTTTTTAAATGCCTATCAAAATTATCCATTTCTTAAAGGTCAACAAACAGACTTATACAAATGTGTTTTGGAAAATGGTTTTTATTTAATATCTAAAAATGGATTATTGGGCTTACTTCATCCGGAAGGGGTTTATGATGATCCTAATGGACAACTTCTTCGACTTGAAGTTTATCCTAGATTGAGGTATCATTTTCAGTTCCAGAATGTTTTATATTTATTTAAAGAAATAAAAGACGGTAATAAATTTTCAGTTAATATCTATAAAGGGGAAAAAGATGAAATTGAGTTTCATAATATAAATAACTTGTTTCATCCTTCAACTGTTGATGGGTGTTTCATTACCAAATCTTCATTAGAAGAAGTTCACGGATTAAAAATTAAAACTAATGACAGTTATGAGTGGAACTTAAAGCCACACTCTTCAAGAAAAGTTTTAATTACTGAGTCAGAATTGAGGATTTTAGCTCGAGTTGTAGATGATTCTGAAAATTGGAGATCTTCAAAGCTTGCAGGAATACATTCTAAAGAGTTGATTCAGATTTTAGAAAAATATTCAAGGTTTCCTAAAAACACTAATGATTATTTAAAGAAAATTAGTGAATGTTGGCACGAAACAAATGACATGAATTCTGGGATTATTAGAAGAGATACAAAATTCCCAAAATTGGAAAATTATGAACTTATCCTAAATGGTCCACACATTGAAATATCTAATCCACTATCGCAAACACCAAGAGAAAACTGTATTTTGAAATCCGATTATGACACCATTAATTTAGTAGAAATTGATGAAGCATATTTACCTAGAACAAATTATCAGCCAAATATACCTCTTGAAGATTTTAGATTAGATGGTTTAGCATATAATAAAAAAGAAGATTTATGGGATAATTATATTGACTATTATAAATTATGTTTTAGAAAAATGCTTAGTCAACCTAGAGTTAGAACTTTGATTGGAGCTATATATCCTCCAAAAACAAGTCATATTAATGGAGTGATTTCTATTGTTTTTAAGGATTTAGAAGCATTGATTGAATTAACAGGACTATCAAGTTCAATAGTATATGATTTTTATATTAAGACTATAGGGAAATCAAACATGTATAGTGATACACTTGGGAAATTCCCTTTAGGGATTTCTGAACCATTTAAAAGTAGAATTATTTTAAGAACATTAATGCTTAATTGTCTAACAAAGTATTATGAAAATTTGTGGAGAAATACGTTTAAAACTGATTATAAAAAGGATAACTGGAGTATTGATGATTCAAGATTGAAAAACATAAAAAATCTATCAATTGTATGGAATAAGGAAAACATACTTCGAAATTATTTTGAAAGGAGGCATGCTTTGTTAGAAATAGATGTTTTAACAGCTATGGCGATTGGTTTAAATCTTGAGGACCTTTGCTTAATTTATAACATTCAGTTTCCAGTATTGCAAAGAAAAGAGGATGAAACATATTACGACATTAAAGGGGATATTGTATTTACAAATAGTCAGAGTCTCACTGGTATTGGTGTAGATCGCCCAGTTTGGAATACCATTAAAGAGTTAAAAGCAGGAGAAACCTACGAGCATACCATAGAAAAAAGTGAGTTATACAAAGGCAAAGTAGTAACCTACCACGCTCCTTTTGATAAATGCGATCGTGTAGAAGATTATAAAACCGCTTGGGCACATTTTGAGAAGGTGTTTAAGGAAGAAGAAAATGAGTAATGCAAAACCCGTCAGTTCGAGTGTCCCAACTTTTTCAGTTGGGATGTATCGAGAACAGAGGGTTTATTAATATAAAATTATGGCAACAAAAATAACATACAACATTGCAGGATTTAACAACTTTTTAAGTCAGGCAGAATATAGTTCTTATATTCTCAATTTTTTAAACGATTTTGAAGACCAATTTCAATTAGCAGAACAAGTTGAAATTGTATTTGAAGATATTATAAATCCAGATCCTAAAAATCTTCAACATAAAGAACCTATTGTTTCAGAAGATGGTAAAGAAATTAAAGTATACTTCGGTACATTTCGTCACTTTAATGATAAACAAGGACTATCTAAACCAGATGAACAAAGTTTCTTTAGAGGGTTAAAATTCTATTTAGAAAACACAGTTATTAAAGAGGATAATCAGAGGTATGAGGAATTAAACACGAATCAAGATGAAGAATAAATGAGATTGATATGAGTAAAAAACCAGATAAAATAAGAGCAACAGCCAATACCACTGATGGCGTTGGTATGCAAAGGTATGCAACCTACAAAGATGCAATTAACAGAATTTCAGAATCAATTAAAAAAGGCTTTTACTTAGAAGCAATCACATTAAGTGAAAGCCTTATAGCAGATAGGCTAGAAAGCAGATTAAAATACTTGACAGGTAGTGATAAGTATTCTTTTAAGCCCTTAGGCAAATTACAAGAAGGGATTAGAGATCACGAAACAGATAAGTATTTAATTGAATTACTAGAGTTCAAAAAAGGAAAATTGGATAATTGGAGAAATAATAGAAATAATGCATTACACGCAATGGCAAAAATTGAAAAAGGTGATGCAAGAGAATGGGACGGTAAAATGGAAGAATGTAAAAAAATAGCACTCGACGGTGAAGAATTAAGAAAAGAGATTTTTAAAATTACAGCTAAATTGAAAAGGTGATTTTTGAAGAAAAAGAATAAAACAAAACCCCCGTCAGTTCGAGTAGCCCAACTTTTTCAGTTGGGATGTATCGAGAACAAGTTGTTAGAGGTATGTTTTTAAAAAATATAAAAAAAGAATTATGGAAGATAAATCAAAGAATAAATTACAACTTTATTTCGAATATTATGTAGAACATTTTGATCCCAAAAATGATAGTTGGTATCATTCGTTAAAAAAATACATAGATATTATACAGTTAATTAAAGCTGAACTTCAGCAAATAAAAGATTTTGAAAATCTTATTGAGGAAGATCAAATTTTAAAATTAAATGAAGTATTTGTAAAATGTTCCAATGCTGAAATTAAAAATATAGAATCGTTTTTAAATCGATATGTTTTTGATCAAGACAACGGTGTAGGAAATGTAAAACAAGGAAGTGTATGGAGTACAGATAATAATTCACATATAAGCCAGATAACTCAAAAGGCTACACCATCATTAATATACACAATATTAACAGAAACGGATAGTAACAAAGTTAATGACTCTATTCTGCAGCTGTTGGATGCGGATAGAACATATAATGCCGTGCGGTTCAGATTTATTAGAACCTTATTTCCAGATAACTTTGGGGCTCCTGATGCTCCTGAAAAGTTATATCGATTGGTAAATGCCATTAATAAGAAACTAGATATTTCTATTACCGGGAATGATTTGGAAAAACATGAGATGCTTTGTTCAATGATTAAAACAGATGATCCTGTTTTAAGGCAAATGTTTACTTGGGAGTTATATTATATGCTAGATTTGGATTTGGATCTAAAAAAGGCACTTGTTTTCTATGGTGCACCTGGTACTGGTAAAACTTTTGAGTCTGATATTAAAGCAAAAAAACACATTGACTTGCATCGTATTAAAAAAGGAAATTCCATTTCAAACAATTATAAAATTCAGACGGTACAGTTCCATCCAAGTTATTCTTATGAAGACTTTTTTGAAGGAATCCGCCCTACGGATGATGGTAAGTTGAAATTGTTTAATGGTGTGTTCAAACAGTTCTGTAAAGATAATAGTGTGTTAGAAAGAACATTGTATACTACTGACAATTTTTTAACAAATGAAAAATTTATAGCCGTTGACTACGATTTCTCACAAATTTTACTGACCGACCTTTCAGACGCCCAAAAAAAAGTTTTAGGCTGTGATAAAGAGAACTTAGCAGCTGAATTAACAATTCAAGATTGGATAGAGCCGGTATTTTTTATCATAGATGAAATCAATCGTGCGGAGCTATCCAAAGTATTTGGAGAATTGATGTTGAGTTTAGAATATAGAGGGGTTAAAGGCAAAATTAAAACCCAGTACGCGCATTTATGTAAAATAGACACAGATGAGAGCGCTTTCTATTTTGAAGATGGACAAAATTGGTTTTTTGTTCCACAAAACATCTATGTGATAGGAACTATGAACAATATAGACCGGTCTGTAGATGCCTTTGATTTTGCTTTAAGAAGAAGATTTATGTGGGAAGAAATTCATCCCAATTATGGAGTGATTTATGAAGTGTTATCCCAAAAAGGATGGCCAGTTGAAACATGTGAAGCTCTTTCAAAATCTTTAAAATCCCTTAATGATTTGATAGAGAATGATGATATTCTCGATAAGAACTATCGCATTGGTCAATCTTATGTTTTAGAATTAAGAAAAATGAATCCCGTTCGATTTGATTCTGTAGTGAAAACCAAAGAATTTTTATGGGAAAAATTCATTCAACCCTTATTAGAAGAATACCTACGTGGAATGGGTGATGAAAAAAAATCATCAGAAAAAATTAATGGTTTTAAAAAGGTATTTATATAAAATATGCTTGCTTCAGAATTTTTTAAAAATAATATTACAGATAACGATTATCGGCTAGATAGCATCAAGAATTCCATTGATTTACGGGAAGATTTTAATTGTAACACGTATTATAGAAAAAATCATGAATTAATTCGAAAAGAAGGAGTTGAAGAATTTATAAAAGGCATTCGTCAAAATTTAGAGTCGTATGATTTGTCATCGGCGAAAATAAATTTTATCAACCAAGATGAGGAATTTGATGCCAACCAAGAGCAAAAAATAATTGAAATTTTTGGTGATTCCTTCGAATCGTTCAGAATAAAAACAAGTAATATCGTTGGGTCTTTTATTTATAAAGGCAATCAGCTAAATATCAATTGCCGATTTGGTAATTCATTTTTAGAATATATGATTGCCAATACTAGTGGTTTTATTGAGCTAGAAAATTTTGGCGGAAAAAATAATGATTTAGGATTAGGTGAATGGATATTGATATTATACTGGAAAATGCAATTGAAAAAAGCCTTTGCTCACGGTATGTATAAAACCTATAAACACATTACGGAAGAAATTTCAACAGTTAGAGGTTCAATTGATATTAATGCGTTTATTAAGAAACCATTTTTTAATGGCAAAACTACATGTACCTATAAAGAGTATAGTTATGAAAATAACATTAATAGAATAATTAAACAAGCTTTAACAAAGGTTACGAAATCCAAATACAATAATTTAATAACAGATATTGTAGAAATAAAAAGAGCGTATGACAATGTCCATATCAAAAATGGAGCTAAACTTGATAATGCTGTTCAGGTAAGAAACCCCTATTACTTAAAGTATAACGAAGTTTATGACCTTTCAAAAAATATTATTGAAGATAATTTTCTGAGTTATAATAACCCTACCAACGAGTTTTCTGCTTTTATTTTTGATGTTTCATTATTATTTGAACATCATATCAGGAAGATTTTAAAGCATAATTTTATGCTGCACGCTAAAAATAAAAAGGAGTTTAAAGTTCCAAACGGAATAAATGAGAATAATATATATCCAGATGTAATAATTGATTATGGTGATAATAAGATTGGTGTTTTTGATGTGAAGTACAAACACTTCCCTATAAACGGAAAAAATAAAGGGGTTAATAGAGAAGATAGATTTCAATTAATATCTTACGTATCATATTATGCCAGCAAATATGAAGTGATAAATTCTGGATTTATATACCCTTGTAAAGAGACCGATTATGAAGTGATTAGAGGAAGTGTATCAAAAATAAATCAATATATAAATGTAGGTGAAAAGAGGATTCCGTTTAATATTTTTCTCTATCAAGTAAATGAAAATTATGAGTTACAAATAAGCTATGACAAGGATTTTACAAATGAATTTTCAATGGAGTACAATCCATTAGTAGTTTAAAAGTATTAGTATTATAACAATGGAATTAAGCTTGTGACCTAAGCAATCCATATTAAAAACATTGAGATTTAAATGCTACCATTACAACAAGCTTACGAGGTAAAGCAATCAATTATTGAGTACTTAAAAGCAACATTTAGCTTTAAAGAAAAAAAGGTGTCTGTTGCTTTTTATAATTTTATTGAAGATCCAAAAGAAGGAATTTTTAAGGGCCCCTATGTTTCTTTAAAATTACCATTTGAAACGGCTAGCCAAGAGGAAAATCCTCCATTAGAGATTGCTCCAAACTTCCCACCTTATAAGCATCAATTTGAAGCATTTAAAAGGTTGCACACAAACAATAACCACAAACCACAACCCACTTTATTAACTACAGGAACAGGTTCCGGTAAAACAGAATCTTTTTTATATCCCATATTAGATTATTGTTTTAAACATAGAAACGAGCGTGGAGTAAAAGTCATCATTCTATACCCGATGAATGCCTTAGCAACAGATCAAGCCAAAAGGTTAGCAGAGGCTATTTATGAGGACGAACGTTTAAGAGGAAAATTGACTGCAGGCTTATTCATAGGAGAAGGAAAAGACAAAAGTAAATTTCCTAAATATATGGGAGAAACCCATATCATTGAAAATAGGGATGAAATTGTAGACAATGCACCTGACATTTTATTAACCAACTTTAAAATGTTAGATTATGGGTTAATGCGTCATCAATTTCATAAGCTATGGTCACATAATTTTGATAATCCTGAATTGTTGAGGTTTTTAATATTAGATGAGTTGCATTCTTATGATGGTGCGCAGGGAACAGATGTGGCAAATTTAATTCGTCGTTTAAAATTAAAACTAAATGTCCCTAAAGAACATTTATGCCCAGTAGGTACTTCTGCAACTATTGGGAAAGGTGAAGAATCGGTTCAATTATTGACAAAATATGCATCAGATGTGTTTGGAGAAAACTTTACACCTGATTCGGTAATTGTGGAACATCGTTTAAATGCAGATCAATTTTATACAATTCCTGAAGAGAATTTAGATGCTTTTATTCCAAGAATTGTAGGGCTAAAGCAAAGTAGGTTGGGAATAAATGAGAATTATAATGAATACATTGTTCGTCAAAAAAAATTATGGCAATTACCAGAGAATATTGATGCTTTCAAACTTGGAGTAGAACTTAAAAAATTAAAAATTGTTAAAGACATAACAAAGGCTTGTTCATCTCAAATAGCTTCAGTAAATCAATTAATAGTGAAAGTGAGTGAGACTAATACAGCTTTTAACAACCTGCCTCTTTTTGAAAATGAAGGTAATTTTTCTCCCAAAGAAGAAATCATCACTTCAATTTTAGCATTAATTGCAGAGGCCAAGTCGGACAAGCAGGAACGTTTTCCTTTTTTATTTTTACAAGTTCAAATATGGATACGAGAATTGAGTGGATTACTACGTGAATTTAATGAAGAACCAACCTTTACGTGGAGAGATAAAATTGCAGGAAGAGACGAAAATGCAGCACTGCCACCATATTTTTGTAGAGAGTGTGGAGCAAGTGGTTGGTTAGCTAATAAGCACGATAATAGAAATCAATTCGAATTAGATCCTTTAGAAGTATACGAGCTTTATTTCAGCAATCATAAAAATATTTATTTTGTAAATACAAATACCGAATCTCACAAAGCTATTGAGGAATACAGTCCTACAACCACATTATCTCCATATGTACATGCAGTAGATTTAAAATTTCACGATCACATAGGTGAGAGAAGGTTACACACTATTGCATATCGACGTGTCAAAGATAAAAAGAACATTCACACCTGTCCAGAATGCAATACTCAAAATACCTTAAGCATTATTGGGACAAGAATAGCAACATTAAATTCGATATCCGTTAGTCAAGTATTAGCATCAGATTTAGATAAAAGAGGTGAGAAGTACCGGAAAGTTTTAGCTTTTACAAATGGGGTACAAGATGCAGCACATCAAGCTGGGTTTGTACAAGCTAGAAATTATCGTTTTACATTTAGAGCTTCATTACAAAAAGTAATTAACAGCATTGGAGAACCGATAGATTTAATTTCACTTAAAAACAAATTCATAGAATATTGGAAAGCAAATGCAGATCCATCAGGAGTTAATCATTTAGAAGCCTATTATTATCGTTTTTTTCCATCCGATTATATTGGAAAAGCTGAGGTCGAAGATTATAGAAATCCTAATACAAATGAATTTTCTAAAAGTTTTGAAAAAGAATTTGATGAACGTATTGGTTGGGAAATATTTTCAGAGTTTGGTTACAATGCAGCAATTGGTAGAACATTAGAAAAAACAGGCTCTTCAGCTGTAATTTTCAATCAATTAGAATTAGAGCAAGCATTTGAAAACTCAAAAGAGTGGATGCAAAATAATGGCCTTGCAAATATTGATAAGGAAACTTTTGTGAAATTTTTAAATGCAATACTGCACCGTATGAGAATACGTGGGGCAGTAGATCACGAGTACCTAACCAAATTTAGAACCAAAGAATTAAAATTATGGGATTTAAATTGGATGAGAGATACGAGGCATTTTTTAAATCGAAAATACCATCCTAAATCTCGTATTCCTAAACTAGTTGGAAACAAAATGCATTCCAGAGGAGTGTTAGATACAACCTTTGCAAAAACAACCAATTGGTTTCACACCTATTTTGTAAAAACATTCCCCTTAGTTCCTAATCACAATGAATTAATTAATGAATTTTATACGTTGTTATTTGACGAACTCTCTTCACAAGAAATCTTAAGTCAGCAAGAGACAAATGATGGGGGTAATTATGCCATTTTAGCGGATAAAATTGAAGTTAGTAACAAAGTTGTAAACTACAATTGTAATACCTGTTCTTCAATAGTACATGTGACAGAAGATGATAATATGATGGAGGGTACTGCTTGTTTAGACTATAGATGCCTTGGTAAATATGAAAGAGCTGAGAAGAAAGAATTAAATTATTATAATTTAGTCTATAACCGTGCAAATGCGCCGAGAATCTATGCAGCAGAGCATACTGGGGTTTTAGAAAGAAAAGTACGTGAAGCTACAGAGTACGATTTCAAGGAACGACCATCATATAATTCCTTGAATACCCTGGTAGCCACTTCAACCTTAGAAATGGGTATTGATGTAGGTTCTTTAAATACAGCAATCAATACGAGTATTCCTCCTTTAGCTTCAAATTTTTTACAAAGGATAGGTAGGGCAGGTCGATCATCAGGGAGTGCTTTAATTGAAAATTTTGCACAAAACAAAGCGCACGATTTGTTTTACTATGCAGAACCTTTAGAAATGATGGAAGGTGATATTAATACGCCTGGTTGTTTTTTAAATGCAAAAGACATTCTTACGCGTCACTTTACAGCATATTGTTTTGATAGTTGGACAAAAGCTAATCCTGAAACAAATCAAATTCCTGGTTTAATAAAGTCTTTAAACTTGGTAAAAATTAAAACAACAGATAAAGCTTTTTTCATCAATCAGCTATTAGATTTTATTTTTGAAAACCAACAAAAACTATTTAGTGATTTTGAAAAGGTATATGAAGGCCAAATAGACAATTCTTTAATTGTTGATATCAAAACAACATTTCAACAAGGAGCTTTTCAACAAAAATTAATCAATGTTTTTGAAAACTTACGAAGTGAATTTTTCTTTTTAATACAAAAGGAAAAAGAAATTGTTGAGTATATAAAAGAAAAAAATTTAGGTAAGGAAGATAAGGAAAGGAAAGAATTAGAGTTGGAACAAAGATCTCTTTGGCAATTGCAAAAATCGTTGAAACAACGGCAAGTGATTGAGCATTTAACAAATGTAGGGATATTACCAAACTATGCATTTCCTGAAACAGGAGTAACTTTAAACGCGCATGTATTTGGTTTTAAACCAGAAGGAGCAGAGCAAGAACCAAAAAGTAATACTTATGAAATTGTGCGTTCAGCTTCTGGAGCTTTAAAAGAATTTGCCCCCGATAATTTTTTCTATAGCCAAGGAAATAAATTAGAGATAACAGGGTTAAATACGTTTGATTGGTCTGGTGAAAAATCAAGTTTAACAACGATGAGATTCTGTTCAAATTGTGATCATTTGGAAGAAGAATTGTTAATTAAAGAAAAAGGGACTTGTCCAAAATGTCATCACGAATCTTGGAACTCTTCAACTAACAAGCATAAATTTGCAAGATTAAACACGGTCAAATCAGTAAACTCACGAAGTAAATCTGCCCTGAACGATTCAAAAGATGAGCGTGAACAAAAAAACTATAAAATTTCAACACATTTTAAATTTAATCCAAACGCCATTGAAGGAACTTGGGGGATGACTAAAATACCTTTCGGCATTGAATATGTAAAAGATGTTGAAATTACAAAGGTGAATTTAGGAGCAGGAGTTCCACACTCAAATCATTTAACAATCAATCAAATGAGTGAAATTGCGCGTCACGGTTTTGTGACCTGCAAGAGTTGTGGAAAATCGACATCTAAACCTAGAGAGGTTATTCAGTTTGAACAAAAGAAATTTCATTATGGATATTGTAAACACAAAGAAGAGGATTATAATAATGTTCCTAATGACATCTTTGAAGAAGTTTTTTTATATCGAAATGTAAAAACAGAAGCTATTAAAATATTATTGCCAGTTCAAGAATTTTTGAATGAAGCAACGCAACAAATGTTCAAATCTGGGTTGGAGCTTGGATTAAAAAAATATTACAAAGGAAATCCGGATCATATCGCATTTGAGTTTTATTCAGAATATAATACTTCGAATGATAGATTTGATAGATATCTAATTGCATATGATACCATTCCTGGAGGAACAGGATATTTACAAAAAATATTTGATCCTAAAGAATTTACAGAAGTTTTAAAGGAAGCATATGACGCAATCAAAAGTTGCTCTTGCAAAGATCAGGGAAAGGATGGTTGTTACCGTTGTATATTATCTTACGGCAATCAATATATAAGAGAAGACTTAAGCCGTGAAAGGGCTGAAGAACTTTTTGGAAGAATAGTGCGTTCTGCAAAAGAATGGGAAGAAGTAAATCAAGGGATATCTTCGCTAACCAAAACTGGTATGATAGAGGAAAGCGAATTGGAATTAAAGTTTATATACGCTTTAAAAAAGTATGCCAATAAAAATTCTAATGCAATTCTCAAATTTGATGAATTTAAAGAAAACGGTATTAATACGTATAGAATAACATTACCAATTAAAGATGGCCAAATAACATACCTAATTAGACCACAATTTAATTTAGGTGAAAAAGATGGGCTTTTAGTAAATACAAGAACAGATTTTTATTTTAAATGTATTGAATTACAAAAAAATGGAGAAATAATTGATGATGTTGATGCATTGCAAAGCTATAAAGATGTTGCAATTTATTTAGATGGATATACCTATCATGCCTCAGAAAAACATATGCGATTTTACAATGATATTGAAATTCGAAATAACATTGCTGAAACACCAAATATAGCCAGTTGGTCTTTAAGTTGGAATGATGTGCGACTATTTGAAGCTGAAAAAGAAGAGGATCGTATAGATGGTTTATTTCCAAATCTAAATAGGTATTCAAAAGCAATCAATCTCTTGAATACCTTACCAATAACTACAACATTAAACAAAGGTCTTTTAGAATCTAAAAATTCAATAGAAAGATTGTTATGGTATCTAACAAATAGCTCAAATAAAAACATAAACTCAGAGGTTGGATTATTTGGAGCTGCTTTTCAAGAACAGTTTGCGCAAAATTCATTTTCTGAAGAGAATGCAAATAAAATGCTACAAAAAGGGCAAGATATTTTGGCTATAGAAAAAACAAAACCTTCAGGTGAAACCTATATGCTCTCAGATTTAACCTGTGCAAATGAATTATTCAAGGCGAAAATATTGGTCAGATTGAAAGATTTAAAACTAATGTCTTCGTTTGAAGTAGAAAAATTAGAGAAGATTGAAAAAGATATCTGGGAAGAATATTTACAGATATATTCAATATTCAATGTAGTTAAATCGTAGATATGCGAATAAAAATTAATAATAAAGTAAGCTATGAACATAAACACATTATTCGATACTCTGGACGATTGGAGATGCCTTCCAGCTTATCAATTAGAACGCAGAGTAGATGTTTTTTTTGCGCTTCACCTTAAAGAGATACTTAAAAGGAAGTTAAACGACGCTACCATAGATATAATAATTCCAGAATTTCCATTGAGAAAAGGAGACTTAAATAATTTTATGGACAATGATAATAAATCATATAAAATTGATTATCTGGTTTTTTCTAAAACTAGAAATCAAGTTTATTTAATTGAGTTAAAAACGGATCAAAAGTCAAGAAGATATGTACAGTATGATTATTTATAAGGAGCTGAATTTTTTTTTAATATTAATTGAAAACTCCAACGTCAAAGTCTGACGATCTAAAGTTTTAATTTAGCTCTAGATTAAAAACATCTAAGAAATACAATCAAAACAAAATTATGAAAACACTAGAGATTTTTATCAAAGCAAGTTTAGATTCCACAAGAGATTCAATGGGCTATTCAATGGGTGACGATTACGATAGCGATGCTGTATTGTATCAGCAAGGATATAATATGGATGTTTTAGAAGTAGAACCTAACGAAACCTTTCAAATTCGTTTAGATTATGAAGGTCAAATTAATTGTGATGAAAACCAGTATAAATTTATAAAATTAAAAGATGAATGGGATGATGAGACAGATGACTGGGAAGATCATCTTGAACCAGGTGACCCTATAACCTTATCACCAGAATCATATAAGTTTTTAGATGATGGAATTACAATACAGCAACTAAAAAAATTGGAGTATTAGTTTTAAAAATATTTAAATAAAATGATACAAAAAAGGTTAGAAGAACTTAACAAAAAATGGAAAACAAAAAGAGACTATAAATCATTCACTAATGATGGAGTTTTAAATTATCAAACGTGGGAGTTCCAAAATCCTAAAGTACTTTTTTTGCTAAAAGAATCTGCAGATGGTTTTATTGAAATAGTAGGTAAAGAACACGACATTAGAAAAGGAAATGGCCCTCATTTTTGGTGGAATATTTGTTATTGGAAATACTTGATTACAAATATTTATTTAAAAAAAAATATTGATTTTATTTCAAAACTTGAATTACCTGAAGTTGTTTGTAATAATTATTTATTAGATTCAATTGCATATGTAAATATTAAAAAGAATAATGAGGGATTGACGAAATCTAATAGAGGTGATATTTTAAAATATGCCAAACAAGATCAAGATTTATTAAAAGAACAAATTGATATAATATGTCCAAATGTAATTTTTTGTAGTAGTGATACTTTTGAAGCATATAGACATATTTACGGGCCAAATTTATTGAAACTGAATGATACTTGTTTTCGTCACAATGATAGGTTAATTATTAAATTCTATCATCCTAGTTATGGGTTTTTAACAGGTGGAAGAAAAGCTATTTATTATAAATTAAAAAATTCAATAATTTCAGACATCGATTTACCTACACAATTTAATTGGTAATGTATATTAAAATTTAATTATGGAGAATGCAACACTTTCCAAGTCAACATTTTTACGTGGTTTAAAATGCCATAAATCTCTTTTTCTATATAAGAATTTCTACAATTTAAGAGATGAAATTTCATCCAGTCAACAAGCTATTTTTAATCAAGGTACAAATGTTGGTGTGTTAGCTCAACAGTTGTTTCCAAAAGGTGTAGACGCCTCACCACCAGATTATTTTAAATTGCAAGAGTCGGTATTAAAAACCAAACAATTGATAGACGATGGAGAGAAAATAATATACGAAGCAACATTTCAGTTTAATGGAGTTATCGTGGCGTTAGATATTTTAGTGAAAGATGAAGAAGGCTGGAAAGCTTATGAAGTTAAAAGTTCAACAGAAGTGAAACCAATCTATTTGAATGATGCTGCAATTCAATATTATGTAATAATCAATTCAGGAATAGAATTGAAAGATATTAGTATCATTCACATCAATAATAGTTATGTAAAACAAGGTGCTATTGATATAAATCAATTGTTCACAATTAATTCTGTGTTTAATGAAATTCAAGAACTTCAGTTGGTCATCCCTAAATAAATCAAGGAGTTTAATGAAGTAATTAATCAAGATTCCGTTCCCAATATAGATATTGGCCCTCATTGCGGTTCACCTTATGCTTGTGATTTTATGGGGCAATGCTGGAAACATATTCCTGAATATTCCATTTTTAATATTTCAAGATTAAACGGCACCAGAAAATTCGATTTATACAATCAGGGAATCATCACTTTTGATCAATTAAATATAGAAACAGCTTCTTTAAATAGGAATCAGTTAATTCAGGTTACTAGCGAGTTAGAAGGTAAATCGTTTATAGATAAAGAAAATATCAATTATTTTATCAATAATCTAGAATACCCAATTTATCATCTCGATTTTGAAACTATGGCTTCCGCGGTTCCAATATATGATAAAACGAGACCTTACCAACAATTTGTGTTTCAATACTCATTGCACATTGAAGAAGAAAATGGAAACATTGAACATAGAGAATATTTAGCAGAAGCAAACCCAGCCATAGATCCAAGAGATGCTTTTGTAGAACAACTAATTCAAGATTGCGGAACATTCGGAGATGTACTTGTCTACAATGTAGGTTTTGAAAAAGGAAAATTAAATGATTTAATGGAAATCTATCCTCAATACAATAATGAAATACAAGCTATCATAGACCGCTTAAAAGATTTAATGATCCCATTCCAACAAAAATGGTACTACACTCCTCAAATGAAAGGGAGTTATTCTATTAAATATGTATTGCCAGCTTTAGTCCCTGAACTTTCTTACCAAGATTTAGAAATAAAAGAAGGTGGAACAGCAAGCAATACATTTACACAAATGGTAACTGGTAATTTTCAAGGTGATATTGAAAAAACTAGAATTGATTTATTGGAGTATTGTAAATTAGATACCTATGCAATGGTGAAAATTTTAGAAAAATTAAAAAAAGTGTAATAAAAAAACACCTCAAAATAGAGGTGGTAAAAATTGCTATGAAAAAGATGTTGAGTAAATTACCTAAACTCTTAATATCATAAATTTTAATTTCAGTTGGGGACGAATGATTCTAATCATTTAAATAATTCAACCATATTTTTAATTGTTTTTTTTCATTATCATTATAATCAATATCTGTATAACCCGACATACTTTCCTTCAAGTGAGCTAGAATAAATGGTTTTATGCCTGCATCAACTACAATAATATCATAATAAATATATTTTGGAGGTGAATTGAAACCTGCATTAATTGCTATTCCAATCAATTCTGTATTTTCAAAATCATTCACCAATTGTTCTAAATCTGAAATAAGCATAAATTCTTCATCAAGAATTCGTTCATTAAAATCAGAATCAGGCTCATTTGTTGTCAGGAATATAAGTTCCGAATCATCTTCATATCTAACTAAATAATATTTTCGTCCATAAATTTCACCTCCATAATCGCTTTCAATAGATAAGGCCATTAACATCGAGTGAAATTTTACTTTAGATTTCTTAATTAGTGGAAATTTCATAGAAATAGATTTATAAAATAAAATCAAAATTATAAGACTATCTCGTCAAATAGTGTCGTAGAAAAACCATTTATTTACCTGCTTTAATTACCTTTAACAATCGTTTAAATAAAATAGTATGGCAACACACATAATCTCAAGAAGAATACAATACTTAATTCAGTATATTAATGATTTTTCGTTTCCTTCAAAAGAACAGATACTCGATTTTTTAAATGAAAAAGATTTCATTATATCATCAAGAACTTTAGAACGTGATTTTGAAAGAATAAGAGCTGATTTTGGTCTAGAAATAGTATACAACAAAGAAAATAACGGTTATTATATTGACAAGGATAAAAGTGTAAAAATTGATTCTTTTTTTAAGTTTTTAGAAATTGTAACCGTTGCCGATATCTTAAGTGAAAGTCTACTAAA
>Ga0209121_10001608_pt1 | contig 23669 bp, 20 predicted proteins | sample Cruoilmetagenom3_FD_187292 | JGI IMG/M metagenome (GOLD analysis project Ga0209121, IMG submission 187292) | Oil polluted marine microbial communities from Coal Oil Point, Santa Barbara, California, USA - Sample 3 (SPAdes) (version 2) | ecosystem: Environmental > Aquatic > Marine > Oil seeps ... | reverse complement strand
CTCTGGGACTATACTTTTTTCTTGATACCATGTTGTGACCCCCTTCTTAGTTAAAAGTATCTCTTAACTAAGTGTCCAGTCAATATGGGGGTCAGATTATAAGAATATCTCTGTACTCATCTGCTATTTTAAAAGACAGCTCCATAATTAAGTGCGCGAGTTCAGTAACAGGTGTTAAAATATTAGTGTCAGCGATGATTTTTTGAGCAGAAACATAATCCTCTACCTGTTCTTTTATGGAACTGGAAGTAATAAAAATATTTATACAGTATTGCCCAAATTTATTTAACTGCTCATAAATAAAATTTCCTTCTGGTGCATCCCAAATATATTTTTTAGATAAAGATGGGTGTTCACTATATTTGCCCATGTGTTCTATTAAGTAGCTTAGAGTCGTTCTAAAAATTGTCTTGACTAGATTTTTATTTTGAGTCATAAATTGTAAGTTAATTTTGTAAATTTTGTTGTTTGTAGATGCTATATTTGTTCCATCCCATGTAATCCCAGCAAATTCAACTTTATTACCACTAAATATTTTTTCGTCTCTAAACATTCGTTTATAACCAGCCATTTCAAACATCTGATATTCTTCAGTGGTATATTCTTTCAAACCAGATGCTTCATATATGGGTTGATTTAAATAATAATTCTCTATTTTAGTAATCATATTATCTATCGCCTAACTAATTAATATACTGAATTCCATAATACAAAATTTCGAGTTAAGATAGATTTTCCCTTCTATATTACCCAAAATCGCATATAAATACTCTATAAAATCTACAAATGTTCCAAAAATATGCGTTATTTAAAATTGAGCAAGAGGGTCACGTCTTGTTTTTTTGACATTATTTTTGAAACATCAAGATTAAAGTCCTGACATTACATGGCATCAAACTCTTTCTACAACCTCAATCTTTCTTCTCTATTTTTTTAGACACTGTCTCTTTGCAAATTAATTGTGATATTTCATTATTAAATTTAAGCAAAGCGTTGGTTGCACTTTGCATAGGTTTTTGAATTTTTTTGATCAATTTATTCCAATCTTGAGTCTGTATTTCTTTATATTTTGAAATATTTTCACCAAAAATATGAACCGTATCAGTTCTATCACTTTCAACTCTCTTTATATGGCTATCGTCAAGAAAGGAATCTATTAAATCTCTCATTGTTTGCCCCGATTTTGTCTTTTGTTTAACTAATTTTATCTGATTAGAGTTTGCTACATTCTTAAGGTGTGGAGCCTTGTTAATCAAATACAATTCTCTTAAAAAATTGGCCCACGCTTCTTTATAGGCATATAGGAAGTTCGCAAAAGTATCATAGTGATAGAAAATCAGGTACATATTTTCATAGCCAGTCCAGAAAGGATAAATCTGTTCTACTTTTTCCTGTATTTCTAGAGGATTTTCTAAATATCGATTAGCTACTTTTAAATATTCGAGAAGTTTATCAATATGAATACAGAACTTTAGCTGTTTATGCTCACTTTCAGAAATTTCCTCTGACTTGAGCTTCTTCAGTAAATAATCTAACATTTCTTTCCAAGGGTCCTTCTCCATATTTATACTCCTTGTATTGTTCCAGATAAATCTACTTTTCTATTCTCCTTAATCAGACAACTTTCCTGCTCTAAAAATTTTAGTTAAGTTCTTGAGGAAGCGAAAAAAGCAGACCCGAAGGCCTGTTTTTTTAATTTGAATCTTTAACTATCAACCATAAGCTAATAATCAAAAAATAGGATTAGGGAGAGGATGAGGAATTAGGGGAAAATTTGCTTATGCAAATTTTTGTAAAACCCTGTAGGTTTATTACAGAAACCTTTTATTTCGAAAAGCTTTACCGGAAGCAGTTTTCAGATATTTTTCAAATGCAATGGCTTTCTCTTTGTTTGTAAAAACACTGTACCAGACTAGTTGTTGAGGCCCGTACTTAGCAGTTGAAGGAACTCCTCCTTCATTGTGTTTCTTTATTCTCTGCTCAAGATTTTTTGTTAACCCAACATAATATGTGTTATTTGAGAGTCTTAATATGTATACATAATGCATTTTGTTAAATTAAACTCCTAAATTCTTCGCCCCAAAAAAAGTAGCCTGCCATTCGTAGCCCATTAGGGCGAATTGTGGCTTGCCATTCGAAGCTGGATAAAAGTAGCCCAATGTTATAAAAAGAGCCCTCCTTCGCTTGAAAGCTACGGAAGGGCATTCTTCGCCTCAAAAAAGTGGCTTGCCATTCGAAGCCCGAAGGGCGAAGAATGGTGGAGGTGCGGAGAATCGAACTCCGGTCCTGAAATATCTAAATAAGACTTCTACGAGTGTAGCTCATTTTTGTTATTCGCCCTCAAGAACCCAATGAGCGTGGATTTCTTGAAAGCTATCCCGTTACGTTCCCCTAACTCTTACAGGAATAGGAGCTAAAGTAGCTTACTTGCGACGCCACACCTAAGACCGTAAGCAAATCTTAGGGGACGTGACCGCTTAATTAAGCAGCCAGTGCGTAATTATCGGCGTTTAGTTTAAACGCTCCGGCAGTTTTACGAGGAACCAGAACCTCGACTCGCTTCTCTTACCTCAACATTCCAGTCGAAACCGTTCACCCCCAAATTGTCAGCTAATAGCTCGTTCCCCCGCTAATCGCGGCGTCACCTTATAGCCCTGCCTCACCAGATACTAGCCCGTACCGGGCGGCCTCGATAGCCGATAGCATAAACAAAACATTAACACTTGCTGTCTACCATCAGCTATACGCCATAAGCCATCAACTATTTCTACCCTTTAATCTTTCCTTCAAGGCCCGCTCTACTTCACGCTTAGCTGTTTTTTCAGCAATTGTTTTTCGTTTATCGTAAAGTTTTTTACCCCTGGCAAGCCCTAACTCTATTTTAACAAAATTATTGGAAAAGTAAACCTTAAGGGGTATGAGAGTATAGCCCTTCTCCTTTGTTTTGCCTATAAGACGCTTTATCTCCATCTTCCGCAGAAGAAGCTTTCTGGTCCTTCGCGGATCTTGTTCTTCCTGCCTTCCAAAAGAATAAGGTGAAATATGCATATTATGGAGAAAGATTTCACTGTTCTTAATGTGGGCAAAGCTTTCTTTTAAACTTACTTTACCGGCCCTAATTGACTTAACCTCATTGCCCTGAAGAACAAGCCCGGCTTCATAGGTCTCGTCTATAAAATAATCGTGATATGCTTTTTTGTTTTGCGCCACAATTTTATTTTCAGCCATAATACTAATCTCCGATCAAAAACTAATCGCTGAAACCCAGTAGTTGAGCTTCCTTTATTCTTCCCCTCCCTCGATGGGAGGGGTTGGGGGAGGGTGAAACAAACAATTCTTCTTTATCACTTCCAATACCCCATCTATATTTATTAATACTTCATTGTTCCAGAACCTTAAAACTTTAAAACCTTGCCCTTTTAACCACTTGTCTCTTTCTTTATCTTTAACTATTTCTGTTGCGTGTTGTCCACCATCTACTTCTACCACTATATTTTTTTCGAAACAAACAAAATCCACTATATATTTTCCAATTGGTTGTTGTCTCCTGAATTTAAATCCATCTAATTGCTTGTATCTTAAGTGTTTCCACAAAAGTCTCTCGACTTCTGTGGATCTATTTCTAAGATTTTTAGCTATATTAGTGAGATTATCGCTTATTCTAAATCACCCCCACCCTAACCCTCCCCCATCAAGGGGGAGGGGATTTAATGAAGCAATTCTCTTCCATTTATGGGAGGAACTTAAGCCATAAGCTATAAACCATCTGCTATCTTGCTATCAAGCCATACGCCCCGCCAGAGGCGGGCAAGCATCTGCTATCAGCCAATTTACGCTACCACAAGGTCCATTCTTCTTTCTTCAATATTAACATCTACCAATTTAACCATTACCCCTTCGCCCAATCGGTATATTTTACCCAACCGCTCGCCACGCAAGAGAAAATGCTCTGAATCGTAAACATAAAAATCGTCGTTTAATGATTTAACGTGAACCAGACCTTCTATGGAATTGCTAAGTTGTACAAAAAAACCAAAGCCCGTAACTCCGGTAATTGTGCCCTTAAATACTTCTCCAACATGTTCGCTCATCAGCTCGCAAAGTTTGACATTAACCGATTCTCTTTCCGCGTCTTCGGCTTCACGCTCACAAATGGAAATGTGCTCACATATATCATAAAGCTCTTCGATTAATTTAGTTAACTGTTCCTGCTCACATTGTGTTTTTAATATTCTCTTAACGAGTCGATGAACGATTAAGTCGGAATATCGCCTTATAGGAGAAGTAAAGTGAGTATAATGAGGAGATGCCAAACCAAAATGCGGCACACATTCCGGATAATATTTAGCCTGCTTCATAGCTCTTAAAAGAATCGAGTTTATAAGCAGTTTTTCCGGCCTGTCGTGAGCAAAAGCAATTATCTTTTGAAGATTTTTCGGATGATTGATTTTCCCTTTTATGGGATAGTTCATTTCCTTTAGCAACTCCGCAAGCTGCATTAAAACTTCATAATCGGGCTCCTCGTGTATACGATAAATCATGGGGGCTTCCTGATGATACATAAAACCGGCAACGACCTCATTGGTAAGAATCATTGCCTCTTCAATGAGCTTTGTCGCAACCGTCCGCTCTCTCACAACCACATCAACAGGCTTCAAATTTTCATCCAACAGAACCTTGGGCTCAACGGTTTCAAAATTTAAGCTTCCCCTCTTTAACCGCTTTGCTTCTAAAATATCGCTAAGCTCTTTTAAATCGCCAATTAACTTTCCAACCCTCTTATCTTCAAACTCTCCTTTCTTAACTTGCTCATCTACTCCTTCGTAAGTAAGCCGGGCATCGCTTCTTATGACACCCTCAAATATATTAAAATCTTTTACTTCACCGGCAGTATCGACAACCATCTCAACGGAGAAGGATAATCTATCAACTTTTGGATTAAGACTGCAAATCCCATTAGAGAGTCTCGATGGCAACATCGGAATCACCCTATCCACTAAATAAACGCTGTTCCCCCGTTCCCTTGATTCCTCATCCAATGCAGCATTAAACTTAACGTAGTGCGAAACATCGGCTATGTGGACAATTAAGTTAAAATTACCTTTATCATCCTTGGAAATGGAGATGGCATCATCAAAATCTTTGGCATCTGCTCCATCAATCGTTACCGTAAAAACATCACGATAATCGCTTCTCCCGGATATATCGTCAGTTGAAATTGCGTCGGAAATAAATTTAGATTCTTCAATTGCAGCCGGCGAAAAGCTTAGCGGAAGGTTATGTTCTCTAATCACAATCTCAACCTCAATATTTGGGGTTGATTCGTCCCCTACGATTTCAATTACCCTTGCCTTCGCGGGTCTTTTCCCTGCCGGCCAGCGTTCAATTTCGCATACAACCAATTGCCCATCTCTTGCGTCAAGTGTTGACTTCGGAGGAATAACAATACTGCAAGATATTTTCTTATCAGAGGGAACAACGTAAGCTGTTTTTCTTTTGACCCTAAATTTACCGGTAATTATAAAATTTGCTCTTTCGATAACTTTTATAATTTTACCCTCGATATTGCCATCCTTAAACCTGCGGCCAAGCAAACGGACCATTACCTTATCGTTATTCAACGCACCATTCATGCCTGTTTTGGGAACAAAAATGTCGCGCGGTTCCGCCAAAACAAATCCGTAACCCCTTCTGTTGACCTGAAGATGCCCTACCACGATATCCAACCGCTCAGGTAAATCATATTTATCTTTTTTTGTCTTTACGATTCTTCCTTCGCCCTCAAGTTGATTAAGGGCCTCTTGAATTAAGATAAAGTCGGGTTCCCCAAGCTTCCCGGCAAATTCCGGTAAAGTTAGTGGCCGATATTTTTTATTATGCATCAAATTAACAATCTTAGACTTAATATCCATAGTTTTTACGCGGCTTCCTCTTTCTTAAACATCCCTCTTAAAATTGATTTTGCCTTCTCAAGCTGTAAATCCTCTTCCGTTTCTTCCTTCTCTTCTATCTTTACGACAACATCGGGCTTTATGCCTTTTTCTTGGATGTCTCTTCCGTTAGGCGTGAAATAATGAGCAGTTGTTACAACCAAACGTGAGTCATCCGAGAGTTCTATTACCGATTGAACAGATGCTTTACCAAAAGTTTGTTCCCCGACCAAAACACCTCTGTCATAATCTTGAATAGCACCAGCGACAATTTCCGAAGCACTTGCACTACCACCATTTACTAAAATAACAAGAGGGATATCCGAATCCGCTCCCCCTTTTGTGTTGTGCGTCTCAATTTCACCATTTTTGTCTCTTACCGTGACCACAACCCCGGCATCAACAAATTTACTTACAACATCGACCGCTCCTTCTAAAATACCGCCCGGATTATTGCGTAAATCAAGAATTATGCCCTTTACGTTCAGGTCTTTCATTTCTTTAAGAGCAGAATCCATATCCGAGTCAATCCTTTGATTAAATACATGAGCTCTGATATAACCGATATCTTCATCTAAAAGTTTGGTAACCACATTCGGGATTACAATCTTGTCTCGAACAACCTCAAAATCAATTGGCTTGTCGACATCAATTCTCACAATTGTCAACACAACCTTTGTTCCTTTTTCTCCTTTAATTAAAGATACCGCTTCCTCAAGCGACATTCCCTCGGTTGATTTTCCATCAACCTTTATAATTACATCCCCGGCCTTAAGCCCGGCTTTATCAGCGGGAGCTCCCTCGATTGGAGTAATAACAGTTACTTTGTTCTCCTTCAGACCAATATATAAACCAACGCCATCAAACTCACCATGCATTTCCTCACCCAGCATTTTTGCTTCTTCCTCAGTCAAATATTTTGTGTAAGGATCATCAAGAGATTCAACCGCACCTTTAATGGCCCCTTGAATAAGTTTTTTATCAGATACATCTTTAACATAACTTTGTTTAATTTCAGAGACCGCTTCCTTTAAAAGATCGAAAGACGGAACATTCGCGGTCTTAATTTCAATCAATTTTTTGTGGGTATAAAATCCCGCCGTAAAAATTCCCGCTAAAAAAAATGTTATCAGCAAAATAACCCCAACTGCAATTAAAATCTTTTTTATCACTTAAGCGCTCCTATTCTAAAACCAATTCATTGGATTTTTTGGTTCCCCTTTAACCCGAACTTCAAAATGTAAATGCGGGCCCGTGCTATACCCCGTAACTCCGATTGCAGCCACCTTTTGTCCTTTGCTTACTTCTTGGCCCTCATAAACATATATAGTCGATGTATGAGCATAAAGGGTAATTATCTGCTCACCATGAGCAATCATCAAAGTCCGGCCATAACCGCCTTTCCAGCCAACAAAAATTACCGTTCCATTTTGAGCCGCAACGATTTTTTGTCCGTATGGAGCTCCTATATCAATTCCTGTGTGCATCCTATACACATGAAGAATGGGATGCCATCTCATCCCAAAACCTGATGTCACCGGTCCAACCGTCGGCCATTGTAACGAGCCGACATTCTGCGAAGGATTTAAATTACCCTCAAGGCGTTTAATATATTCTGTTATCTCTTGAGAAGACTTTTTAAGTTCCTCTTCTGCTTCTTTTAAAGCAATCTTGTCGAGGTAAACTTTTTCGAGCAATTTCTTTTTATTGTCCCTTTCGGACTGAATTTCCTTCTCTTTTAATTCTTCCGTACTCTTTAGACTTTTTAACCTCACTTCTTCCTTATCCAAAACATTCCGCTTCTCTGTAATCTCGTCTTTATGCTCCTTTACTTTAAGCTTTTTAGCATCTGTCTCTTTCTTGGTAAGTTCTATATTGGAAAGAAGCGCCGCATCTTGATTTGCAATTAAAGAAATAAAAAACAGACGGTTTAACAAATCAGAAAAGTCGTTTGCGTCAAGTACAACCTCAAGGTAAATTAACTCTCCTTGTTTATAAGCATTTATTAACCTATCATCTAAAACGTTTTTCTGTCTATCAACCTCTCTCTCGAGCTCCTCAAGTTCCCTCTCGATTTTTTGAAGTTCTTTTTGAGTTATATCTAACTCACCTTCAACCTCTTCGCATTTATTCACCGTCTCATTCAATTGGTCATTTAATTCAACAAGCTCGTCCTCGCTAACCCTAAGCTTGCCATCGACATCTGAAATTTCCTTTAACAGGTTGGATTCTTTCCGTTTTACTTCTTCTGTTTTTTGCTGGTTTTCTTCAATTTGATTATTTATGGACTCAAGTTCATCTTCGGCCGTATTAATCGGGGAAGCCAGGGCAGGATAAGTAAAAAGAATGACGGTAATAACCGCCAAAAAAATCATTAAAACGCTGGTTTTGCGACTTATCCGGAGCATAACTACCGCCTGAATGTCTGACTTTTTATCTATACTTTCAAGAAACGTCTCAGCGCTATGACACTCCCGGTCGCTCCAATTAAAACCCCTCCTAAAACCATACCCAAAATAAGACGAAGAAACAACGCTTCATTAATGGAAAGGTTTAGAAAAGGTATCGTCTCGACCACTTTACGTAATGCCCAAACTTTAACAAAATAAACTAATCCAATTGCTACCAAGGAACCAATTAGCCCTTGAAACATACCCTCAAAAAGAAACGGCCAGCGCACAAACCACTTGGAGGCACCGACCAATCTCATTATAGCCACTTCTTTTCTCCTCGCAAAGATATTGAGTCTTATCGTATTGCTCACCAAAATAATTGAAGCAAAACAAAGCAAGGCTGCGGCCGAAAGTCCCATCCAACCAATCATTTTAATTACCGAAAATAGTTTCTCAATATAATCTGCACCATATTTTATATCTACCTTGGGGTCTTCCACTAATTCGTTTAAACCTGTGTAATTATTAATTTTATTTACAACCGTCTTTGTTTGATGAGGATCTTTTAAAAATATCCTTATCGAAGAAGGAAGAGGATTTCCCGTCATTGCCTGCAATATCCCCGGATTATCTTTCAGTTTTTCTTTAAATATATCCAGAGCTTCTTCTTTTGAAACATACTTAATGGTTTTAACTTCATTCCAGGAAAGTATCTTGTTTTGAAAATTTTGTACCTGTTTAGGAGCAGCAGAGTCCTTCAAAAAAACCTCAACTTCTAATTTTGAAAGGGTCTCGACTGCAAAAGAACTCCATACAAAAAACATGAGCAAAAATATTCCAACTAAAAATAAGGAAAGAGCGGTAGTGCTAATAGCTGCGCTACTCATTGCAAAATTTTTCCGCATGTTTTCAATTGCTTCACGCATAAAATAAAAGGGCCTAGTCGCCATATCCATATACCCCGCGAGCTTGATCTCGAACTAATTTACCGTGTTCCAACGCAATAACTCTTTTCCTTAAATTGTTTACCATTTCTCTATCATGAGTAGCCATTAAAACGGTGGTTCCCGTTTTATTGATTCTATCCAACAAACTCATTATTTCCATGGAAATACTTGGATCTAAATTACCTGTCGGTTCATCTGCTAAAAGTAATGGCGGTCTGTTAACAAAGGCCCTGGCTAAAGATACCCTTTGTTGTTCTCCACCGGAAAGCTCGCCGGGATATCTGTCAAATTTTCCACCTAAACCAACTAACTTTAAGGCCTCCGGAACCTGAATCTTTATTGCGCGTTCCGATTTTCCTATAACTTCCAACGCAAAGGCAACGTTCTCATAAATGGTTTTATTCGGCAAAAGCTTAAAATCTTGAAAAACGCAACCTATATCTCTTCTAAGAAGGTGAACTTTCCTCAAACGCATATGAACTAAATCACGACCGGCTATATATATTTCCCCTTTAGTGGGCACTAGCTCTCTAATTAAAAGCTTGATTAGTGTCGATTTCCCGGAACCGCTTGGGCCCACTAAAAACAAAAAATCTCCCCTGTCTACTTGGAGATTAATATCTTCAAGAGCAGGCTTTCCCCCGTTATAAATCATTGTTACATTCTTAATCTTAATCATATGGCATTCGCTCCCGGTAACAAATAGTAACAAAAAAGAGGTTTTTAATCAAAGGAAGGCTTAAGCTTTCCGCATTAAAACCGATTTTACGGCAGCAACAATATCTTTGCTTGAGAGACCAAAATAATTAATTAATTCGGCCGGGCTTCCAGATGTTCCGAATGTATCTTTTATCCCAACCATTTCCATTGGTGAGGGCATTCTTTTGCCTAAAATTTCAGCTATTGCTCCTCCCAGGCCGCCTATTACACTATGTTCTTCAACGGTCACCACAACTCCTGTTTTCTTGACTGACTTTAAAATGGCCTCTTCGTCAAGAGGTTTTATGGTATGAATGTTTAAAACCTCGGCTTCTATTCCCTCTTTAGCCAACTTATCGGCTGCTTCAAGACCGGTTCCAACCATAATTCCAATAGCACAAATAGTTACATCTTTCCCTTCTCTTAGCTTAAGAACTTTCCCAAATTCAAACTCATAATTTTCATTAAATATCATTGGAATTTTAGGTCTTCCCATCCTTATAAAAATAGGACCGTCTATCTTGGCTGCCGCCTTAACGGCCGCCTTTGCTTCATAATAATCAGCAGGAACAATTACTTTGAGGTCGGGGATAGCCCTCATTAAAGCAATGTCCTCGACCGTTTGATGAGAAGCGCCATCTTCCCCTACCGTAATACCGGCGTGACTTGGGCATATTTTCACATTTAAGTTTGAGTAAGCAATCGTGTTTCTCACTTGTTCAAAGGCCCTACCGGTTGCAAAAATAGCAAAAGAACCCGTATAACAAATCATGCCTGAGGCAGCAAGCCCGGCAGCTGTTCCCATCATACTTTGCTCAGCCACACCACAATCAAAAAATCTATCGGGGTAAGTTTCTTTGAATTTATAGCTCTGTGTAGACTTTGCAAGGTCAGCATCAAGCACTACAACATTTTGATATTCCTTGCCCAATTCCAAAAGAGCGTCTCCATACCCTTCCCTTGTTGCTTTTTTAACCGTTTCTTTTTCCAAACCATTCACCACTTTTTAGAATTTCAAGTTTATTGGTCTTAATTAAAGTTAACCATAATGCTTACTATCAACTTTTCCTTACCCCTTAATCCTATCTAGTCGGGAGTCTCTTAGTGGGGAGTCGATAGTTATCTGGCTCCTTAGTTTCTGGCTACGTAGCTACTTGGTTTCTACGTTACTATGTTACTATGTCGCCAGCTCCCTTAATCCTTACTCTCCTTACCCCTTTATCAATCTCTACCCAGTCTCTCCACTTAATTTCTAGTGAGTGCTAATATGGTAATTCATTGAGACTAATAGTAATTTATGGTAACTGATTGTAATTAACTTGAAATTTTAACTTAATTTCTATTTAATCTCCATCAATTTCTACTTTCTTACTCCTTACTTAACTAAGCTCTTTCAGGGCTATCTCCATCTGTTCTCTGTTGGGAGCTTTCCCGTGAAAACCACATACGTTCTCCATAAAAGACACGCCTTTCCCTTTAATTGTATGAGCAACTATCATGCTTGGCCTTCCCTTAACCTCATCGACAGCTTTCAATGTATCTACAATTTGCAAAACGTCATGTCCGTCTATATCAAAAACATGCCATCCAAAGGCCCGCCATTTATTTACCACGGGCTTAATATTCATTATTTCACATACAGGACCGTCAATTTGAAGGTTGTTGCAATCAAGAAATGCCACCAAATTATCCAACTTGTAATGAGCGGCAAGCATTGCAGCTTCCCAAATTTCACCTTCTTGCGATTCCCCGTCCCCTATCATTGTATAAACTTTGTAATCTCGACCCGTAAGTCTGGAAGCTAAAGCCATTCCATTAGCTGCAGCGAGCCCCTGTCCCAAGGAACCTGAAGAAATCTCAATACCCGGCACCTTTTTCATATCGGGATGACCTTGAAGGATGCTACCAAGTTTTCGTAAAGTCCACAAAACCTCTCTTTCAAAATAACCACATTCTGCCAAAGCCGCGTACAAAACAGGGCAGGCATGACCCTTGCTTAGAACAAACCTGTCTCTATCCGGCCAAGAAGGATTTTTAGCATCGTGTTGCATATGATAAAAGTAAAGAGTCGCGATTATATCGGCCGCAGAAAGTGAGCCTCCCGGATGACCCGAGCCCGCTTCGCCTATCATCTTTATAATATCCCGTCTAAGAATTCGAGCTTTTTCCTTTAAAAAGCTTTCCAGTTCCTCTCGCTTCAAAATCAGCAATCCTTTCCTAAAATAATTTTAGATACCGGCCTAACAACATAAACCATAAAACCGCTTTTTATAGAAATAACACTTAAATTTAATTTATTCAATGCCATTTAAGATGGAGACTTTATTTTTAAAAAATTTAATACCTTATCAACAGAGCTGTTTAGCACCCTTTCTTCGGTAAATCCCGCTTTTAAAGCAAGATTAATTGCTTCATTAAAATTTCCGACACCGGTCGCTATGTGCGCGTCGCTACTTACAACAACATCTAACCCGGATTTATATGCCTTGGTTGCAACAGATAAACAACTCTCGCAACTCCCAAATCGACTGGTGTTTGGAAGAAGAGAGCTGTTATTGAGTTCAATTAAAACATCAAACTCTTTGGCGGCGGCAATTATTTCACCCGCATCTACCAAAAATGTCGGATTTCCAGGATGAGCAACGATGCGAACGTTGGGGTTTTGCATCGCCGCAATCATCGTCTTCGTATTTTTTACAACTCCTTTATCCTCGTAACCACACCCCGGATGAAAGGCCGCAAGCACAATGTCCAGGGTCTCAAGAAGCTCATCTTCTAAATCGAGTTCACCTTTTGAATTAACTATATTGGCTTCCACTCCTCTTAAAATTCTCACACCGTATATTTCCTTGGGCACTACTCTTAAATTCCAAAAATGAAAAGGGTGTGCCCCACCGGGTAATGCGGGTCCATGATCGGTTATAGCAAGAACTTTAAGCCCCTTTTCTTTAGCGGCTTCAGCCATCTCCATCACTGTACTATAAGCATGGCCACTGGCCACAGTGTGAGTATGTAAGTCAACTACTAATTTCACATCTATCAACCTCTTTATAATTAATCCAAACGATTAAAAACCTGTTATTAAACGACTGTGCAAATTAAAAAAATTAAAACTAATTGAGATTGCCGCGTCTTCGCCTCGCAATGACGGAACAATAGCCTTACGCTCCCTCCTAAGAAACAAGCTCACCACTCTCCATACCAAAACCTGGTTTCTTTCTTAAATCACTCCAGTTAGACTGGGGTGGGATGCTCACAATGACGAGCAGTCTTTCCAACTCCATCATGCTTAACTATCAGCTTTTTTGACTCTTGGCTAGTATAGCCCCTGCCTACCAGTAGTCAGAAGTTGACCGTTCACCCCCACCTTAATCCTCCCCCATCAAGGAGGAGGAAGCTGAGATCGTTGGTTTTTCTCTACGCTCTCTGCTCTATTTGTAATCCTTATCCCTTTAATCCTTACTTTCCCCATTACCTTTTGCCTTCTTGTTTCATCAGCCCCTCCCCGCCAGCGGCGGGCAGACACCTGCTCTAAGCTATCTGCTATCTGCCATAAGCTATCAGCCATACGCTATATGCTATCTGCCACTCTTTTTCTGTGATAGGCAATAACAAAATCGTCCAACTCTCCGTCCAGCACAGCCCGAACATTGCCTTTTTCAACTCCGGTTCTGTGATCCTTGGCCAAACTGTAAGGATGAAGAACATACGATCTTATCTGACTACCCCAAGCAATTTCTTTTTTCTCGCCCCTAAGTTTCGCTAATTTTTCTCTTTTCTGCTTTTGTTCTCTTTCAAAAAGCCTGGCCCGCAAAATCTTCATTGCCGTATCCTTGTTTTGAAACTGAGAACGTTCGCTTTGACATTGAGCAACAGTACCCGTGGGTACATGGGTAATTCTAACAGCCGAATCGGTTACATTAACGTGTTGCCCACCGGCTCCGCTTGCCCTGTAGGTTTCAATCCGCAAATCCTTAGGATTAATAACTATTTCAATATCTTCCTCTACCATAGGGATAACATCAACCGAGGAAAAGGAAGTGTGTCGACGATGCGCGGCATCAAAAGGAGATATTCTCACCAGCCTATGAACGCCTTTTTCAGCTCTCAAAAAACCGCAAGCATTTTTTCCTTTAACGATAAAAGTAACACTTTTAATTCCCGCTTCTTCTCCGGCTTGAATATCACTTATTTCTGACTTAAAACCCTTTTTTCCGACCCACCTAAGATACATTCTAAGAAGCATCTCCGCCCAATCTTGCGATTCAATTCCTCCGGCACCGGGATGTACCGATACAATGGCATCATGGTGGTCAAATTCCTCCGTAAACCAGCTTCTTAACTCAATTTGTTCAACGTCTTTTTTGAACTTTTTTAAATTTTCTTCGGTTTCGCGACTTAGTCCTTTATCTTTCTCGGAAACTGCAAGCTCATTTAGTAAACATAAGTCTTCATATTCACAATAGATTTTATCCCACATAGAGACATCTTCTTTTAGACTGTTTAATTTTCCCATTATTTTTTGAGCTTTGGCAGCATCGTCCCAAAATCCTAATTTGCTCGTTCTGAGTTCCAACTCACCAATTTCCTTGCGTTTAAAATCTATGTCAAAGATACTCTCTTACTTTTTGTATTTTTTCACCTAAGCTCCGCAACTCTTCACTGTAATTAATTATCACTTAATCATCCCACCTTAAAAAGAAATTTTAACTTACAAAAACCCGATAACCTTGTTCATTCTTCTATTTCAAAACCTTATCTACCACAACATTTCTTATATTTTTTCCCACTCCCACAAGGACACGGTTCATTCCTTCCAATCTTTTTACCACTTTTAATCGGTTTTTTAACCTCAGCACTCTGCTTGCCGGCAGACACGACATCTCTTTGATTAGAAAATACTTTTAAATTATCTTCACGACGCGGTTTTTGTACGACACGCGCATGAAAAATATATTTGACAAAATCCTCCTTTATCCCATACATGGTTGTTTTCCACATTCCAAATGCCTCACGTTTGTATTCTACAAGGGGATCTCTCTGTCCTATAGCTCGAAGCCCAATACCCTCTTTGAGATAATCCATCTCATAGAGATGCTCTCTCCATCTGTGGTCAACTACCTGAAGCATAATTTGACGTTCAAGCTCATGCAGTACATCAGAACCTAATTCTTTTTCTCTTTCGTTATATATCTGCTTCGCTGAATCAAGTAATTTTTGATACAACTCTTCTTGTTTTAAAGAATGTAAATCCAAATCATTTTTACTCCACGAAATGGGGATTACTTTAGAAATATCGGAAAAAAGGCCATCTAAGTCCCACTGCTCAGGAAAAGTATTTTTGTTGGTATAAATCTCAACTGTTCCCCCAACCACACCCTCAATGATATCCAATACCTGATTGTGGAGATCATCTTTTTCGAGACAACTTTTTCTTTGCTCGTAAATGACCTCGCGCTGTTTGTTCATTACATCGTCATATTCCAAAATATGTTTTCTAATTTGAAAATTCTGATCTTCAACTTGGCGTTGTGCCCTCTCAACTGATTTGGAAATCATCGAATGCTCAATGGGCATATCATCGGGTAAACCCAGTTTTTGCATTATGCCCCCAATCCTATCACCGCCAAAAAGTCTCATAAGATTATCTTCAATGGAGATGTAAAATTGAGACGAACCCGGGTCGCCTTGCCTTCCTGAGCGACCTCTCAACTGATTGTCAATTCTTCTGGATTCGTGCCGCTCAGTGCCAATTACATGAAGTCCACCAACATTCTTCACTCCCTCGGCCTCTTTTGGGTTGGGAGGATTGCCACCCAGAATAATATCGGTTCCTCTACCAGCCATGTTCGTGGCAATCGTTACCGCCCCTCTCCTACCGGCTTGTGCCACGATGTGCGCCTCCCGCTCATGATACTTAGCATTTAGAACTTCGTGATTAACCCCTCTTCTTCTAAGCATCTTGCTTAATCGTTCAGATTTCTCAACAGAGATTGTGCCAACAAGAACAGGTTGATCTTTCTTGTGACGCTCAACTATATCTTCCACAATGGCCTTAAATTTTGCTTCTTCCGTCTTATAGATAACATCGTGCAGGTTATCACGTACAAGTGGTTTATTGGTAGGAATCACTACTGTTTCGAGCTCATATATGTGAATGAACTCGTCTGCTTCAGTTGCCGCGGTTCCGGTCATACCCGCAAGCTTCTCATACATCCTGAAATAATTCTGTAAGGTTATTGTGGCCAATGTTTGATTTTCTTGTCTTACATGAACTCGTTCTTTCGCCTCAATTGCTTCGTGGAGACCCTCACTGTATCTTCTCCCGGGCATGAGACGACCGGTAAAATCATCAACTATTACTACCTGACCATCTTTTACGAGATAATCCACATCTTTCTTAAAGAGCGAATGTGCCTTCATGCTTTGTTTAAACCGACTCATCCACTCAAGCATTGGCACACCATAAGGCAACTGGTCGGGGTCACTTATATCATCGACGGGAACGTTGATAGCCCTCGCTATTTTTGATTCACCGCGGGGGGTTATCTTTATGGTATTTTCTTTTTCATTGGCTACAAAATCATAGTTCTGCTCGTTGAAATCAAGTTCTTCCTCGTCCTTGCTCTCTTTTGCTATCAACAACCATTTCATGCGGCGGACATCTTGCTCAACTTTTTTGCATATACTGCTCCTATCTTCCGTTGGCCCGGAAATGATAAGAGGAGTCCTAGCCTCGTCTACAAGAATACTATCCACTTCATCGACAATAGCGTAGCAATGTCCTCGCTGAACCAATTGGTTAAAGTCTGAGGCCATATTGTCACGTAGATAATCAAACCCAAATTCGTTGTTGGTCCCATAAGTAACATCCGCTTCATAAGCTTCCCGTCTGCTTATTGGCCGAAGGTTTTTAAGACTTTCATCGTCTATTTCGTAATCCGGATCATAAAGAAAAGCCGCGTCATGCTGAATGACGCCTACCGAGAGCCCCAAAAAATGATAAACCGGGCCCATCCACTGAGCGTCTCGTTTTGCAAGATAGTCATTTACCGTAACAACATGAACACCTTTTTCCTCAAGAGCATTTAGGTAGACGGATAACGTCGCCACCAGAGTTTTTCCTTCGCCGGTTGCCATCTCGACAATTTTTCCCTCATGAAGAACAATTCCGCCCATAATTTGCACATCAAAGTGGCGCATACTTATCTTCCGCTCGGCAACCTCCCTAACTACCGCAAAAGCTTCGGGCAAAAGTTCATCCAGAGTCTCTCCGTCTTTAAGGCGTCTCTTAAATTCGTCCGTCTTTTTACTCAACTCATCATCGGAAAAAGCTCTAACTTGTGATTCCAAATCACTTACTTCTTGGACTCTTTCCTGTAATTTTCTTAACTTTTTGCCTTCGCCTGCACGAAGAACTTTTCCCAATAAATTTAGCATTATTAACCCCTTAATATCTTAAATTATGTCACAAAATCAACCAATATATTTTAACATGCGAAGGAAGGGTAGTCGATGGTTTTGATTGTCAGCTACCAGACTCCAGCCCTCAGCCTCCAGGAAAAACAAAACATAAGTGAAGAGCATGGAGCATAGAGCACGGAGCGGAGAGCATAGAGAAAAAAAGCCAACCAGCATGGTCATTGCGAGCATATCACCCCAGTCTAACTGGGGTGATTTAAGAAAGAAACAAGGTGTTTGGTATGGAGAGTGGTGAGCTTGTTGCTTAGGAGGAAGCGTGGAGTTTAGAGCATGACAGCTAACAACCAATGACGAGACTGTTGAATTTTGTCATTGCGAGGATTCCAACGTTACGTTGGATGACGAAGCAATCTCTGTTTACCAGGGGCTTCGAGATCGCCGCGCTTCGTTTTACTCCGCTCGCGATGACTTCGTTCTTTCTCTTCATTATAAAAATTTTAACTGTAATAATACTATGAGATTGCTTCGCCTCACAATGATGGAGAAGCAAAAACCTATTTCACAATCAAGCTCTTCCCGGTCATCTCTTTGGGACGAGGGATTCCCAAAACATCAAGCATCGTTGGAGCAATATCGGCAAGTATTCCGCCTTTCCTCAAAGAAACATTTTTGTTGGTCATATAAATAAAAGGCACCTGATTAGTGGTATGAGCCGTAAACGGCTCATTTGTCTCCAAATCGATCATCTTTTCGACATTTCCATGATCTGCGGTAATGAAGCATTCTCCGTCCTTTGAGCACACTCGGTCAACTACTTTGCCCACACATTCATCGACAGTCTCAACAGCTTTTACCGCTGCCTCAAAAATTCCGGTATGACCTACCATATCAGGATTCGCAAAATTTAAAATAATTACACCATAAATACCTTTGTCTATTTCTTTTATTACCGCATCTGTTACTTCATATGCGCTCATCTCCGGCTTCAAATCGTAGGTGGCAACTTTTGGAGATGGTATCAATATACGCTCTTCCCCCTCCTTGGGTTTTTCTACCCCGCCGTTGAAAAAGAAAGTTACGTGGGCGTATTTTTCAGTTTCCGCTATATGAAGTTGCCTTAATTTGTTTTCCGCTAACATATCCGCTAAAACATTGGCTAATTCAAGAGACGGAAAAGCAATTGGCACATCAAAAGTCGCATCGTATTCGGTCATACAGACAAAGAAAACTTTTGGGGGGTTTTCTCCTCTATTGAACTCTTTAAAATCGGACTTAATGAAAGCCCGTGTAATTTGCCTGGCCCTATCCGGTCTGAAATTAAAAAAGATGACAGAATCATCATCTTTCACAAGACCAGTTGGAGGCTGGAGGCTGGAGGCTGGAGGCTGAATTACAGTTGGCTTAACAAACTCGTCAGCCACATTTTTCTCATAAGATTGTTCAATTGCCTTTTCGGCAGTTGGCGCAACCTCCCCTCTCCCGTAAACCATCGCATCATATGCAAGCTTAGTTCTATCCCATCTCTTGTCTCTATCCATCCCGTAATAACGCCCCGCGATAGTTGCGATTTTGCCTATTCCTATCTTCGAAATCTCTTTTTCAAGCTCCTTGATATATTTGGAAGCGCTTTGAGGAGGAACATCTCGCCCATCTAAAAACAGATGCAAAAAAACTTCGTTAGCACCCTCGCTTTTCGCCAATTCCAGCAGAGAATAAAGATGAGTATTATGACTATGAACCCCCCCATCGGATAAAAGCCCCATTAAATGAAGGGCGGAGGAATTTTCCTTTGTGTTATTTATGGCTTTCAATAAAACCTTGTTTGAGAATAAACTTCTATTTTTTATGGCGTGATTTATACGGGTATAATCCTGATATACAATCCTTCCCGCTCCCATATTAAGGTGTCCAACCTCGGAATTCCCCATCTGCCCCTCGGGCAAACCAACCGATTCCCCGGAAGCGCATAAAAAAGTGCAAGGGTAGTCTGCCATAAACTTATCCATATTCGGGGTTTTCGCGAAAGCAATTGCATTCCCTTTTGTGGTTTCACCAATACCCCAACCGTCGAGAATGATAAGAGCCAATGGTTTTGGCCGAGAACCAAAAAATCTTTGTATCATGCTAAATTATTCCTCAACCTTTTCATATTTTACAATTTTTGCAAAACTTTCCGCATTGAGGCTTGCTCCTCCGACCAATGCTCCATCTATTTCCGGCTCCGCCATAAGTTCGGCAATATTTCCCGGCTTAACACTGCCACCATACAGTATACGAATGTCCATCGCGATTTCCTCATTATATAGTGAACCAACTAAACCCCTTATATCCCCGATAACATCGTTAGCTTGCTCAGGAGTAGCCGTAAGGCCTGTTCCAATCGCCCATACAGGTTCATATGCCATAACTACATCTTTCATCTCTTCGAAAGACACGCCTGCCAAACCCTCAAATATTTGTTCTTTAATAATGTCGGCTGTTTTCTCCTCTTCTCTTTCATCTAAAGTTTCCCCAACGCAGAGAATTGATTTCATGCCATGAGCAAGAACCGCTCTCAGCTTCTTATTCACCATCTCGTTAGTTTCGCCAAATATATGCCGACGTTCCGAATGACCCGCAATCACATAATCTACCCTTAAATCTTTCAACATCACCGGAGAAATTTCACCGGTAAATGCGCCCTCTTCCTCCCAGTAAACATTTTGAGCACCCAATTTTATTCTTAACTTATCTACCTCAATTACAGTTGAGACGCTTTTCAATGCAATGCAAGGTGGGCAAACAAGAATTTCAACATCTTTTACATCCTTAACCAACATAGCTAAATCCTGCACAAGAAAAACAGCTTGTCCCGCCGTTTTGTACATCTTCCAGTTACCCGCAATCATTGGTTTTCGCATTTTTAATCTCCTTTAATTATGCAGACTTCAATTTATTTATCGAGCAACGACTCTACCCCGGGGAGAAGTTCTCCTCCCAAAAGTTTTAATGAAGCCCCGCCACCGGTGGAAACAAAGGAAATTTCGTCTCCAAGACCATATTTTTTTAAAGCAGCATCCGAATCTCCACCACCTACAATGGTTGTAGCTTGAGACTTAGCCATGGCAGTTGCGACCGCTCTCGTCCCTTGTGAAAAAGGCTCCTTTTCAAAAACTCCCATAGGACCATTCCAAAAAATGGTTTTAGCTCTATTAAGCATATCTTTGTAAATCTTAACCGTATCTGGACCAATATCTAAGCCCATCCAGCCAGCCGGTATATTCTCAACCGAGACAACCTTGTATTTAGCATCACTTGCAAGTGATTCCGCGACAACAACGTCAACCGGCAATAAAAAATCTACACCGTTTCTTTTCGCTTTTTCAAACATTTTCAAAGAATGTTCAAGTTCATTCTCCTGGCAAATTGAGCTACCGATATTAAACCCTTTAGCTTTTAGAAAAGTAAAGCACATGCCCCCACCCGTCAGGATGGCATCCACCGTATCAAGAAATTTATCGATTACACCAATTTTATCTGAAACCTTATTCCCCCCCAAAACAGCCATAAACGGTTTATTTGGATTCTCAAGAAGCTTGCTCAGCTCACATACTTCCTTCTCAAGCAAAAAACCACTATAAGCGGGAAGATAGTTCGTAACCCCAACCGTTGAAGCATGATTTCTGTGAGCCGTTCCAAAAGCATCGTTTACAAAAATATCGGCGAGGGATGCTAATTGTTTAGCAAACTTAGGGTTATTTTTATTTTCCCCTGGATTAAAGCGAACATTTTCGAGAAGCAACACATCTCCGTTTTGAAGATGAGCTACCGCCTCGGTAACTTTATTCGTTACAGTTTCATTCGTTTTTTGAACCTTCCTTCCAATTAACCCTGAAAGACGTTTTGCAACGGGGTCCATGCGAACCGCATTATCCACTTTCCCTTTAGGCCTTCCTAAATGCGATATCAGAATTACCTTGGCCCCCATCTCAATTAAATAACTAATTGTCGGCAAAACCGCCTTTATCCTGGTGTCATCGGCTACTTTCCCGTCCTCTGTAAGAGGCACATTGAAATCGACCCTTGCTAACACCCGCTTGCCCGCCACATCGACATCGCGAATTGTTCTTTTTTTGAACATACAAACCCCCGTCAAAATTACAATTTTTTTCTGTCTTGCGCGCTTTTATCTATCTTAAAATATATTTAACCAAATCAACCAACCTGCAAGAATAACCCATTTCATTGTCGTACCAGGAAAGAACCTTCACCGTTTTTCCGCTCGCCATCGTGGAAAGCCCGTCAACTATAGAGGAATATGAGTTTCCAACTATATCCACGGAAACTATGGGCTCCTCGGTATAATCCAAAATTCCTTCAAACCTGCCTGTATCGGCTGCTTTTTTCAATGTCTCATTTACCTCAGCTGCCGTTACTTCCTTTTCAAGCTCAACAACCAAATCCACCAAAGAACCATCCGGAACCGGCACACGAATAGCCATTCCTTCCATTTTGCCTTTTAACTCAGGAATAACTTCTCCTATAGCCTTTGCGGCTCCGGTGGAAGTCGGTATCATGGATAAAGCAGCTGCCCGAGCTCTCCTTAAATCGCTGTGGACTAAGTCCAATATTTTTTGGTCACCGGTATAGGCATGAATGGTAGTCATAAAAGCGTGTTTAATTCCAAAATTATCTAAAAGAACCTTAGCAACAGGAGCTAAGCAATTAGTGGTACATGAAGCATTTGAAATTATATGGTGATTTTCCGGCTCATATTTCTCTTCATTTACACCCAACACAATTGTTACGTCCGGATTTTTTGCCGGAGCGCTTATAATTACCTTCTTTGCTCCTGCAGAAAGATGTTTTGCCGCATCCTCTCTGGCTCTAAACCTTCCCGTGGCTTCAATTACAACCTCAACCCCTAAATCTTTCCAGGGGAGATTCGCAGGATCTCTTTCCGACAACACTTTTACTTTTTCCCCTTCCACAATTATGCTGTCATCGGTGGTTCCAATTTCCACATCAAAAATACCGAATACGGAGTCGTACTTTAGCAAATGTGCCAAAGTTTTCGCATCTGCCAAATCGTTAATTGCTACAATTTCAATATCTTCATCCTCAAAAGCATCTCTAAAAACATTTCTCCCTATTCTTCCAAAACCATTAATACCAACTTTAATAGCCATAACAAACCCCCTTTGATAATTAGACAACTTATCTTCCTAATTTTTCTGACAACTTTCTTATTCGTCTTATTCGATGATATATGGCAGACTTGCTAAGCGGTGGCTCACACAGCTCCCCCAACTCCCTAACATTGGCCTGCGGAAATTGAAGTCTTTTACACGCAACTTCTTGGAGACTTCCGGGTAAACGAGATAATCCCACCTCCTCATCTAAAAAAGCTATATCCTTAAGCTGCAAAAGGGCAGCTTTAACGGTTTTATCTATATTAGCAGTATCGCAATTAACCAACCGATTAACCTTATTACGCATATCTTTAACTATTCGAAGGTCTTCAAGATTCAAAAGCGTCTTATGAGCCCCAATTAAAGCCAAAAGATTTACAATTCCTTCACCATCTTTTATGTAAATAAGATAATTCTTCTTTCTTGAGCTCAACTTCACGCTCAATTTAAACCGTTTGCACAACGAAAGCAAATCCAAAGCAAGCTGCTCATTATCTGTATCGAGCTCAAAATGGTAACCTTTCGCGGGATTTCCCATAGAGCCACCTCCCATAAAAGCACCCCGCAAATACGAGGCGGCACAGCAATCTTTTCTTACAAGTCTTGGAACAATCCCGGGAGCAATAATCATCTTATCGTCCAAAATACCAATTTCATTTAGAGTTTGATTTAAATGAGACTGAGAAGGAATATAAATAACATAATTATTGTTTTTCCTAAGAACAGAGCGCCTGACCAATACTTCGTGTTTTAAATTAAACAACTCTGAGGTAAGTTTAACGATTTTGCGAGCTACCGCTGCGTTTTCAGTGGATGCATGAATAGCAAATTTTCCTTTACCTAAAATATGAAACGAGCCGTCAAGTTTAAGAAGAGCGGACAACTCCGCCATTCTGCAACATTTACCGTTTGGATAAATTCTCGCTAACTCATTTTTAATCTGTGTTGAAAAAGACATTAAAACCTCAATTGCTACTTAGTTTTTGTTTAATGCTAAATCAGCACCGCTTGACATCCTCACCTAGCTAAAGCAAGGTGATTCCAACTAGGCACAGGCCGAATCCTGTACTCTACTCATGGCGGGTTCCTGCTTCATCGGCTGACCAA
>Ga0209121_10001607_pt1 | contig 23676 bp, 23 predicted proteins | sample Cruoilmetagenom3_FD_187292 | JGI IMG/M metagenome (GOLD analysis project Ga0209121, IMG submission 187292) | Oil polluted marine microbial communities from Coal Oil Point, Santa Barbara, California, USA - Sample 3 (SPAdes) (version 2) | ecosystem: Environmental > Aquatic > Marine > Oil seeps ... | reverse complement strand
CTATCCTATACCCAGAACGGTTCAACAAATGACCCGTTTCAACTGCATGGGCTGAGCCTCATACACAGAGTTTCGGATACTCCCGGTGCCATCGGTGAAATGCACTGTCTTGCCGTCAAACCGCACCACATCCGGGCGGATTTTCAGATCCCCATGCCCGGCATGATACAGCACCAGGGAATTCACCTTGGCCCCTATGTCAGCTTGGCGCAACAGGACCATGACTGGCTGGCCTATGCGCGTCTTGTGGCCGAAGTTTCGGCCGACCCGCGCTGGGACCCCATTGCCGCCGGGTGCTTTGATCCAACTGCCGCACTTTTCCTTGCGGAACTGGCGGCGCTGTATCCGGGGGCCTCAAAAGATCGACTGGCGCTGTTTTGTCTATTAGGTCTCGTCAATGCTGGCCCTTTTGACGTCTCGTTGGCGCATGGACACACTTGGCAAGGCACAGAGCGATCCTGAGCCCTTGGGACCACAGTTGGAAACGCTGGTGGCGTTCTGCGCTGTGGTATTGATGCTGCGGTCCGGACCTGAGCCATGCAAATCCTGCGGGTCTGGGTTGCGTCAACACATCTTGCTGCAACGCAGAAACTAGGTCAACAATACTGACAGGGGAGGAGCCTTTGAACCAAATCTGAAAGAGGTCTCCGATGGCACATATCACTTTGAACCCGACAATCCGGCCCGCGTCTTTCGCGGTCTCCCTCATGGCGCCGCTGCGCGCGATTGGACGTTTCTTTATCGCTTCGATGGAAAACAACAGCCGCTGCCATTTGGTTGAGCAGCTGAATGCGAAATCGGATGCGGAACTGGCCGAAATGGGGCTGAAGCGCGAAGATATCGTACGCTACGTCTTTCGTGACTATTTATATCTTTGAAAACAACGGACTGGCGGCCGTATCATTCGGCCGCCACCGCCCCCCGTTCCGCTGCTATCAGTGACGCAAGCTCGGGTCTGCACGACCCACAGCTGGTGCCGGCCTGTGTCAGGTCCCCCAATGCTTCGACCGTGCACGCCCCTTGGGCAATCGCGTCTTTCAGGGTATTTGCCCCGACCCCCATACATGCGCAGACGGTCGGCCCCGGGTCACGCACGTTCGCCGGGCTTCGGCCAGCCAACAAGGCCAGCCCGCCGCCTGGCTGGCCAATCTGTGACAACACATGGCTGCGCGCGGCCGCGACCGGGGCCGTACTTGCGTAAAACAACGCCGTAACCCGCCCCTCGCGTTCGAACATCACGCGATAAAGACCGCGCGATGGGTCGTGCAAGGTCGTGGCAGCTGCATCGGCTTCGCCCGCCAGATGACGGGCAAGCGCCACGAAATCCTCGAGCTTTTCGCCAGACATTTCGGCGCTCCACCCATTGGGCGCACATGCGATGGATACCTGCCGATCTCCCGGTGTGACCTCGTGTTCGCACGCCAGAAAGCCGTACCATACGGGAGCGTATTTTTCTACGGACACCCAACTGCCTTTTGACGCGGGCTGGCCGGAAACAGGGTCGGTCACTGCCGAAACCAGTGGCCCGACGCGCCCCGACGCGCCCGTTTGTCGGGTCCAGTGCATCGGTGCAAAAACCGAACCACGTTGTGCCCCCGGTGTGATCAGAACCCGCAGGATCGCCTCGCCCGTCAGGGCGGACACGCGCGCAAGATCTGCATCACGCAGGCCCAGCGACAATGCGTCTTCGGGGTGAATTTCCACATAGGGTTCCGCCATATGACGCGACAGGCGGGCCGAGCGCCCGGTGCGGGTCATGGTATGCCAATGATCCCGCACCCGGCCCGTGTTCAACTTGAACGGAAAGCCTGTGGGTGCGTGATCAGTGGCCAGAGGCGTGATCGGCACCATGCGGGCTTTGCCATCCGGGTGAAAAAATCCACCCTTTGCAAAGAACCGGCCTCCGGGCGCCTGCCCAGGACGGACCGGCCATTGAATGGGCTGCAAGTTGTCATATTCCGCGTCGCTGAGATCCGATAAGCCACTGATATCAAAGTCTCGCGCGAACTGAGTGCCCAATGCGGTCGTGGCGGAGTATTCGCGAAACACCTCGGCCTCGCTTGCCCAATCAAACCCCGGAAATCCCATCTGGCGGGCAACTGCCGCGATAATGCGCCAGTCCGGCCGCGCCTGGCCAGGTGTTGGCAGAAACGGCCGTTGCCGCGAGATGACGCGTTCGGAATTCGTCACGGTGCCAGATTTTTCGCCCCAGCCAGTGGCGGGCAACAGCACATCGGCCAGGTCGCCCGTGTCCGTCAGCTCCAGAATGTCGCTGACCACCACAAAGGGCACGGCCTTGATCGCAGCCGCGACGGCATCGGCGTCCGGCATGGACACGGCAGGGTTGGTCGACAAGATCCAAAGCGCCTTGATCTTGCCCGCCCCGCACGCCTTGAACAGGTCCACGGCCTTCAGCCCTGGGGTCGTACACATGGTCGGACTGTTCCACGCCGCCTGAAGCGCATCCCTGTGGTCCGCATTTTCGATGTCCAGGTGGTTTGCCAGCATATTGGCAAGCCCGCCGACCTCGCGCCCACCCATCGCATTGGGCTGTCCGGTGACCGAAAACGGTCCCATTCCGGGGCGGCCAATACGGCCCGTCGCCAGGTGGCAGTTCAGGATCGCGTTGACCTTGTCAGTCCCACCGACGGACTGGTTCACGCCTTGGGAATAGATCGTCACGACTTTTTCCGTATCCGCCCACAGGGTCGTGAACGCCGCCAATTCCTCGTCACTCAGCCCGGTGTTGCCCGGTTCGCGCGCGCTGTGAAGCGCCGCATCAAATCCATTCACATGGTCCACAACATAGGCGTCATTTACATGCCCATCATCGACCAGCCGACACAGCACGGCATTAAACAGGGCCGCGTCCCCATCCGGGGCCACCGCCAGGTGCATGTCCGCCACATCCGAGGTCGACGTGCGGCGCGGATCGATATTCACAACGCGCATCTCGGGGCGTGCCTTTTTCGCCGCGACCAGACGTTGATACAAAACCGGATGACACCAAGCCAGGTTTGAGCCGACCAACACAACCAGATCGGCTTGCTCCATGTCTTCATAGCCCCCCGGCACCGTATCCGCGCCAAAGGCACGTTTGTGACCGGCGACCGACGACGCCATGCAAAGCCTTGAATTCGTGTCAATATTCGCGCTGCCAATATAGCCTTTCATCAGCTTGTTGGCGGCGTAATAGTCTTCGCTCAGCAATTGGCCCGAGACATAGAATGCCACACTGTCGGGCCCATGTTCGGCGATGGCTGCGGTGAATTTTCCTGCCACCAGGCTCAGCGCTGTTTCCCAATCCGCGTCAGCACCATCAATTTTCGGGGCCAAAAGTCGCCCTTCGGGTCCGATGGTTTCGCCCAGTTGCGTGCCCTTGGAGCACAGCCGTCCTGCGTTGGCGGGGTGGTCGGGATCGCCCTTGATCTTACCATCCGGCGTGGCCAGAACGCCGCACCCTACGCCACAGTATGGACAGGTTGTGCAGGTGCTCATGCCGCGCGCGCTTTCAGGAACGAGGTTTCCAGCAGAATGCGCCCACCGTCGATGCGTGCCGGATAGGTCGCGACCTGTCCTTCATCCGCGCCCTGCGCCTGGCCGGTCGCCAGGTCGAACACCCAATTGTGCAGCGGGCAGGTCACCGTGGTGCCATGCACGATGCCTTCGGCCAACGGGCCCTGTTTGTGCGGGCAGGCATTGTCCAGCGCAAAGACCTGATCGGTGCCGGTGCGAAACACCGCGACACAACCGTGCTGTGTCTTGACCACCCGGGCACCGCGCGGGGCAATCTCGTCCAGCGCACCAATATCAATCCAGTCACTCATTCTGCTGCCTCCAGCGCCATCGTTGCAATCGGAGCATAGCTCTCGGCCTTGTCGACCACGTGTTCGGCCCAGGGGTCGGTGCGATAAACACTTTGCGAGACCTCGAACCGTTCACACAGCGCCTTGCGATTTTTCAGATCGTCAACGACCTGTTCCTTGACCCAGTCCAACCCCACCTTGGCGACCCATTTATACGGGCGATCCAGGTACTTGGCGTTTTCGCGGTACAGCTGCATAAAGGCGGTCGCTAGGTCGATCACCTCGTCTTCGGTGGCAACATCGGCCAGGCGCTGGGTCTCTTTCAGATCCATGCCCGCCGCGCCTGCAACCCCAACCTGAAATCCGCTGTCGACACAGATCACACCGATGTCCTTACAGGTGGCTTCGGCGCAGTTTCGCGGGCAACCGGACACAGCCAGTTTGACCTTGTGCGGTGTCCAGGAGCCCCACAGGTGTTTCTCCAACTTGATGCCCAAACCGGTCGAATCCTGCGTCCCGAACCGGCAGTGATCCCGCCCGACACAGGTCTTCACCGTGCGCAGACCCTTGGCATAGGCATGGCCGGATACCATGCCTGCCGCGTTCAGGTCGGCCCAGATATCGGGCAGGTCTTCGCCCTTCACACCCAACAGGTCAATGCGCTGGCCGCCGGTCACATGGACCGTCGGCACGTCGTATTTCTCGGCGGCATCGGCGATGGCGCGCAGCTCATTCGGTGTGGTCATGCCACCCCACATGCGCGGCACGACAGAGAACGTACCATCCTTTTGGATGTTGGCATGTTTGCGTTCGTTGATGAACCGGCTTTGGCCATCATCACGGTACTCTAACGGCCAGTCCGCCAGCAGGTAATAGTTCACCGCCGGGCGACAGACGTGGCATCCATCGGGGGTGGTCCAGCCCAGTTCCTGCCAAACAGCGGGCTGGGATTTCAACCCCTGCGCCTTGATCAGACGGCGCAGATCTTCGTGGCTGAGATCGGTGCAGCCGCAGACACTGGCCGCCGTCGGGATGACGAAATCATCGCCCAGCGTGGCGCCCAGAACCTGTTCAACCAGACCTGTGCAGGTGCCGCAGGACGCGCTGGCCTTGGTTGTTGCCCGGATCGCGCCCAGATCATTCGCCCCCGCCGCAATGGCGGCCACGATGTCGCCTTTGGATACGCCGTTACAGCCACAGATTTCCGCATCATCCGGCAAGGCTGCAACGGCCGCCATAGGGTCCAGGGGGGTGCCCCCCTGAAACGCAGGGCCGAAGATTAAGGTTTCGCGCATTTCGCTGATGTCCTGACCGTCCTTGATCAGGCCAAAGAACCAGCCACTGTCGCTGGTGTCGCCATAGAACACAGCGCCAACCAGCTTGTCGCCTTCGATCACCAGACGCTTGTAGATGCCGCGCGCGGGGTCCCGAAACACCACGTCTTCGCGCCCGTCGCCGGCGGCAAAATCACCTGCTGAAAACAGGTCACAGCCGGTGACTTTCAACTTGGTCGATACCTCGCGCGGCACGAACGCCGCGTCTTCGCCCAACAGAGTTTTCGCGACGATTTTTGCTTGGTCATACAGCGGCGCAACCAGGCCGAACAGTTGGCCCCGGTGTTCGACACATTCGCCCATCGCCAGCACATCAGGGTCCGAGGTCACCAACTGATCGTTGACGGTGATACCGCGTTCGACCTCCAGCGCCGCGTCATTGGCCAAGCGGGTTTCGGGACGAATGCCCACGGCCATGACCACCAGATCGGCCGGGATCATTTCATCATCCTGCAACAACACGCCTTCAACGCGATCTTCACCGACAATGGCGGCGGTCGAGGCCTTGCAGCGCACCGTGATGCCCTTGTCTTCCAGCGCGCGGCGCAGAAGGTATCCGGCGGCTTCGTCCAACTGGCGTTCCATCAGGTGGCCCATCAGGTGGATGACGGTCACATCCATGCCCCGCGCGGCCAGGCCTGCGGCAGCTTCAAGCCCCAGCAGCCCACCACCAATGACCACGGCCTTGCCGCCCGTCGCAGCGGCCTGGATCATCGTATTGGTGTCTTCCAGGTCGCGATAAGCAATGACGCCGGGCAGGTCCTTGCCGGACACCGGGATGATGAAGGGCGCGGACCCGGTTGCGATCAGCACCTTGTCATAGGCCACTTCGCCGTTCTGCCCCACGACCACCTTGCGGGTACGATCAATCGCGGTGACATGTTCGCCAAAGCGGCAGGTCACGCCATGGTCATCGTACCAGGCGTCGTCATGGGTTACGATGTCATCATAGCTCTTGTCGCCCGACAGGACCGGGGACAACATGATGCGGTTATAATTGCCGCGTGGTTCGGCATTGAAGACTGTGATGTCATAGGCGTCCGGGTCCGCATCCAACAGATGTTCCAGCGCCCGGCCTGAGGCCATTCCGGCCCCGATTACGACGAGTTTCTTGGTCATGTCTTTCACTCCGCCGCGATGGGTTGAGGTTTCGGTTTCGGCGTGGCTCCGTGTTCGTATTCCTCAAGGAAATCCAACACTTCCTGCCGATAGGTATAATAATCGGGGTGTTCCAGCAGCGCCTTGCGCGTGCGCGGCCGGGGCAGATCAACATCGACAATCTTGCCGATGGTCGCCTGTGGCCCGTTGGTCATCATGACCACCCGGTCAGCCAACAGGATCGCTTCGTCGACATCATGCGTGACACAGACGGCGGTGACTTTGGTCCTGTCCCAGACCTCCATCAACACCTCTTGCAACTCCCAGCGGGTCAGGCTGTCGAGCATGCCAAACGGTTCATCCAGCAACAGCAGTTTTGGCGACAGCGCAAAGGCCCGGGCAATGCCGACACGTTGTTTCATGCCGTTGGACAGCGCGCTGGCCTGCTTGTCCATGCTGTCCCCCAGGCCGACCCGTTCGAGATAGTATTCGACCACATCCTGACGTTCGCCCTGGCTGGCGCGCGGGTACACCTTGTCGACCCCCACGGCCACGTTTTCCTTGGCCGTCAGCCAGGGAAACAGGTTCGGCGACTGGAACACGACAGCGCGTTCGGGGTCGGCCCCGACCACACCACGCCCGTCCAGATTGATCACCCCCTTCGAGATTTCGTTCAACCCGGCGGCCATGGTCAGCACCGTGGATTTGCCACAGCCCGAATGGCCAATCAGCGAAATGAATTCGCCTTTCTCCAGTTTAAGGTCAAAATCCTCGACCACGGTCAGGGGACCTTTGGGTGTCGGGTACACTTTGTGCAGCCGCGAGAATTCCAGATATTTGTCCGTGCGGGTGCTGTCCTTGGCACGCACATCTGCCTGCGCTTTTGGCAGGTTGTGCACGGCGGTGACATTGGGCAGTTGCCGGGTCCCATCAACCTTGGAGGCAATACCGACATCCATAAGATATTTCGTGACGTCGACCCGCAAGCGTTTGAACTCTTCGTGGTGGTTCATTTCGCTGCGGTCGCGCGGACGTGGGATCGCGACTTTGAATTCCTCTCCCAAGGAGCCGTCCGGGTTCAAGGCAATGATGCGGTCGGCCAACAAAATGGCTTCGTCCACATCGTTGGTGATCAACACACAGGTCTTTTTGTCCGCTTCCCAGATATGTTCGATCTCATCGGCCAGGTTGGCGCGCGTCAGCGCATCCAGTGCCGACAGAGGTTCATCCAACAACAGAACCTCAGGGCTCATCGCCAGCGCACGGGCCACATTGACCCGCTGGCGCATGCCCCCTGACAATTCGGCGGGACGGCGCGATGCCGCATGGCCCAGCCCCACCATCTTGACATAATGATCGACCTTCTCGGCCTTTTCGCCAGCTGCCATGCCCGGAAAGATCGTATCGACCGCCAGGCGTACGTTGCCGCTGACCGTCAACCAGGGCATCAGCGAATAGTTCTGAAAGATCACGCCGCGTTCCGGCCCCGGACCGGTGATCGGGGTGCCCTTGAACGTCACCTCACCCTTTGAGGGCATCTCGAGCCCGGCCATCAGGTTGATCAGCGTGGTCTTGCCGGTGCCCGAAAAGCCGAGCAGCACAAGGAATTCACCCTCTTCGACCTTCAGGTTGATGTTGTTCAGCACATCCGCTCTGGCTGTGCCTTCCCCGAAGCTTTTGGAAACATTCTTGAATTCAAGCATGGAGATCACCGGTTGTTGGAGAAGGTAAAGAGCGACTGGATCGCGAACATCACACGGTCCAGCAGGAAACCGATGATGCCAATGGTAAAGACCGCAACCATGATCTTGGCCAAGGATTGCGAGCTGCCGTTCTGGAATTCATCCCAGACGAATTTTCCCAAACCGGGGTTCTGCGCCAGCATTTCGGCGGCGATCAGAACCATCCAGCCAACACCCAGCGACAGACGCAGGCCCGTAAAAATCAGCGGCAGCGCCGAGGGCAGGACCAGCTTGGTAATCTTCGACCAGGTGCCCATTTTCAGAACTTTGGACACGTTCACCAGGTCCTTGTCGATGCTGGCAACCCCCAGCGAGGTATTGATCAGCGTCGGCCACAGGGAACACAGCGTGACCGTGATGGCCGAGGTCAGGAACGACTTGGAAAACATGCCGTCATTGGTGACATAGACCGCCGATACGACCATGGTCACAATCGGCAACCAGGCCAGCGGCGACACGGGTTTGAAAATCTGGATCAACGGGTTGATTGCGGCGTTCGCGGTGGGCGACAGCCCGGCCATGATCCCCACCGGGATGGCTATTGCCGATCCGACCATAAACCCGAAGAACACCGTCTTGATCGAGGTCCAGATCTGGTCGTAATAGGTCGGCTTGCCCGTATAGGCCCGCTCTTTGACCCGGTCCGCGCGCCCTTCGGCGATCAGTTTCGCATTCCGCTCATCCTGGCGCAGGTAAAAGGCCTCTTCCTTTTCACCTTCGCGCACCGCATCGGCGTGCAAGCTGCCCACTTGCTCCCAGACCTGCGCAGGGCCGGGAATGGCGCCCAGGCTGGTCTGAACCGTCGGCGCCAACGTCCCCCAAACGACCAGGAAACAGAGGATGGCCAGCACCGGAACTCCCAGCAAACGCCAGACCTCCTTGACCTGCGCCTTCGGGTTGTCCCCGGCAATGGCCTTCAGGATCGGGGTCATCCAGCTCAGGCCCAGAACCTGGAACCAGCCGTCTGCCTTGTTGATACGGGTGAACACACGGGCGCGGCGGGCTTCTCGCGCTTCGTCTGCAATGGCTTGGGGGTCGATGGCGGTCATGTCATGTCCTCGTGTTATGCGGGATGGTGGGCGGGGCGACGTTCGTCAGAACAAGCGTCGTCCCGCCAGCCCTCAGCCCTGCACCTCGTTGCCCACGACGATCTGTTCGCCCTTCAGGCCAATCGGCAGGCTGTCCAGATATGCGTTGGGGGTTTTTCCGTCATAGCCGATGGCGTCGATGACATCTTCGGCGGGCGTCGGAGCCTTGTAACCGTCGCTGTCCCAGGGGAAATCCGCCTCGCTGGCCAGGCCTTCTTCGACCAACATCCGGGCGGCATCCAGGTAGATTTCGGGCTTGTAAACAGACTGGGCGACCTCATCGTACCAGCTGTCAGGCTTGGCCTCGGCAATCTGGCCCCAACGGCGCATCTGGGTCAAATACCAAACAGCATCCGAGTAGTAAGGATAGGTCGCATTGTGACGGAAGAACGTGTTGAAGTCCGGCACCTCGCGTTTGTCGCCGCGTTCATATTCGAACGTGCCAGTCATCGAATTCGCGATCACCTCGGCATCCGCGCCCACATATTCGCTGCGCGCCAGGATCTCGACCGCAGCTTCACGGTTGGCATTGTCGTTTTCATCCAGCCAGATCGCGGCCCGGATCAACGCCTTGACGATCGCCTTGGTCGTGTTCGGGTAGGCTTCGGCAAATTCATTGGTGATGCCGAACACTTTTTCCGGGTTGTTCTTCCACAGTTCATAATCGGTAATGACCGGCACACCGATGCCTTTGAACACCGCTTGCTGGTTCCACGGCTCACCAACGCAATAGCCGTTGATCGTGCCCGCTTCCATTGTCGCAGGCATCTGCGGCGGCGGGGTCACGGACAACAAGACATCCGCGCCAATCTGACCTGTGATATTTTCCTGGCTGTAGTACCCCGGTTGCAGGCCACCGGCCGCCAGCCAATACCGCAGTTCATAGTTGTGCGTCGAGACCGGGAACACCATGCCCATGTTGAACGGCTTGCCTTCGTCGGCGAACTGTTCAACCACCGGCTTCAGCGCGGCGGCCGAAATGGGATGGACTGGCCGACCGTCATCCATCGACGGGATATGCGGACGCATCAGGTCCCAGACCTCGTTTGAAACCGTAATGCCGTTGCCGTTCAAATCCATCGAAAACGGCGTGATAATGTGGGCTTTTGTGCCAAAGCCGATTGTCGCGGCCAGGGGTTGGCCGGCCAACATGTGCGCGCCATCCAGCTGGCCGTCGATCACACCATCCAGCAGAACCTTCCAGTTTGCCTGCGCTTCCAGCGTGACAAACAGGCCTTCATCTTCGAAATACCCGTTCTCATAGGCCACAGCCAGCGGCGCCATGTCGGTCAGCTTAATGAACCCGAAGGTCAGCTCGTCTTTCTCAACGTCCAGCATTTCGGCCATGGCAGGCAGGCTGATCAAGGCGGTCGTAAGCCCGGCGATGATCTTGGGGGCGATGGATTTCAGCATTTGATTTCCCTTTCTTTGTCCGGCAACCCGGAAACGAAAAACCGCCCATCTTACCCGCGGGAGGAGTGCGGGTAGGATGAGCGGCGTTGCTCTCTGTTGGACTTCTGGAACGCCATTGTTCCGTGTCCTTGACCTTGTTCTAGCAACCCTGCTGCGGCGCGGCGATGCAGTTGCAGCATTATACCCAAGAGCAAATGCGAATTGCCTAATCTTTAGGCACTCAAACCTGCCCCATGTCGAAAACCTGACCATCAAAAAAGGCATCCGGGCCCAGAATCATCTGTCCGCGCAGGCTGGGTGCGGGCGCTTCATGCGCCATGGCCCCCTCGATCTTGTCAGAGTCCGCGGGCAGATCACGCACCAGATCGGTCAGGCTGTCGCGATACAAGTCCGTGCGAAAGGCCGCGCGCGCGATTTGGATTGTTTGCTGCACATCCAGGCCATTACGGGCCGCCATGCGTGCGCCGATCCAGGCTGCTTGCGACCGCCAGGGGAAGGTAGCACCATTGTCATGAAAGCGCAGAAAATGCGGTACCCGGGTTGCCAGCGCGCGCTGGCGGGTCGGCAATTCGCCCAACAGCGCCCGATCCAGAACCTGTTCGGGCAGGTCCAGAAACTCGCTCCGCGCCAGCACCTCAGACGCAAGGCTTCTGTTCCCGGCTTGGCCCAGCCATTCGCCCGCCCGCCAGATCGCCCGCACCAGGGCTTGAACGGCCACAGGGTTGCTCTCAATCCAATCACGCCGGGCACCCAGCACCTTTTCCGGAGCAAAGGCCCAGATCGCAGAGCCCGGCAGAACCAGCTCTCCGACCCCGCTTTCCACGGCAACCGAGCCCCAGGGTTCGCCCACACAGAAGGCATCCAGGTCGCCCGCCGCAACCGCATCGGCCATTTGCGGTGGCGGCACTGTCACCATGGTTGCATTGGCCAATCCAAGTGCATCCAGCCAGTATTGCAACAGCTCGACATGCATCGAATGCGGAAAAGGCACCCCAATGCGCGGGGCGGCAACCGAGGCAATCAACGCCTGGCCAGTTTCAATGGGGGTGTCAAAGCGCCCCTGCCAGCCATGGCTGCGCATACAATCCGCCACGCCGCGTGCCACGCCAATGACATTCCCGTTGGCCGACAACGTCATCATCGCATCGACCTGCGCCGTGATACTGCCCAGCCCCAACGACATGGCAATCGGCAGGGGTGACAACATATGCGCCGCATCCAGCTGGCCCATCGCCAGCAGATCACGCACCGCGGACCAACTGGGTTGTCGCAACAGGTTCAGGCCAATGCCCTCCTCGGCGGCAAAGCCCAATTCATGGGCAATGACCAACGGCGCGGCGTCCACAAGGGGCACATATCCCAGGTTCAAGACGGGGCCATTCATTGCAACAGCTCCGAGGCCGTGACCAGCGCCTTAGCGATATCAATGACCTTGCGCCCCTGATCCATCGCCGTTCTGCGCATCAGGGCATAAGCCTCGTCCTCGCCGATCCCCTTGGCCTGCATCAGCACACCCTTGGCCCGGTCGATCGTCTTGCGTTCGGCAAGCGCCTGTTTTGCCGCATCCAGTTCGGCGCGTATCTGGCTGACCACCTGAAACCGGGCGATGGCTGTCTGCAAGACCGGGTGGATACGGTCCTGCGATAATCCATCAACAACATAGGCCGACAGCCCGGCGCGCATCGCAGCACGGGTCAGCTCTGGGTTGGTGTGATCAACGAACATGGCCACCGGGCGGCTTGCGGCCCCTGAGGCTGCCGATAGGTTTTCCAACATATCGCGGGACGGATTGGCCAAATCGATCAAGACCAGGTCCGGGTCCAGATCGGTCAGGCGGCGGGCTAAGGCACCGATTTCAGCAATGACCGTGACATCGGCCCACCCCGCATCCCGCAGCCCATCAATGATCAGACGGGCGCGGTCCGGGTCAGGTTCAACAACGCAGATTTTCAATTCAGCAGGCATAGCGCCTTGAAAGCGTGAAAATACTGCGCCTGCAAAGCCGCGCGCACAGAGATTGAGCAGATAGCCGCGATTTGCTCAATCTCTGTGCGATGACAGCCCTATCGCCCAATTATAAGGCAAGACTGGGCAGCCAAAGCACGATCTGCGGAAAGGTCACCAGCAGGGCAATCGTCACCGCATCGGCAATGAAGAACGGCGTCACTCCGCGAAACACATCCTGTACCGACAGATCATCACGCACACCGGCCACGACGAAACAGTTCAACCCAATGGGCGGGGTGATCAGGCAGAATTCAGCCATTTTCACCACCAAAATGCCAAACCAGATCGCGCACATCGGCCCGGACATGCCAAAGGCACTGTCCGCAGCAGACACCATTTCGCCGCCGTTCAACGCCATGATGGCCGGATAGACCACCGGCAGCGTCAACAGCAGCATGCCGATTGCGTCCATGAACATGCCCAGCACCGCATAGGCCAGCAGGATGAACACCAGCGTCAGCATCGGCGACTGTTCCAACCCGGTGATCCAGTCCGAAAACGCGCCCGGCAGGTCAGCGAACCCCAGGAACCGCACATAGATCAGCACGCCCCAGATGATGGTGAAAATCATGACCGACAACTTAGCGGTCTCCAGCAGGGCATCTTTCAGCTCCGACCAGCGCATGCCGCGATACATGGCGATCAGAAAGACGACAAACGCGCCCAGCGCGCCGCCCTCGGTCGGGGTGCCAAGGGCATCGCCAAACGGGTTGTAGACGAAAAGGATGATGGTGAAGACGACGAACACGATGGGCAAGGCGGGGGGCAGGCTTTCGAACCGCTCGCGCCAGGTAAAGCCCCTGACAGGTGGGCCAAACCCTTTGATTGTCATCGCCATACCGATGATCAGCGCAGCATAGACCACAGCAGAAAAAGCGCCGGGGATGAAACCCGCCAGCAGCAATTTGCCCACATCCTGTTCAACGATGATAGCATAGATCACCAGAATGGCCGAGGGCGGGATCAGGGATGCCAAAGTGCCGCCAGCCGCCACAACCCCCGCCGCAAAGCGTTTGTCATATCCGATTTTCATCATCTCAGGGATGGCGATGCGCGCGAAGACGGCTGCGGTCGCCACCGACGCGCCCGACACGGCGGCAAAACCCGCAGTGGCAAACACGGTCGACACGGCCAGCCCGCCCGGCACCCAGGCGATCCAGCGTTTCGCGGCCTCAAACAGCGCCTTGGTCAGGCCCGCGTAATAGGCCAGGTATCCGATCAGAATGAAGGTCGGGATCAGGCTGAGCGCCTGGGACGAGACCTTGGAATGGGGCACCTGGCCTGCGGTTTTCGTTGCAATGGTCAGGGCCTTCAGGAAACGGTCGGGGTCATATCCGAATTTCGCCCAGAAGATCCAGACCAAGCCGATCAGACCAGCCAGGCCAGCCGCAAAGGCCACCCGCATGCCCAGAACGACCAGCACGAACATGCCGCCTGTGACCCACAGGCCAATATCAATGGGTTCCATCAGGTGTCCCCTTCTTCACGGGACGACACATGTTCGGCCTCTTCTGCGGCTTGGGCGGCGGCGGACAAAACCAGCGGCACCGCCACAGGTTCGACCAGCCCCAGCACCATGGCGCGACCATAGCCCCAGACCTGCAACAGCAGGCGCAGGCACAGCACCGAAAACGCGACCGGGGCCAGCAGTTTTGCGGGCCACAGCGGGATGGCGATGTCGATGGAACTGTCGCGGCTCCACAAGGGGGCCGCGAAATCAAAACTGCGCTGGAAATGCGCCCAGCTGCCCCAGACCAGCAGCACCATCAGCAACAGCATGGCCAGGACCGATATAAGCTCAGCAGCCCAAAGCGCGCGGCCCTTCAGCCGTCCGATCAGAATATCCATGCGGATATGGCCACCGTCCCGCTGCGTGAAACTGACCCCCATGAAGGCGATCAGCGGCATGGCCTGTTCGATCCAGTCGACATAGCCGGGCAGTGGTTGGTTGAACCCCTGCCGCCCAGTGACGGATACAACCGCCAGGATCATCAGTGAAAACACAGCCAGCCCAGAGACCAGCGCTAAGACCCGCTCCACACGATACAGCGTGCGGTCGAGCCGGGACAGCATTGAGCCGTCTTCGAGAATGGATGCGGAACCTGCCATGGATCAGTTGCGGGCCCCCGAAAGGGCCCGCGCCCTGTGCTTACTTGCGCGTTTCGGCAAGGGTGGTCATGACAAGGTCATACAGGTCCTGCGCGGGCAGGCCTTGTGCGGTCATGTCGGCGATCCACGCCTCGCGGATCGGGTCGGCGGCCAAGGCACGGAAGGCGGCCAGGTCGTCGTCCGAAATGGTGACTTTCTGCACGCCTTTTTCGACCAGCAGGGCCTCCCATTTGGTCAGCAGCTCACCATAGTTGGTCAGGTAATGCGCAATCGCGTCATCCACGGCGCCATCCAGCGCGGCGCGGTGCTCCTCTGACAGGTCGTTATATGCGTCGATATTGACAACGATCGGGCAGTTCACCGTGCCGGGGTTCAGGTTTTCGGTCCACCAGTCGGCGATGTCGATGGTGCGGAACGCCAGGTGGGCGTGCTGGGCAAAGGCCACAGTGTCGACGACACCGCTTTCCATCGCGTTATAGGCTTCGGTCGCGGTCACCGATGTGGGCACGGCGCCGATGGTTTCAAAAGCGTTGCCCAGACCGCCGGTTGCGCGCACGCGCATCCCTTTCATCGAGGCCAGCGTCGTACGCGGATCACCTGTGCCGACGATGTTGTACTGCGGCATCGGGCTGGTCATCAGCAGACGCGCGTTCCAACGGGCCAGGTCGGCGGCAACCGCCGGATGGGCATAGACGGCGTGGCTGACAGCAACTTCCTCTTCCAGGGTATTTACGCCCAGGAACGGCAGTTCCAGCACGGTGATCGACGGGTTCTTATCGCGGTGGTAACCGGCACAGAACTGCGCCATCTCAAACGCGCCGATCGAGATCCCATCAAGGTTCTCACGGTTCTTGGACAGACCGCCATAGGAAATGTTCAGCGTGAATTCACCGTTCGTGCGTTCCGCTAGCAGTTCACCCAGCTTTTCGACATGTTCGGTAAAGGCGCGCCGTTTGCCCCAAACCGACACGTTCCATTCCGTCGCCATGGCTTCGGTGGCAAAGGCCATCGACAGCGCGGCAACTGCCACGCGGCTTACGATCTTGTTCATAGTATTCCTCCCGTTGGATTCGCATTCTGACGATGCATGGCGCGGAGCTTACCCGATCCGCCCGCATTGCCAACAGGAATTTGTCGGCAGGCAAAACCCGACGGCCCGAAACAGCCCGAAATTTGCGCCGGGGATCAGTTCGTCGGGATCGACACCCGAAAGGCCAATGTCTCCAAACCTGGGTTTGTGTCGGCAATCGACGCATTTGATCGGTGGTCGAACGACAGGCCGAACCGGATGCCGCTTCGCGCCTCATAGCCCAGTTCAAGCCCGGATCGGAACTCCAATATGTGCCCCAGATCAGGACCGCTGTTGCGCAGGTACAAACCCGCCATCGTACTGGCCTGTGCATAGAACTGATCGCGTTTGCCAAACTCGATCGTGCTGGCAAAACCCGAGCCGACCCACAGATCGCCCGTGTCCGTGGTCGAAACCCCCAGGATCGGTTGAAACGGGCCAAACGCGTGGCCAGCATCGCGGCGCAGATAGATTTCACCACCGTCCCAGGAATCCTGAAACAGAACAGCCCCGGTCGACATGGAATAGCGCACCGTCTCATCCTGACGGGCAAGACATCCGTCCACCTGGCAGTGGTTGGTGACCATATCGCCAACTCCGGCGGCAAGAAATACAAGTGCAAGCGTCAGATCCATGTGCGACTCCTCAGGACAATTTGGAAACCCTAGGCGAAGACGGCGACGTTGTCATCACAAGACGGCGCCATGTTCCTGGTCAAACTGCCCTGCCCTATCTTTCATCGCGGCCAAGCCCCGCCAAGTACGTGCCATAGTCGTTTTTGCGAAACTTTTCTGCGCGCAGCAACAGGTCTGCACGTGTGATCCAGCCCTTTTCAAAGGCGATCTCATCCGGGCTTCCGGTTTGCAGCCCCTGGCGTTTTTCCAACGTGCGCACAAAGTTGCCCGCGTCCAACAGGCTGCCATGCGTGCCGGTGTCCAACCAGGCATAGCCGCGCCCCATGCGTTCAACCGACAGCAATCCGTCATGCAGATACATCTCCAACAGCGTGGTGATTTCCAGCTCACCTCGTGCCGAAGGGCGCACGGTCGCAGCCCGCTCAGGCGCGCTTCCGTCCAGGAAATACAGGCCCGTGACCGCATAGTTTGACGGCGGAACCTCGGGTTTTTCGATGATCGAAACCGCCTGACCGTCATCGTCAAAATCCACCACGCCGTACCGGTTAGGGTCCGCCACACGGTATCCGAACACCGTGCCGCCTTCGGTGCGCGCATCCGCCTGGCGCAGCAGGTCGCCAAGGCCCTGGCCAAAAAACAGGTTGTCGCCCAACACCAGCGCCGAGGGCGCGCCATCCAGAAAATCACGTGCCAGCATAAAGGCCTGGGCCAACCCATCCGGGCTGGGCTGTTCGATATAGGTGAACGACATGCCCCACTGGCTGCCATCCCCCAACAGACGGAGGAATTGCGCCTGATCCTGCGGCGTCGTGATAATGGCGATCTCGCGAATGCCTCCCAGCATCAACACCGACAACGGGTAATAGATCATCGGTTTGTCATAGATCGGCAAAAGCTGTTTCGACACGGCCAATGTGATCGGATACAGCCGCGTGCCCGAGCCACCGGCCAGAATGATCCCTTTACGCTGTGTCATGAGGAGGCTCCTTCCAAGTCTTTCAAAACGCTTTGCAATCCGACGCGCCAGTCCGGCCGCGCGAGGTCGAAATCACGGCGGAGGCTGGTACAGTCCAGCCGGGAATTGGCCGGGCGCTTGGCAGGCGTCGGATACTCTGCAGACGGTATGTCGACCACATCAACCTTGCGCCCGGTACGCGTAAAAACCTCGCGGGCGAAATCGGCCCAGCTGACGTCTGGGCCACCTGACAGGTGATAGGTGCCTCCGGACTGGCCCTGCTGCATCGCTCGCGCCATGCTCAGGCAGGTGTCGGCGATATCGCCCGCCCAGGTTGGCCCGCCGATCTGGTCGGCCACGATGGTCAGCCGGTCGCGGTCTTCGCTCAGCCGCAGCATGGTTTTCACAAAGTTGGCGCCATGGGCGGAAAACACCCAACTGGTGCGCAGGATCGCACAAGTGCCACCCGCAGCCCGCACGCCCTGTTCGCCAACCAACTTTGAGCGGCCATAGGCCCCCAGAGGGGCGACCGCATCATCCGGGTGCCAGGGCGCATCGCCCGAACCGTCAAACACATAATCGGTCGAAATCTGCACGAACGGCAGCCCCCGCGCCACAGCGGCCCGCGCCATGGCGGCAGGGGCGTGGCCGTTGATGGAGGTCGCCAGCGCCTCTTCGTCTTCGGCGCGATCGACGGCGGTATAGGCGGCGGCATTGATCACCGCTGTCGCATCCGTCGCGGCAATCACCGCCGCACAGGCATCAGGGTCAGACAGGTCTGCGTCGTCGCGTCCCAGGCAGATCACGCCACCGCGCGCCGCCAGTTCCCGCGCCACCTGGCCGGTTTTGCCAAAGACAAGAATGCTCATACTTTTGCCCCCAACCGTTCGCCGACCCCAGCGCGATTCTGCAAGGCACGCCACCAGGCTTCGTTGTCCAGATACCACTGCACCGTGCGCTCCAACCCCTGTTCCAGCGTCACCGATGGGCGCCAGTTCAGTTCAACCTGCATCCGGGTCGGGTCAATCGCATATCGCATGTCGTGGCCCGGACGATCCGTCACAAATTCGATCAGATCGGCATAGGGCGCGACCCCGGGGCGTTTGGCATCCAGAATGGCACAGATCATGCGCACCAGGTCGATATTCGTCGCCTCATTCTCGCCGCCAATATTATAGCTGCGGCCATTTTCGCCACGCTCCAGCACGGTCAGCAACGCGTCGGCGTGGTCTTCGACATACAGCCAGTCGCGCACATTTATGCCCTGACCATAGATCGGGATTGGCTGCCCGGCCAAGGCCCGCAGGATCACCACCGGCACCAGTTTTTCGGGGAAATGATAGGGGCCATAGTTGTTTGAACAATTCGTCAGCACAACCGGCAGGCCATAGGTTTCATGCCAGGCGCGCACCAGATGGTCGGACGACGCCTTGGACGCCGAATAGGGCGAGCGCGGGTCGTACGGCGTTTCCTCAGTAAACTGGCCCTCGGTGCCCAGCGAGCCATAGACCTCATCGGTCGAAATATGGTGGAACCGGAACCCCTCGGGCCGCCCCTGCACGTCCCAAAAGGTGCGCGCGGCGTCCAGCAGGTTATAAGTGCCGGTGATGTTGGTTTCAATAAACGCGCCCGGCCCGTCGATCGACCGATCCACATGGCTTTCGGCCGCCAGGTGCATGATCGCGTCAGGCTGGTGCTTTGCCAGCACACGGTCCAGCGCCATACGGTCACGTATGTCAGCCTGTTCAAACGCATACAGTGGGTTGTCTGCAACCGACGCGACATTGTCCAGACAGGCCGCATAGGTCAGGGCATCAAGGTTCACCACCTGATGTCCGCGCGACACGGCCAACCGCACGACGGCCGATCCGATAAAGCCCGCGCCCCCGGTTACAATCAATTTCATCGCTTACCCCTCCCAGGTGAATGGCGTGTCGAAATCGGCCAGCAGCGGCGCGACCTTGTCCTTGTCTGACAGGATCGCCGCCTCCGGGGCCAGGCCCCAGTCAATGCCGATATCCGGGTCGTCAAACCGCACGGCCCCGTCGCATTCCGGCGCGTAATAATCCGAACACTTATAGACCACTTCCGTGTCCACCTCGCGCGTCACGAACCCGTGCAGAAAACCGGCCGGGATCAACAACTGTTTACCGTTGTCAAAGCTCAGGTCTTCGCCAACCCACTGGCCGAACGTCGGGCTATCTTTGCGAATGTCGACCGCCACGTCAAACAGACGGCCGCGCCCGCAGCGCACCAGTTTCGCCTGCGCATGAGGCGGCGATTGGAAATGCAGACCGCGCACGGTCCCGACCTCGCGCGACAGGGAATGGTTGTCCTGCACCCAGTCGATGGTCACCCCGGCCTCGGCCATGCGAGCGCGGTTCCAGCTTTCGCAGAAAAACCCGCGATGGTCACCGAACCGTTTCGGCGTCAGGATCAACACGCCGGGCAGCGCGGTGGTTTCGATCTCAAGCATAGGCGTGGCCTTTCGTCATGTCCGGGTCCCCTGGTGTGTTTCAGCCAAGGCGCGAGCCACCTGGCCTGCACGCAGTTTGGACTTCAGCAGGTAAGAAAATGTATTGATAAAACGTGGTGCCAGGCGCAGCGGTTCGCGACCAAACCGGTACAGCCACTCCAGCCCCGTCTTGCGCATCCACAGGGGCGCGCGGGCGACGTCGCCGCTCATGAAATCCAGGATCGCACCGCCATTCACCACGGTGATATCGCGGGCCGCAAGCACGGGATCGGCGGCCAGCATCATCGCCACACGTTCCTGTTTCGGCATGCCCATGGCCAGGATCACCAGCCGCGCGTCTGAGGCACGCAGGTGGTCAACATAGGTCTGATCGGGCTGAAACCCGTCCAGCATTTCGATCCGGGTAAAACCTCGCTTGGCCAGCCTGTCACGCGCCAGCGACAGGCGCGGATCGCGCGTGCCCAGCAACGCAAGGGGGGTGGCGCGGTGAAATCCGTCAATGATACGCGGGATCAGGTCGGTGCCGTTCAGATTTTCGCCAGATGCCATGCCCGCCCAGTCCATCATCAACTTGACGCCGATCCCATCGCGCAACAGCCAGTCGGACGCCAGCAAAGCCTTGCGAAAGGCGGGATCGCCCTGGGCCCGCACGATCGCGTCCTTGTTCAGGAATGACACGACCTGCACGCCCTTGCGGCTGCGGATGTCGGCCAGCAGGGCCTCGACCTCAACCTGGCTGTCACAGACGGTCTGTTTGGCCAGCAGCCCTGCGGCGTTCTGGGCGAAACTCAGTTTGCTCACGATATCAGTCCCCTTACGACCACAGATGCCGGATATTGCGGCCATAGACATAGAACGGCAAAACGGCCCGCATCAGCGCGCGGTTCAGGGCGCCGTCCACATCCTTGCGAATAAAGTATTTCAGGCTGTTATATTTCAAACGTGCGACAACGGGGCGAAAATTCGTGGCCCCGCCCCAACCCAGCACATGCACGACCGGGGTCGTGGCAAGCGTCATGACCCGATAGCCCAGCTTGCGCGATTGAATGCACAGGTCTTCGTCTTCGCCATACAGGAAAATGTTGGGGTCAAATCCGCCTGAGGCTTTCAGGAAACCCGGCGTCAGAACCATGACCGCCCCCGCGACCCATTCGGCCGGGCGCGCCTTCAGCGTCTGGCTGGCTGCCAGCGCCTGGGCATTGTCCAGATCCAGCCTGCCAACAGCGTGGTTCTGGGCAAAGCTGCGCGTATACGGCAAGCGCGCCATCAGCCCGCGCAGGGGGGCAAGCCCCAGCATCGCCTTTGCCAGATGCCGGGCGCCCAGCACATGCAACAGCCAGCGGTGCCAGGACGAATAGCGGAACGCATAAGTCTGAGGCGCGCCGTCTGGATAGACCAGCGGCAGGCCCAGCACGCCAATGTCGTGGCGGTGGGACAGGTGCTCCAACGCTGGCGACAGGCTGTCGGCGACCAGATAGGCATCGGCGTTCAGCAGAATATGCGCTCGTGCGGGCACGCTGTTCAGAACCACGTTATTGCCCGGTCCAAAACCCAGATTTTCGCGCTGCATATGCAGCTGCAACCATGCGTGTTCTGTCACCAACCGTTTCAGGATTTCAGGCGTGTCATCGGTCGACGCATTGTCGACCACATGCACCTGCCCGCGCCCCTGGGCCAACAGCGGAAAATGCTTGTCCAACGACTGAATGCACGCGGCAATATCACGGGCCGAATTATAGGTAACGATCACCACGACCGCGTCGGGCATGTCCGTCAGATCGTTCACCAGTCCAGGTCCTTTTCATAGCCCAGATCGATCAGCAGATCGCCCGCATGGGTTCGGAAGCAGTCGCGCACCTCGTCATCGAACGCCTCTTTCCAGTTGCCCAGGCGGCCGGTGCGAAAGGTCTGCGTCTTGGCGGATCGCGCGCGCGCCGCGATGTCGCGCACCTCGTCATCGCTCAGCGGCAAGCCAAGATAGGCAAACAGGTCGGAAATCATGCGAAACTGGGCCGCGTCCGAGCCTCCGCCACCGGCGCCAACCGTGTCTTCAAACCGCAGCGTGTGGGCGTGGTTGCTCCAGTCCGAAAAGCGCAGGATCTGGTCGCGCACCGGGCGGATGCCCGCGCGCCCTTCGATCAACGCCAACAGGCGCTCCTTGTCCGTGCTCATGCCCGCAAGCAGGTCCTTTTGCGGATGCCCCGGCCAGTTGGCAATATAGTGCATGTCGGAAATCACCGCATCGCGTGGGTCGCGCACCATCAGCAGCAGTTTGAAGTCCAGTTCATCGCGGATCAAGGTCGCCAGCGCGGCATCGTAATCGAAATGGGTCGACACGATGCGCCCCGATTTGACGCCCGACAACAGCTTGCGCGCATCCGCCCATTTTTCGGCATTGCGCCGGCCCAAGGTGGGCAACTAGGTCCGCCCCAACAGCGGATGCAGCGCCAAGATACGCTGTAACAGGTTGGTGCCGCTTTTGGGCATGGTGACGGTTAAAACCCGCGGTGCTTTGGCCTTGCGCTCGGACATTTGCGCCATGATCTTGTCGGGCGCGACACCGAAACGCTGAAGGTCGGACATGTATTGCTGCAAAGACTTCATGAAATATTTCCTTGTGTGCCGTGGCTCATATCTTGGCCCGAATTCTGCCCTGGATGCTGCCCTGTGGCCTGCGGCAAACGCCACCCCGTGGGGCGGCCAATCAGAGCTTCCAGCCGGGTAATGTCGGCCTCATACCCCTTACGCAACATCTGGCATGTGCCCGGGTCGATCTCGGGCTTGGCACCGGTGTTGGCCGACCGGATCGCGCGCCGGATCGCCGTGCCCAGGCTGGTGGGCAGAATGCGCCGCAACAGCCGGGTAAAGCCATTGGGCGCAATGATCCGCGCCAGTATGGCCGAGCGGGGGGCACCCGAAACATTGGCCTCAAGCGCCGTATCAAAAGCGAGCCCTTGGTCCAATCCAACGAATTGGCACAGGTCGCGCAGCACAGCGGCGGGATCGGTGCGGAAATCGTCGAACAGGAAAACCTTGACCCGTTCTGGGCCCAGCGCCTGTTGAAACCGCGCAATCGCGTCGGCGTAAAACCCGCTTTCGCGATACAGCCACATGTCGGAAAACCCCTGCGCCTTGCGTTCGGCTTCGGCCTGCAACGCGGCTTCGAAACTCAGGGCCTCGCGCCCCTCGCCCACCAGATGCACGTATTGCGAATACACTTTCTGGTCCGGCCGACGCAGGATAAAGGCCACTTTCACCCCCGACAGATCGCGCGCCATCGCCTGGGCCGATCCGTGGTGGAACAGGTACGAGGGCGAGATATCGACGCCCAGCTGCCCCGGTGCCTTGGCGGCAAAAAAGCCCAGATAGTCCGCCAGGGTCTGCGGAATTTCCGCCATCACATGGGCATCTCCGGGGCCAGAGATCGTGTCTTTCAGAAAGGGCCACGAGAAATAGTGCAGCTCTTTCTTGTCGGGCAAAAAGAATTCGTCCCGCTGGCGCAGCATGTCAAATAACGCGGTGGTGCCGGATTTCGAAGCGCCGCCAATAATCAGATCAACCGACATGGGACACCTCTTCATTCTTCGACTGTTGCGCCAGAAACCCGGTAATAGCCAAGATCAGTCCAGTCAGAAAACCGCGATACTCCAGCAGGGCAGAAACGGGTAGAATCGCTAACAACGAAAACCACAACGCCGAATACAATATACGGCTCTCCTTTTGCCTAATCTGAAATAACAGGGAAATTTGAACTAAACAATATGGGACGTAGACGACAAGTAAAAAAAGCCCATATCGATACCATGTTCCTATTACCCCGATATCCGTTAGGAAGAAGAACGGACCTATCACGCGCTCGAAACCGTTTTCCCATTGTGGGGACAGCGACCCATGCCCCCAGTATTCACCACGCAGGTAGCTCAGCCACACCTCATGGATAGCCA
>Ga0209121_10001606_pt1 | contig 23677 bp, 17 predicted proteins | sample Cruoilmetagenom3_FD_187292 | JGI IMG/M metagenome (GOLD analysis project Ga0209121, IMG submission 187292) | Oil polluted marine microbial communities from Coal Oil Point, Santa Barbara, California, USA - Sample 3 (SPAdes) (version 2) | ecosystem: Environmental > Aquatic > Marine > Oil seeps ... | reverse complement strand
CCCATGGCGGGTAATGTACTGCGTAGTATTCTAGCGCGTATGCGATGTACTCGCCTGCTTTCGGGTGATCGTGGTAAAGCGCGATACACGTTGGAATAATAGCAGAAGAGATCGAACGAACACCGTGGCTGTTTAGCGGGTTGTTCAATAGATCAACCGTCACTTTTAGGTGGTGCATGATTTCGTCTAGACGCTCAATCAAAGCATCTTGAACTTGCTGACGCTCTTCATCGGTGAAGTAACCGTGTAACCAGTCGTAGCCCCAAGCCATAGCAGCGATAACACGGAAAGCCGCTTCGTCGTTATAGCCACGAGAAGTCACGCCTTCTGGATCGTAGGTAGACAGTTTTAAAGTCCAAGCTTTTGCTTTAGCAATGAGCGCTTCGTCTTCTTTTACTACACCAGCGATAGCTAGGTTACGTGTCGCGTTCAATGCCATTTGGCAATCAACGTACATTTGACGCCAGTAAGGACGCCATAAAGAGGCTTTACCTACCGTCTCAGCTGGGTACGCTTGAGGCTCTTCAAAAGGAGCAGTCTCAAGGAACTTAACTGTCGAGTTGTTGTAGAAATCATCAAACATACAGTGAGCTTCATCAGCTTTCACTTTCGCTTTGAATTCTTCTAACTGATCAGCTTGAACAAGAAGACGTGGACGCGCTTCGCTCAAGTTGTCTAGGAATGATAGGTCGAAGTCACGTTTCTGTACTTCGATAGGGAGTAGGTCTACAAGATTACCTGCTGAAGTATCATTCTCCAGCTTCATCTTCCTGATTGCATCAAGAGATTTTTGGTCGCTCATTCTAACTCACTTATTTTCAAGTTGACTGAAAGGAATTAGCAACAATATACGTCTTATTGTAGGACAATTGAATGTATTTCGGTTCAATCGTACAATTTTTTACAGTTTTCGTGATTTAGGTCTGATGTTGTAAGGCTGACACGTTTACTCGCTTCGCAAAGCAAAAAATGCGACGCCCTTTCGAGTCGTCGCATTCTATTATAAACGTTTTCTATGTATTAGCTTTCAGTCACTGCTTTCGCTTGCTTGCCGCCATCATCGACCGCTTTCACAAGTAGTACACCAACACCACCAACAATCACACCACATAAGATGAAGACTAGACGTCCCCACATTGGGTTAGTTAGCAGAGCCATTAGCATAATACCAATACCTGCTACTGCAATCAGTTTACCAAGCATTTCACGCTGCTTGTTATCCAGTACTTTCTGTTCCGCTGACTCCGCAACTAGAGGAGTAGACAGATTACCGAAGAACTTATCAACGTCTGCTTGACGCTTATCAGACAGTGGTTTGTAGAACAATGTCGATAGGATGAAGAAGCCACCTGTTAGTGTGATGTGACCAATTAGACCAATCGCAACTTTAACATCAGACCATTCGCGGCTCGTTAGCTCTTCAAGACCGAATACAGATGACACCATTTCAGCATTTACAACGAAACCTACGTAGTAAGACACAAGACCACCCACTACTAGCGTACCCCAACCTGCCCAGTCTGGAGTCTTCTTGATGAAGAAGCCAAGGAATGCAGGGATTGTCATTGGGAAGCCGATTAGAGCACCAACGTACATCATTGTATCGAACAGGCTCAAACCTTTAAGCGAGTTAATGAACTGGGCGATAAGAATGATAGCAATACCGAAGACTGCAGAAGTAATCTTAGAAACTGTTACCAGCTCTTTCTCACTTGCGTTGCCTTTACGAACAATAGTTTCGTAGAAGTTCTTAACAAAGATACCTGAGTTACGGTTTAGACCTGAGTCCATTGAAGACATTGTCGCTGCAAACATCGCTGCAACTAGAAGACCTACCATACCTGCTGGCATGTACTCTTGTACAAAGTATAGGTATGCAAAGTCACCCGCTTTCTTACCTGCTTCTGGGTAAGCTGCTGCTAGGTCGACACCTTGACCAGCAATGTACCAAGAAGGCATGAACCAGATGAATACACCACAAAGCATTAGAATACATGCAAGTAGCGCTGCTTTCTTAGCGTTCTTTGAGTCTTTAGCCGCTAGGTAACGGTAAGAGTTAAGCATGTTGTTCGTGATTGAGAATTGCTTCACGAAGATGAAAAATGCCCAGATGCTGAAGATGCTTAGGTAGTTAATGTTGTTACCAGAAAGGAATGAACCGCCTTCTGCTACAGGGAAGTTACTGACGATTTCGCCAACACCACCACCTTGTACAACCGCTACAACCGCACAAGTTACCGTAACTGCCATGATGATAACCATCTGCATAAAATCAGATGCGATAACTGCCCATGAACCGCCCGTTACCGACATAGCTAATACTACTAAACCAGTAATCCAGATAGTCGCTGTCATGTCGAAGCCGAAGATACCAGAAGCAATGATTGCTAATGCGTTTAGCCATACACCTGCAGAAACCACACTGTTTGGCATTGAAGACCAAGTAAACACTTGTTCGTTAGTCGCGCCAAAACGCATACGGATTGCTTCTATTACCGTCACTACACGTAGTTGGCGGAACTTAGGCGCGAAGTATGCAAAGTTCATGAAGTAACCAAAAGCATTGGCTATAAAGATAACCGCTACGGCAAAACCATCGTTATACGCTTTACCTGCCGCACCGGTGAATGTCCATGCACTAAACTGGGTCATAAAGGCGGTTGCACCAACCATCCACCACAGCATATTACCGCCCCCGCGGAAGTAATCACTGGTGGTACTTGTAAATGTTCTAAACATCCAACCTATCGCAATCAAGAATAGGAAATAAATGCCGACAATAATCGTGTTGAGTTCCATCGTGTATCCTTTGTCCGTTGTAATTTGATACGAGGACTATAGGAAATCTCAAACCTTATTTGTAGTACAATAATCCAAATAAGTGATGGTGATCTTATTTTGATTGATTAAGTTAATTATATATATGACATAGGATGGAATATGGCTAATCCATTAAGGAAATTACTGGGGTTTGAGGTGAAAACATGAAAAACCACCCACCAATAACACCCACCCTATAAAAATCAATGGCTTACAAAAAAATGAGACTTTGCACACTTATTAACAAATACAACCAAACACATATAAATATAAAATTCTCAAAAATAATAAAAGCCAAATCAGAGCTGAATCACCCTCATTTATCACACAATAAACCAGTGTTTTATATCAATTGAGAGTAGCTAATTCTATTAGAATTCTACGTAAGTTACTCCATATAGAAGCCACATATCTTGTTGAGATGATGATGGATTCAAAAGATAAAAAATGAAAAATCATGGATGGCGCATAATTATTTGAGGAGAGATCGAGTGTCTAAAACACAAATCTCGCCGCAATATTCTCTTAATTACGATGGTAGAAAGAACTACCGCTAAACGTATACAAGAAAAATTGCCTTAAGAAAGAGTTAATCGGGAGTGAACCAAAACCGTGCTACACATGGTGCAACACACTTCTTAAAAACAAAAAAAGCATTCACTTGGTATACCTTTTTGACTGGTTTTGATGAACCTATAAATGGTTCATCGGGACGTTTAAGTGGTTCACATAATAGTTGAAACGCGCGTTTAGCTTAACGGTGGTTAGCGTCTTGCAGGTGAGCCGCTGACATGTTCGCATATAACTCGTTGTGTTATAGGACGCTCGATTATCAAGCCAAAATTTTCTCCCATATGAATTAACAGAACGGCGAGCATATGGTGGTGAATTTATATCTAGGAAATCAGCCAAAATAAAACTGGATCTGTGTCCATTTACACCCAGCTCAAAAAAAGACCAGAATCACACTATTTCCGCCAGAATATGGTCAAAACAAGATCGAAGTCTTGTTAGAAGACTTTCACTTGTGATCGCTCCCCGCTTCCAAGTCATCGTTAATTGAAGAATTATTGTCATACAATATTCTATATTCATCTACCAAACGTAAGGACATGTGGAATGCGATCAATGAAAGATATCACTCAAGACGCTATCGATATCGTTAAACCCTCTATCGACAAGCTGTTTGAAAGAACGAATAGAAAAGAACTGCATATTGTCGTTATGAATCCACACCTCAAGCCTTGGGAAGCCTCTTTTGAAGACGCCATTCTATATGAAGAGTCGTTAGGAGCTCCTGACAACTGGACAATCAAGTTTGATCACCTTGCCCGTAAGAAAGCACAACAAGCGTGGCGAGAATCGACAAGCAATCTAACACTGCACTCCCAACACCCATCTTCACTACGTGACGAAGACTTACTGTTTTATGGTTCGTTTGTTTACGGAAACGTGGTTGTTGCCTGCAGTGGTGTACAACAATGGTATGACATGCTGATCAGTGGCTGGATAGCGGTAGCTATTGAACAGTTAGCAATGCACGAATACCAAACAGAAAAAGCAGAAAACCCTACAAAAACATATCGCTAATAATTAGAAACAGAAGGTACTTATTATGAGTAAACTATTAAAATCCATTATGCTAGCAGCCGGTATACTTGTTTCTGCAACGTCAATTGCAGCTGACTATCCAAGCAAAAACATTCGCTTAGTTGTGCCATTTGGCGCGGGCGGCGGCACCGATGCCGTTGGTCGTACTCTTGCAAATAGCGCGAAAGACATTCTTGGGCAAAATATTTCAATCATGAACCGTACTGGTGGCGCAGGCGCAGTTGGGATGAGCTTTGGTGCTCAGCAGCGTGCGGATGGTTACACATTAACAGTAGTAACACGTGAAATCGCTTCACTTCCTCAAATGGGTTTGATGCGTCATACCGCTGACGACTTTAAACTCATTCGTTTAGTTAACTTAGATCCTGCGGTCGTATTGGTTGCAGCAGATAGCCCATACAACACGATTAACGACCTGATTAAGGAAGCCAAAGAAAAACCAGGCAGCGTAAAATTCGCTTCAACCGCTGCGCCAAACTTCTACCTAATGTCTCTTGAAAAAGATCAAGGCATTAAATTAAACGCTATCCCTTACAACGGTGCATCAGAAGCAATTCCTGCTGTACTAGGCCATCACACAGACGTCACTATGGTTACTCCTGGTGAAGCTATCGCTCAACTTCGTTCAGGCCAACTAAAAGCATTAGGTGTCATGTCTGAAGAACGTATTCAGTACATTCCAGATGTTCCTACTTTGAAAGAGCAAGGCATTGATGTAGTAACAGGTACATGGCGCGGTATTGGTGCTCCAAAAGATACACCTGATGCAGTAATCGAGAAGTTGGGGGCTGCATTTGATGAAGCAATGGCAAGTGAAGAGTTCAAAACTTTCATGGCGAAAGGTGCAATGACGATTCACAATCTTGATGACAAAGCCTTCACTGAGTTTGTTGCAGAAGATACAAAATCATTGACTCAATTAATTCAATAACCTTTGTTCAGAGGCACAGCTTTTATCAGTTGTGCCTCTGTTACTAGTTTGTACCTTTCCCTTGCTTTACTTTTTAGGGGTAAACTCCATGTCTAACTCTCACTCTTACTTAAACCGAAACGTCGTTTTCCCTTCTATCATCATTATCCTTAGCGCAATCGCGTTCGCGCTGATCACTCAATTTGATCGTCCGATGTACCAAGATGCAAGTGTCGATGCAAAATTCTTCCCGATGATGATTGTGATTGCCCAAATTGCTATCTGTATTGTTCTCATCGTTCAACACAAATTAAAAGGTGCCTCTGAACAACAAGAAGCGATGATAAGCAAGATGTCGATTTTCGGCGTTGCTTTTCTTATTGGCTACGCATTACTCATCAGTGTAGTTGGCTACCTTTATGCTAGTTTGATTGCATTTATGTTCTACCTCGTTTACTTCAAAGTGAAGAAGCCAATCTATTACGTTGTCGCCGTTGTCTTTGTGTTCGCGGTTTACTATCTATTTGGCGAGGTGTTCTACATCGCGCTTCCTGAAGCAACGTGGTCTTAGGAGGTCATATGTTTGAATATCTAATCGATGGTCTCGCAACTGCAGTTAGCTTTGCAGTGCTTCCTGTCCTTGTTTTTGGCGTACTGGGCGGCGTTATTTTAGGCGCACTACCCGGACTTACAGCGACAATGGGCGTGGCAATTCTCCTTCCATTTACCTTTGGCATGGAACCGACTTCAGCCCTTGTGATGTTAATTGGTGTATACATTGGTGGGATTTACGGTGGCTCAATTGCCGCAATTTTACTTAAAACCCCAGGAACACCGGCTTCTGCAGCAAGTGTACTCGACGGTCACACTATGGCTGTTAGAGGACAAGCAGCAAGAGCATTAAGTATTTCTGCTGTTGCATCATTTATTGGCGGGCTGTTAAGTACTATCGTCCTCATCGCGATTGCGCCTAAATTAGCGACCTTTGCACTGCGTTTTAATGCGCCAGAATATTTTGCACTCGCTCTGTTTGGTTTAACGATTATTGCGAGTGTTTCTTCGAACAACATTTTTAAAGGGTTACTTGCGGGAACCATTGGATTATTGGTTTCAACTGTTGGACTCGACCCAATCAGCAGTGTGCCAAGATTTACTTTTGACATCATGGATCTTTACAGCGGAATCAATGTCATCCCTGTCTTAATTGGTTTATTCGCTCTATCTGAGGCATTAAACCAACTAGAGAAGCTGTTCTCTGAAAAGAAAGTCGTTGCACCGAAATTTGACCACAAACTATTAAGTAAAAGTGATCTCAAAGAAATGCTACCAACGGCCATAAAAAGTGGTTTGATGGGAACAACTATCGGCTCGGTACCGGGTGCTGGTGCTGATATATCTGCATTTGTTTGTTACAACGAAGCAAAACGTTCGTCTAAGAACCCAGAAGAGTTTGGTAAAGGCTCGGTTCGTGGCCTTGCAGCCGCTGAATCTGGAAACAACGGCGTAACGGGTGGCTCGCTAGTTCCGTTATTAACACTAGGTGTTCCTGGAGATGCCGTGGCAGCGGTTCTTCTTGGTGCACTTATAGTACAAGGACTCACACCAGGCCCACTGCTATTCGCCCAAAACCCCGAAGTGGTTTATGGCGTGTTCAGCTCAATGTTGGTCGCTAACCTTGTGATGTTAGTGATTGGTTTACTGGGTATTCGCTTCTTCTGTCGAATCATTGAAGTACCGAAGATCATCATGATTCCAATCATTGTCTTCCTTTCAATTGTCGGCGCTTACGCAATTAACAACTCGATGTTTGATGTGGGTATTGCAATCGGTTTCGGTCTACTTGGCTTTATCTTAACTAAACTGGATATCCCTTCTTCACCGATTCTGCTTGCGATCATCTTAGGGCCAATGGCAGAAACAAACCTTAGAAAATCACTGCTGATGTACGATGGCAGTTGGTCTTTCCTTTATGAGCGTCCTATTGCTCTCGCGTTTATCGTGTTAGCTGTATTCTCGGTTTATTCAACGTTAAAAATGAAGAAAAAGCAGAAACAAAAGCAAACTTACGAACATCATGATTAGCCGCTTGTTTAAGCTAGAATATTGAAACAACTCAAAGCCAGAGACAACAGTCTCTGGCTTTTTTCATACATGAAAGCAGCCAATTTTCGTAAACGGTAGACAACAAAAAAGGTATGCACTTGGCATACCCTTTTAAGTCGTTTATCCGAGCGTAATGCTGTTCATCTCTATATGAGGTGACTCATCTACCTACGCTCTAGATTATTTCTATTACGCCGTCGCCAGACGGTGGTTGGCATCTTGCAAGTGTGCAGCAGACACAACTCGTGCCTTATCACTATCACCAGCCATGATTGCTTCATAGATTCTACGGTGTTCATTGATACACGTGCTTCCTTCTTCAGAAGAGTGCACGATGAAGTTCACGAACATCGTAGTCAAGATATTGCCGAATGGCAGGTAGAAGTCATTACCTGTCGCATTAAAGATCAAGCTATGAAAACGAGTATCAATATCTGTCCAACGCTCTTGATCAAATACTTCAGCCTCATCCACTTCTACCATTTTTTGGAAGATTTCTGAAAGTTCAATGCGTTGTTCAGCCGTTGCAAATTTAGCCGCCAGTGCGCACGCTTCAGGTTCAATCGCACGGCGAAGGCCTAAAAACTGAGAACAGAATTGATCTATGTCGGTTAGACCATCCATCCATTCAATCAGCTGAGGATCAAGAAAGTTCCAATATGCGCGGTCGACTACACGAGTACCGATTTTCGGGCGGGACTCTAACAAACCTTTAGAAGTTAATAGTTTAACTGCTTCACGTAGTGCCGTTCGGCTAATACCAAACTGTTCACATAACGCCATTTCACCAGGAATAATAGAACCTTGCGGCAGATCGCCAGACAAGATTCCACGAGCGATTTCACGCGCTACTTGCACGTGCAGGCTACGCTTCGAGCCCGAAATTGAATTAAAAGTGCTAACCATAAGTTCACTTATTTTATATGTTATGTTTATGTATTATTTAAGGATTACTATAACAGTATTTCAACCTACAGCCAATTGAGTAAAATCAAACAAAGAATAGCCCATTAATTTACCCGCTAAATCAGATAGTTAAAAGCATCTAATTTCATTTAACGAGAAACATCATGTTACACCATTCATAAATCCGTCATCAAAAAGCAGCGGTTCTGTCATCGTCGATTCCTATACTCCCTTCCCAACAGATAACTCAATTGGACTGAAACAATGAAACCGACAAAAACTAATCTCACGCTTAAAAGCGCTATTACTGCTGCGCTGATTTTTTCTGGTTCTGCATTAGCAATGGATTCACGATACGAAGATCGTTCTGGTAACTTAGTTGCTGACGTTCCCCAAGATGAATCACAATGGGTCGACCCAAACACGCTGATTTTTGCTTACACGCCAGTTGAAGATCCAGCAGTATACGCTGATGTGTGGAGCGAGTTTTTGAGCCACCTAGAAAAAACAACCGAAAAAACGGTTCGTTTCTTTCCTGTACAAAATAACGCAGCTCAAATTGAAGCCATGCGTTCTGGGCGTCTACATATTGCAGGCTTCAACACTGGCTCTACCCCACTAGCGGTCAACTGTGCTGGTTTCGCTCCTTTTACCATGATGGCGGCTGAAGATGGTTCTTTCGGTTACGAAATGGAAATCATCACTCATCCTAGTTCTGGCATTGAAAAAGTAGAAGATCTGAAAGGTAAAAATCTCGCTTTCACAGCGCAAACTTCTAACTCTGGATTCAAAGCTCCATCTGCAATTTTAGATGCTGAATACCAACTTCAACCGGATCGTGATTTTAAACCTGCGTTCTCTGGCGCGCACGACAACTCTATCTTAGGTGTAGCACATAAGGATTACGATGCGGCGGCCGTTGCTAACTCGGTGTTGAACCGCATGCTTTCACGTGAAGTAGTAAAAGAAGACCAAATCAAAAGTATCTACAAGTCACAAACCTTCCCGACTACCGCTTACGGTACTGCACATAACCTAACACCTGAACTACAAGAAAAGATTCAACAAGCATTCTTCACGTTTGATTGGGAAGGCACCAAACTGCAAGAAGAATTCGAACGTAACGGCGAGGCAAAATTTGTTCCAATCACTTATCAAGAGCACTGGGAAGTGATCCGAACTATCGATACAGCGAACAAAGTGTCTTACACGTGTAGCTAAGTTCAAGCGAACTAAAAAGCCAATAACACAGAAATACTAACTGCAGGCAAACACGCCTGCAGTTATTCAACACTCTTTCCGGTTTGCTCTCCACGCCTGCCTCTGGCGAACTCTTAGTACACCGTCTTATAGGAATTTTATGTCTACTCTTACCCTTAAAGGGCTTACCAAGCACTATTCCAGTTCTGACAAAGCCCTAACTAACGTCAGCTTGTCAGTGAATGCTGGCGAAGTTGTTGGATTAATTGGCCCATCAGGAGCAGGGAAATCAACACTTATCCGTTGTATTAACCGACTAACAGAGCCCACCAGCGGCGAAGTTATCTTTTCCAATACCAACTTAGAGACGCTGTCTAAGCGCCAGCTAAGACAATCTCGACGTGAAATTGGGATGATTTTCCAAGAATACGCATTGATTGAGCGCTTAACGGTGATGGAAAACGTACTTTCAGGACGTTTGGGATACGTGAATTTCTGGCAAAGCTTTACTCGTCGTTTCCCTGAATCGGATATCCAAGCCGCTTATGCCCTACTCGACCGAGTTGGATTATTAGAGCACGCCAATAAAAGAGCCGATGCCTTATCAGGTGGTCAGCGTAAGCGTGTCGGTATTGCGCGTGCGCTTGCTCAAAAACCAAAGCTATTACTGATTGATGAACCAACAGCCGCACTCGATCCACGTACTGCTCGTCAGATCATGCGATTGATCAGCGAGATTTGTTCAGAGCAACGACTTCCAGCCATCATCAATATTCACGACGTTCAGTTAGCAAAACAGTTTGTTGACCGAGTTGTCGGCCTAAATGCAGGCTGTGTGGTATTTGATAACCAACCAAACCTGCTCACCGAAGACGTACTCACACAGATCTACGGTGAAGAGGATTGGAGCCAACAGGTAGAAGAAGAGGAAGATGACCTGAGCATCACTCACCCTCATTTGTCTGAGGCAACAGTATGATTCAGTCATATCCAAAACAATGGACCAAGCCGCCACTGATTTCCAACCCTTGGTTACGTTGGAGCTTAGTCATCATCGTCGCGGTGTATTTATACCTTGCGACTCAATCGGTACACGTAAACTGGACTCGAATTTACGAAGGTAGCGAGCGCGGCTGGCAGTTCATTTTGGCTTTCATGAACCCAGATTTCGGTGGACGGTGGAATAACATCTCGCAAGGTTTAATTGAAAGCTTAACCATGACGCTCACATCGACCGTGGCTGGTGTTATTCTTTCTATTCCATTTGGATTAGGTGCAGCGAAAAACCTTGCTCCGACTCCGGTTTACCTGTTCTGCCGCGCGTTTATTTCTATCGCCCGTAGCTTACAAGAGATCATTGTCGCGATTTTGTGTGTGGCTCTGTTTGGCTTCGGTACGTTTGCTGGTTTTGTCACTCTCACATTTGCCACTATCGGCTTTCTCGCAAAACTGTTCGCCGATGAGATTGAAGCCATTGACCCAGCACCACTGACGGCAATGCGTGCAACAGGGGCGAGTTGGCTACAACAAGTTAATTACGCAATTCAAGCACAAGTGATGCCTCGTTTCATTGGGCTTTCGATGTACCGACTCGACATCAATTTTCGTGAATCTGCTGTAATCGGCATTGTTGGCGCAGGTGGTATTGGCGCTACGTTAAACACAGCAATGGACCGCTATGAGTACAGCGCAGCCGCTGCTATTCTATTGATTATTATCGTGATTGTGATGTTGTGTGAATACCTATCAACTATCATCCGTAAGTATGTGCAGTAAGGAACGACTCAATGAGCACGCTAAATAACACACCGACAAGCGTCATCAATCGTACCCAATGGAAGCGTTACGACAATAAACAGAGCCTGATGCTCTGGATAGGCTGGCTTTGCTTTGTTGCTTTAACTGTTTTTGCATGGCAAATCATGAACAAAGATACGATTTGGTACTTTGTAACTGATTCACCGAACCAACTTGCTGATATATCTTCACGTATGTGGCCACCAAGGTGGAGTTACTTAGAGTCTCTTTGGAGCCCTTTGTGGGACACAATTAATATCGCAACACTTGGCACACTGTTAGGGATCGTACTGGCATTTCCAGTTGCATTCTTAGCCGCACGCAACACAACGCCAAGCACTACGTTTATCAGGCCTATCGCACTGTTCATCATTGCGGCAAGTCGTTCGATCAACTCGCTAATTTGGGCGCTCTTGTTGGTGGCAATCATAGGTCCTGGATTACTGGCCGGTATTATCGCGATTGCTCTGCGCTCAATTGGTTTCGTGGCTAAATTGATGTATGAAGCGATTGAAGAAGTGAACGTCACGCAGATGTCAGCGATTCAATCGACGGGTGCATCTCCCCTGCAAGTATTGAACTACGGCATTCTTCCGCAAGTAATGCCAAGTTTCATCGGCACAAGCTTGTTTCGCTGGGATATCAATATCCGCGAGTCTACAGTCTTAGGTTTAGTAGGAGCTGGCGGTATTGGATTGAAACTGCAGGAGTCGATGGCGATGCTAGCATGGCCTCAAGTAACGGTGATTTTCTTTGCGATTTTAGTGACAGTCGTCTTCTCAGAATGGTTAGCAGCCAAAGCAAGAAAAGCCTTTATTTAATCAATACATCATAGATGTCTATCAAAGCCTACTTGCAGAGTAGGCTTTTTTGTTCATGGACAAACGATAAGCAGGTTTCAAAATTAGAAACGTATTTCATTAGTGACAGTCCCTACCCCTTTGATCGTGACCGATACTTGATCTTTATCGACCAATGCATGCGTTCTCCCCGGTGTGCCCATAAATACAAGGTCACCTGGTTTTAGAGTAAAGTAATGGCTTAAGTAACTGACAACTTTTCGCGGGCTGTGAATCATGAAAGATGTATTTTCTTGCTGGACGATATCGCCGTTAACACGTGTTGTAAGTTCGACATCGTTATAATCAACCCCTTTCACAATAGTATGACCAATCGGTCCAAATCCATCCGATGCCTTAGCTCGTAACCATTGTAAATCACTGTTCTGCCAACTTCTCTCCGTTATGTCATTACCCACCGTGACACCGAAAATCGCGTCCTCAGCTTCTTCTTGACTCGCTTTACTGATCTCTTTTCCTATCACTACGACGAGCTCACCTTCAAAATGCACGTTCTGAGCATCAAAAGGGGCATGAATAGTTTCACCCGATAAAATCAAAGAAGATGGAAGCTTCAGAAATAATGGCGGTGGTAAATCAGGATGAGAAGCGGCGTGACTCACGTAATTCATGCCAACGGCAAATACTTTTTCTGGTTCAGTCGGAAGCAGTAGATCAACCGATTCAAGTGGAATCGAGGTTTTCTCAACGGAGTACTCGCTAAAGATGTCGCCATTGATTGGAAAAATAGTACCTTTCGTCAACTTTCCGTAGCTGATTTTGTCTTGATAATGGTAACGCACGAATTGATCTGTATTCGCGTGATTTTGCGTGTCATTTGCTAGCGTATAAGTAGAACAAGAAGCTGTAAGTATTAACGCCAACCCTTCCATTAACTTCATGATTTATCCTTAGTTATTTTATTCCTAACACTTACTGTAGCTTACACATCGACACCATAGTGACTGTTTTCTATTATTTAACGCATTCTCTTTCTTTTCCCACATTTTTCCTTTCCTACACGCATAAAAAAACCGAGCAACTCGCGGTGAGTTACTCGGTTTGACTTATTCCCGATGTATTCAGTCGTTGTTGGTATCAACGAACGATTTTGCAATCACGACTGAATTCAATGTGATGCTTCGTTCCCGCAAAGCACCACATCAATACATGCCATGGTTAAACGGCATGTATGTTAATCATTTACAGTTGAGCAAATGATCCTTCCCACGAGTATGTCTCACCCGCGAACTCAACAGTGTGAGTTGCTTGCTGCGTGTCTTCAGCTTGGTTTGAGATACCGTAGTGGTAAGTGTTGCCAGAAGTAGTCTGAATGCAAACAACAGTCCCGACACTGTTATGGCCCACAACAGACACTGATTTAACTAGACCACGAGCGCCTACAGAAGCTTCGATAGATTCGTTAAAGTAACCATGCGTTTCTAGTACAGAAGCAAACACGTGGTTTTGACCAGACTGACGTAAGATAAACGCAGGTTCACTCTTAAGATTGAAGTCTGGATCGTTAGCACCAGTGCGAGCAAAAATCACTTCGCTGCCCGCATTAGCGCTGGTTACTAGGCTGTAGTAGCTGCTGTCATGTAGCCAGCTTACTAGAGAACCCTCTTCGTTCACTTTGCCTGAAGCCACGTTCCATAGGTGTTGGTAACCGTTGTCTTCACCTAATGGCTTAAGCGTTTTTTCCATGTTGTAATCGAAATCAGTACGGATGATCTGGCCAGAGTGGTGAACGGGAAGATCGTACTGGTGCTCAGCGTCAGCTTCGATGCGGTAAACATCAATCACTAACGGCTTCTCGAACTCAGGAAGTTCAGCAAGAATCACGCTGCGTTGCATGTCTACGCCTGTGTAGTACTCAGAAATTGTGCCGCTCATGCCTTGCAAAGACTGGTCGTCTGCTACGAAGAAGTGCTTCTGACCAAACTTAGACTCAGCCAATGCTGTGTTGAAGTTATTCTGCGTTTTCTGATCAACCGTTACTGTGTTGTGAGCAACCGTCTGCTTACAGTAAGACTTGTTCTCTGGAATGTAACGACCACCAAACTTAGGCTCAACGTTTACCCAGCGACCGAAGCCGTAATCGTGCAGCACTTCGTGGCCACGGTTGAATACACTTAGGTGCAGTCCATCGTAGTGACCGTGGTCTAGCGCAGAGTGGTACTGGTGATCGCTGCCGTGTTGACCGAACCAGATCAACGCCATGGTATCGTCGTCTTTCTCATCACGGTGACGAAGAATGCTAACGCCGCCTTTCTCACCTTCAGGGCCGTCGGTAACGAACAGGCTACCCCAGTTGAATGGTTTGATTTCATCAGCTGCTTCAACAGCGTCAGACAATGTTTTACCTGAAGCATGAACCCAAACGTTTTGTTGGTGGTTAGCCATACCAAGCAGAGTTTCAGTCTGCTCGTAACGGTGGTAACACACAGACGTTGCCATGATAACGCCTTCATCGTTGATAGAGATCGTCTTCGATGAATCGTTCAGAGCTGGCAATGTACCGTCTGGGAATGCGGTTTTGAATACAGAGTAAGATGTTGTCTTGATCACTGAATCGTTGAATTCATAGATACCGACTTCAGGCTGACGACGTTCAATCGCTTCTGCGAACAGGTAGATTGGACGTAGAGAGAAACGGTGGTAGTAAGGACCTTCCATGTAGTAGCCGTCTGGCGAAAACAGTTGGTCAAGTTGCGCTAAGAAACCGCCGCTTACTTTGTCCAGTTTTAGGCCATAAAGTGCTTTATCTACAGATTCTTGATCGTTGATCGCGTAACCACAGATACCTACCGCTGCCACTGCCCATAGGCCGTGGTTGTGTACGATATCGAAGTCGTGTGCGTAAGTAACAACGAACATTTCGATCATTTGCTTAAGAAGATCGTCTTCGATCAGACGCTTCTGCTCTTCAGAGATTGTGTGGTAAATACAGCTGTACGCACAAGAAGCGTAAAGCATCCACATGTTCTCGTTCAACGTTTGGTGGAACAGCTTACCCGGAGGGTTAGAGTCACGGCTTACGTTGCTTTCCAATGTTGGGTATACCGTCGCGTACGCTGTTAGCATATCAACGATGTAATCACGGTACTTAGTTTCCTCAGTGATAAGGAACAAACGACCCGCTAGATCCATATGGATGTAGTTTTGCTTATGACGGTTATGTTCATAACCGCCACCTTCGCCGTGACCTGGAACTTCGATGCCAACTTCAGCCATGTAAGCGTCAGTTTGTTTAATGTCACGAGTTAGTGCGTTACCTAATAGGCTATCCTTGCCAAGTTCTTTACGAAGCTCTGCTGCTTCTTCAAAGTTAAGTAAAAGTGGTTGATAGCTCATTATTATTTCCCCTGCTCTAAAGTCGTTTCTACTGAGTAGAAGCCTGTCCAGCTGTATACTTTGCCGTTCAGTTCTACTTTGTGTTCAGTGCTGTCAGTTGCGCCAAGTTGGTTACTGATCATCACTGTCACGTTTGATTTCTCTGTCGTAATTTCTACTACTGAACCTACATTCGTGTGAGCAACAACATTGATGTTTTTCACAACACCACGAGCGTTTACTGATTGCTCGAATTCTTCGTTAAAGTAACCGTGCGTTTCTAGCACAGAAGCAAACAATGTTGTTTCGCCTTTGCTACGTAGAATGAATGCAGGCTCTGAACGTAAATTAAAGCTTGGATCGTTAGCACCAGTGCGAGTGAAGATGATTTCTCCGTTCTCGTTCGAACTTGTACCCAACCAAGTATAGTACGTGTCGTTCTGTAACCAGCTAACTAACGCAGTACCATTCACTTCACCACTCGCTACATTCCATAGGTGTTGGTAACCGAAGTCACTTCCTAGTGTGTTTAGCTCTTTGTTTGCTTGGTATTCGAAGTTAGTGCGAATAATTTGACCTTGATATTGATGAGAGTAATCAAACTGGTGGTCGCCTTCACCGCCTTTTGTCGAACCTAAGCGGTACAAGTCTAACAATAGCGGAGACTCAAGCTCTTCAAGGTTTAGCATGAACACACTGCGTTGCATGTCAAAACCTTCGTAATGGTCGTTAGCAAATGCGCTCATACCGTTAATTTGCTCATCTGCCACTTTGAAGAAGTGAGGCAAACCGTGTACTGCGTCAGCACGCTCAACGTCAAAGTTGTTCTGACATTTCTCATCAATCGTTACTGCATTATGTGCAATCGTTTGACGAGCGTAAGATTTATTTTCATCTAGGTAGCGACCGCCAAATTTTGGCTCAACGTTAACCCAACGACAGAAACCGTATTCACGCAACACTTCTTGACCGCGGTTAAAGAAAGAAATACCCAGCGTATCGAAGTTGCCGTGACCCATGCCGTGTTGACCGTAGTTCATAACAAGTTGAGAAACGTCACCTTTATTATCCTGCATACGGATAAAGCCTTGTGCACCATTGTGGCCTTCAGGACCCTCGCTCAATTCAACACTTGGCCAGAAAGGCATGCCGATTTCTTGTTTAGCTGAAGCCTCTTCGTAGGCTTTAGATAGCTCAAGACCACATGGGTGCATCCATACTGCGTCTTGAATCTTCGCCATACCAAGAATGTTTTGGTCAACGCCACTTTCAGAAGAGTAATGCTTGCTGTAAACACTTACGGCAACCTGAACACCCATATCAGTAATGCCCATTGTGCGAGACGCGTCGTTTAATGCTGGGAATTCACCGTTCGGGTAAGCAGTAGAAAGCATTGCTTGTACTGTGTTACCAATCACGCCGCCTTTGTAGTTGTAGATATCAACTTCGGGCATGTGACGATGAATAACTTCAGCGAACACACACGTTGGGCGAATTGCGTAACGGTGGTAGTAAGGACCTTCCATGTAGTAACCAGAAGGTGCAAACAGTTGAGAAATTTGCGCTAAGAAGCCGCCCGTATCGTTACGGTCGATGCCGTAAACCGACATTTCAAGGTACTCACGCTTGCCTAAAGCAAGACCACAGATACCCACAGCCGCTACAGCCCAAATGCCGTGATTGTGAATGCGGTCGAAGTCGTGTGCGTACTTCACTGTGAACATTTCTAGCATTGGTTCAAAAATGCGAGACTCAATGTTGTCACGTTGTTCCTGTGTCAATGTTGAAGCAACACAAGAGTAAGCTAAGCTTGAAAACATTAACCAGCAGTGTTCATTCAGGATTTGGTGGAACAAACGACCTGTCGGGTTAGTGTTTTTCTGTACGTGGTAATCAAACGTTAGATATTTGTCTGCGTACACTTCCAATAATTCTGTAACGAAGTCTGCGTATTTTTGCTCTTTAGTGATCAAGAACATGCGACCAGCTAAGTTCATGTACGTGTAATTTTGCTTATGGCGGTTATGCTCGTAACCCCCTGCTTCACCGTGACCTGGAACATCAATAGGTAAACGCATGAACGCTTCTAAGTCTTTCGCATTCGCTGCAATGGTTTTGCCCATTAAGCTAGAACGGCCCACTTCAAGGTGAAGTTGCTCAATTTCTGCTTCAGTCAACAATACTGGTTTGGTAGTCATATTCTTTGTCACCCTCAATAAAGAGTTTATCTGTTTAAACTTTGATTAAATTTTCAAACTCCATATAAAGTAATACAATATGAGCTTTAATCATACCTATTCGATGCTAAATGATGAGTAGAATCACATAAATCATCATAAGTCATTGATGTAGTTAACTAATGATAAATTTAGAGCATTTGTTAAGTTATTGATTTATTTACGCAATATAAAGTATCACTTGATCAATATCACACAATTTTAGATATATTGTATTACAATTAGACTCATTCCCTTATTATGAATGCAAGCTAAGTAACACTTAAAAGATTTAAACAGATTAGGAGATACACAATGAACTCTTTCTTTATGCTAGATGAAAATCCGTGGGAAGAACTTGGTGGCGGTATTAAGCGTAAAATCGTTGCTTACACCGACGATCTAATGGCTGTACACCTTTGTTTTGATAAGGGTGCGATTGGCCATCCTCACACACACGAAATTCATGACCAGATCGGTTATGTTGTTCGCGGCAGCTTTGAAGCTGAGATTGAAGGCGAGAAGAGAGTACTTAAAGAAGGCGACGCTTACTTCGCTCGTAAACACATGATGCACGGTGCGGTTGCACTAGAGCAAGACAGCATCCTTCTAGATATCTTCAACCCTGCGCGTGAAGACTTCCTAAAATAATGAATAGCGCAACCTCAGTTGCTAAGGTAAGCATATGAAATCATTAAACATCGCGGTCATTGGCGAGTGCATGGTTGAGCTACAAAAGAAACAAGATGGGCTTAAGCAAAGTTTTGGTGGCGATACACTAAATACGGCACTTTACCTGTCACGCTTAACAAAAGAGCATGGTATCCAAACAAGCTATGTAACCGCACTAGGCACCGACCCATTCAGTACTGACATGCTAGAAAAGTGGCAAGCTGAAGGTATCGACACAAGCTTAGTGGCTCAGCTCGATCACAAACAACCAGGGCTTTATTACATCGAGACCGATGAAACTGGTGAGCGTAGCTTCCACTACTGGCGTAGTGATGCTGCAGCGAAGTTCATGTTTGATCAGCAAGACACGCCTGCTCTACTTGATAAGCTATTCTCTTTTGATGCGGTTTACCTAAGCGGTATTACACTTGCTATCTTGACAGAAAATGGCCGTACACAGCTGTTTAACTTCTTAGACAAATTTAAAGCTCAAGGCGGCCAAGTATTCTTCGACAATAACTACCGTCCTAAACTTTGGGAAAGCCAACAAGAAGCGATTTCTTGGTACTTGAAAATGCTCAAGTACACCGACACGGCCCTACTGACGTTTGATGATGAGCAAGAGTTGTACGGCGACGAAAGCATTGAACAATGTATTGCTCGTACGTCTGAGTCTGGTGTGAAAGAGATCGTTATCAAACGTGGCGCAAAAGACTGCTTAGTCGTTGAAAGCCAAAGTGCTCAATACGTAGCTCCAAACCCAGTTGACAACATCGTAGACACTACGGCCGCTGGCGACTCGTTCAGTGCTGGCTTCTTAGCTAAGCGTTTGAGCGGTGGTAATGCTCGTGATGCCGCATTTGCCGGTCATATTGTGGCAGGAACCGTGATTCAGCATCCAGGTGCTATCATTCCTGTAGATGCGACGCCTGATCTGTCTTTATAATTACGCACTTTATATATTAATCAAGGGCTTGCTTAGTTAAAAGCAAGCCCATAATTAACGTGAGAAAGAATTCATGACTACATTAAATGAACAACTAGCAAACCTAAAAGTAATTCCTGTAATCGCTATCAACCGTGCTGAAGACGCTATCCCTCTAGGTAAAGCTCTTGTTGAAAACGGCATGCCATGTGCAGAAATCACACTACGTACAGAATGTGCAATCGAAGCGATTCGCATCATGCGTAAAGAGTTCCCTGACATGCTAATCGGTTCAGGCACAGTGCTGACTAACGAGCAAGTTGATGCGTCTATCGAAGCCGGTGTTGATTTCATCGTAAGCCCAGGTTTTAACCCACGTACTGTTCAATACTGTATCGATAAAGGCGTAGCTATTGTACCGGGTGTTAACAACCCAAGCCTAGTTGAACAAGCAATGGAAATGGGCCTTCGCACATTGAAGTTCTTCCCTGCTGAGCCGTCTGGCGGTACTGGTATGCTTAAAGCACTAACAGCGGTTTACCCTGTTAAATTTATGCCTACTGGCGGTGTAAGCTTGAAGAATGTAGATGAATATCTATCTATCCCTTCTGTACTTGCGTGCGGTGGTACTTGGATGGTTCCAACTAACCTTATCGACGAAGGTAAGTGGGACGAACTAGGCAAGCTTGTTCGCGATGCAGTTGCTCACGTTAACGCTTAATCTATTTTAGATTTGGTGATAAGGCCTCACTTCGGTGGGGCTTTTTTTGCTTATAACTAACTGATATCTAATGCGAACTGCTCTTTGACAGTAAATGCTTTGTAAATCAGTATTCTCAATATCGGTCCCTACCCTGAAGTAAACTACGGTCTCGAATCAAACTGACTAAGTGGCTAGTTGGCTAGTTGGCTCAGTAACTCAACACCAAATACGGCACCTGATACATGGTTAGTTGTTAGGTACACAAACAACTGGGTAAACACAAACTACCTGACTTTAGATAAAGCTTCTTTCTCCCCATAAACGATATCACCGTCGAAGCCCGCTCAACGTGTCACACGCCGATTGTACGTAATTCAACTCACATTCAGTTCTTGTATTCTCTGTTGGCGCTTAAATTACCACTCAGAGCTTAAAATTAATGCTTCTCGAACAATCGTCTATGACTTAAATCACGGTAAGTGCCCACTAACTACCGTCAATTCATATTTTGCACTTAGAACTACTTGCTCAACATCTACGCTGACCGCCTTAGACCTCTTCAACCCGCCGTTGTGCTTCATATAAGAATAAACAAAAAGCTAAATTAAATGTCGAGGGCAATAACTTCTCTCGATAATAAGCAGCTCTACATACAAAGAAACCAAAGCTAACAATGAATAGCAGCATAAAAACCAATAAGCTACACTTAATTTTTTCAAATCCTTCTTATCAAATTAGCGTTTAGATTTAACGTGAATTCCATCGCACAATCACACCTATTTGTAGCACATTTGTTACGGTTATAATTAAAATCTTATAGATCGCCCAATCTATAGATGAACCTTTTATATTGTAATACATATAAACAATTAGAACGTATTTTATTTACGATCTGAAATAAATTAAATAGATATTTAAATTCAACAAAAACAACAACTTAACTAAAAACAGTGTGAGAGCTAAAAAATCAATGCGACCTAGATCATACTAAAGGCATATTGTAGTACAAATAAACCTTTGAAAGCGTTAATCTAAGCGCAGTTAATTATGATATTTAAAAGGCTGAAAAGATGACTATTGATACTTTTGTTGTTCTCGCCTACTTCTTCTTTTTGATCGCTATTGGTTGGATGTTCCGTAAGTTCACCACCTCTACTAGTGATTACTTCAGAGGTGGCGGCAAAATGTTGTGGTGGATGGTTGGTGCAACTGCCTTCATGACACAATTTTCAGCATGGACGTTTACAGGTGCCGCAGGACGCGCATTCAATGACGGTTTCGTTATTGTAATCCTATTCTTAGCCAATGCATTTGGCTACTTCATGAACTATATGTACTTCGCTCCAAAGTTCCGCCAACTTCGTGTGGTAACGGCGATTGAAGCTATCCGTCAGCGCTTTGGTAAAACGTCTGAACAGTTCTTCACATGGGCAGGCATGCCTGACAGCCTTATCTCTGCAGGTATTTGGCTAAACGGTCTAGCTATCTTTGTAGCAGCAGTATTCAACATCCCAATGGAAGCAACCATTGTGGTAACGGGTATGGTTCTAGTATTGATGGCAGTAACGGGCGGCTCTTGGGCGGTTGTTGCTTCTGACTTCATGCAAATGCTGGTTATCATGGCGGTTACGATTACTTGTGCGGTTGCAGCTTACTTCCACGGTGGCGGCCTAACTAACATCGTTGCTAATTTCGACGGCGACTTCATGTTGGGTAACAACCTAAACTACATGAGCATCTTCATCCTTTGGGTCGTGTTCATTTTCGTGAAGCAGTTCGGTGTAATGAACAACAGCATCAACGCTTACCGTTACCTATGTGCAAAAGACAGTGAAAACGCACGTAAAGCGGCAGGCCTAGCATGTATCCTTATGGTTGTCGGTCCACTAATCTGGTTCCTACCACCTTGGTACGTAAGTGCGTTCATGCCTGATTTCGCATTAGAGTACGCTTCAATGGGTGATAAAGCAGGTGATGCGGCTTACCTAGCATTCGTACAGAACGTAATGCCAGCAGGTATGGTTGGTCTTCTTATGTCAGCAATGTTCGCTGCAACGATGTCTTCTATGGATTCAGGTCTGAACCGTAATGCAGGTATCTTTGTAATGAATTTCTACAGCCCGATTCTTCGTCAGAACGCGACTCAGAAAGAGCTGGTTATCGTAAGTAAGCTAACCACTATCATGATGGGTATTATCATCATCGCGATTGGCTTGTTCATTAACTCTCTACGTCACTTGAGCTTGTTCGATATCGTAATGAACGTAGGTGCATTAATTGGCTTCCCAATGCTTATCCCTGTACTACTAGGTATGTGGATTCGTAAGACGCCTGACTGGGCTGGTTGGTCTACCCTAGTGGTTGGTGGCTTCGTTTCTTACATCTTCGGTATCTCGCTTCAAGCAGAAGACATCGAAAACCTATTTGGTCTAGAAACAGCGCTTACTGGCCGTGAATGGAGCGACTTGAAAGTTGGTCTAAGCTTAGCAGCTCACGTCGTGTTCACTGGTGGTTACTTCATCATGACTTCTCGCTTCTACAAAGGCCTATCGCCAGAGCGTGAGAAAGAAGTTGACCAATTATTCACTAACTGGAACACGCCGCTAGTCGCGGAAGGTGAAGAGCAACAAAACCTAGATACTAAACAGCGTTCAATGCTTGGTAAGCTTATCAGCACAGCAGGTTTCGGTATCCTAGCAATGGCTCTGATTCCAAACGAACCAACAGGACGCTTGTTGTTCCTGCTATGTGGTTCAATGGTACTAACCGTTGGTATCCTCCTGGTTAACGCATCTAAAGCTCCGGCTAAGATGAACAACGAATCAGTTGCTAAGTAGCTAAATAGGCAACTAACAAGTTAAACCCATAATGAAGCCCATGTTATTCGATAACATGGGCTTTTTGTTTACCACTCAAACTTGCTGATACTTTTAACTCTGAATAGCACTTTAATGTGTATTATCTCCCTTTTAAACCTTTCTATTACACCCGTTAACTCCCTCGTACAAATAGAGTTCTCTTAACTCTATTTTTTGTAGTCTCACTTTTTTGATACTTTCCAATGGTTTGATCTCTTTCTCGGATTGTTTCTGTTACTTTGAATAACAACACAAACACAACAGATAATTACAATGACAAAAACATCACTATTACTTGCTTCCATTGCTCTGGCACTTTCCGGCGCAGCGCAAGCTGACCAGTTAGAAGACATTCAAAAATCAGGCACACTTCGCGTCGGCACCACAGGCGACTACAAACCTTTTTCTTACTTCGACGGCAAAACCTACTCTGGTTATGACATTGACGTGGCTAAGCATGTTGCAGAGCAGCTAGGCGTCGAATTACAGATTGTTCGTACCACATGGAAAGATCTGCTAACCGACCTCGACAGCGATAAATACGACATTGCGATGGGCGGTATTACGCGCAAAATGCAGCGTCAGTTAAACGCAGAACAAACTCAAGGCTACATGACCTTTGGTAAGTGCTTCTTAGTCGCGAAAGGCAAAGCAGAACAATACAACAGTATAGAAAAAGTGAACCTTTCTTCAGTGCGTGTTGGCGTCAATATCGGCGGGACTAACGAGATTTTTGCGGATGCTAACTTGCAAGACGCGAGCTTTACACGTTATGAGAACA
>Ga0209121_10001605_pt1 | contig 23701 bp, 22 predicted proteins | sample Cruoilmetagenom3_FD_187292 | JGI IMG/M metagenome (GOLD analysis project Ga0209121, IMG submission 187292) | Oil polluted marine microbial communities from Coal Oil Point, Santa Barbara, California, USA - Sample 3 (SPAdes) (version 2) | ecosystem: Environmental > Aquatic > Marine > Oil seeps ... | reverse complement strand
TAGGACTTGTAGGTGTTGCTCTCGGTGCGATTTTACCTCCTCTTTTTTTACACAGGGATTCCCTTCAACTTACATAGTTCAAGGGGGAGCTGTTATTATCGTCGGATTAATAGCTATAGGTTTGGCAATCCTGGGTGTAAGAGACGACCAAGACGCAGTTGATCGATATTTAGAAACATATGAAACTCGAGAAAAGGGACCTCCATTTTTTAAATCTTTGAGCAACGCTTTGAAACAAAAGAGTTTTGTTGCTTTTATTGTTTCGTACACCTTATATCGTACGTTGGTACAATCAATGACCGCTTCAGTTCCGTATATAGTAGATAATGTATTAGGCGTGGGCGAAAAAGCAACCACACCAATATTTGCCGGTTTTCTTATAGGTGCTATAATTTCAACGCCATTTTGGGTCATGGCGGCTCACAAGACAAACAATAACAAAAAAATTATGGTGTACTGTGGTTTACTAATGGGCATTTTTACAATACCTTTAATATTTCTCGAAGAATTATTGGCTATAATTATTGCCATGGTAATTTGGGGTTTATCAATTGGTGGTTATTGGGCTATGATAGCTCCTGTATTAGCCGATGTTGTAGATGAATCTATAGTTACGCTTAAAAGACGACAAGAGGGCGTTTATGCTGGGTTTCAACAATTTTTTGGGCGATTAGCAATTTTTTTCCAAGCTCTAAGTTTCACATTAGCCCATGTCTTCACCAACTTTGCTGCTGATCCATATAGTGATGCTGCCAAATTCGGCATTCACGTACATTTAGCTGTAGTGCCAATGATATGTATTTTGATTGGTACATTCGTATTTTGGAAGTGGTACGACCTAATTCCTGAGAAGGTTGCCGAGAATCAAAAAAGAATAAAAGAATTGAATTTATAGAACAAAAAGCTATCAATAAAATAACGAGCGAATTTATCGCTCTTAACTTCTTTTTATTTCTCCTATCTAAGCAAAAATAAGCTTCACGAATGAATAATCTCTTGAAATATTGATACTGACAGTAACTTTTACAATAATCTTCCTTTAGCAACTATTATGGCTTTACCACCAACGGCTATAAAAAATTTTCCTTCTTTTTCTTCGCCTTTTAATAGAAGTAGAGATTCTCTCCCCATTTCATAGCCTTGCTCGATGCGAATATCAATCTTTTTCTTACCAAAATATTCGTGTTTTACCAAATAGGCAGCCAAACAACCGTTTGCGGAACCTGTTGCGGGATCCTCTGGAACGCCGTAAAAATCGGCAAAGAAACGAACGTTTAAATCGTTCTTTTTGTCATAAGTTTCGGGGCAAAATACCAAGATGGTTTTAGCCTGAGTATTTTCGATTAAATCGTAGTACTTTTCGTGATCAATTTTTACGCGTTTTACGGCGTCTAATGACTTTAAAGGCACAATTATCGTAGGAACACCGGTAGAAACGCCTTGAATTCTAAATCTGCCGTCAATATCGCTTTCATTTAAGTTCAAAACATCAGCTATTAAATCGGAAGCGAAAAAACCGTTGAATGTAGGCTCCTTGTGTTCCATCCAAACCTCAGAAGTAATCTCTCCCTTGTATTTAAATAATATGGCAATTTGACCAATCTTTAAGTTTAAAGATAGCGTTTTCGTTTTCGATTTTATAAATTCTTGCTGCAATACATATGCCGTACCAATCGTGGGGTGCCCAGCAAATGTTAACTCTACTTTAGGGGTAAATATTCTAACATCGTGATTTTCGATGGATGTGATAAAGCTAGTTTCTGAAAAGTTCATTTCTTTAGCTATTAATTGCATTTCCTCATCTGATAGTTTATTTCCACTAATAACCACAGCAAGCTGATTTCCCGCATATCTATATTCAGCAAAAACATCTACTATATAAAAAGTGAGACCTTCGGATTGTAGTTCTTTCATAAAAATTTTCACGGATTTCTTACTAAATTTTAATTTTACGAATTATAAAATTTTACTTAGTTTTAATATACTTTTAGGCTACACTAAATAATAAATGTTACTTTTAGGCTACGATAAATAATAATTGTTATTTTTTTTTGTTTTTTACAAAAATGATTTAAACATCTAAAGATATTAGAGCTAAAATAAAAACAAATATCAAAATACCGATCTAAATCTTAACAAAATTGTGAAGATTTAAATATTAGTTTAAAACTATATAGTAATTGTTAAGTTTAACTTAACGAAATCCCAACATTAAATGTGAAAAAAAAATGGCTGAATTATCAAAATTTTTTAAAATTGTTTTGATTATCAATATCTTAGCTGCATTTGTTTACGGAATACTATTTCTCTTTATTCCTGAGATTTATGCTGGCCTCGTCGATGCTCCTGCTTTTGATCTCCAATTCTGGCAACTTTGGGGAGTTACTTGTACTACTTTAGGAGTTATGGGTATTATCGGTTTTATACGAAATGAGTGGACTACACTTAAAATAATAATAGAATTTGTTATTATTTGGCTTATATTAGCAGAAATTATAGATCTAATTAGTATAGTAAATCCAGCACGCTCAGCAACTAATTTAGCTTCACAATGGACCGACATTATAATTATCCTATTTCTTATAATTCTCAATATTTATGCGTACCTACGAGAAAATAAGGAATAGAAATAGCTTAAAAATATCCTAATCTTTTTTTTTTAATTGTTTTGGATTAATAGTAAACAAGTATAGAGAAAAAAAATAAAAAATTATTATAGGTATAGGCTAAGTTTATTTAAATCCTTTTTTATAACAGACCTTCTCTTTTTTTCTTCTTTCACGGCGTTATAGCCTTGTTCGTCTTCCTTTAATCTTGTAGGGTTTTTATCGTAAGCTTGTTCTACCATCATACCATATCTTACTGCATATGCTACTAATTCTGGAATTATAGAAATCATGCTTTTAAAGCTAAAGATTTCGCTTAATCTGCTTAAAATCTTTATCATTTCCTCGAACGGATTTGTATCGACTTCTGGTTTATCCATCACGTCCATTATTCGTTTGAAAAGCACTTCGTGAAATAATTCTAATTCTGCTTTATCTAACGCGTAACCACTTTCTTCCTCTTCTTCTTCTGCCATAAAATTACCTTAAATTAATTAATTACATCCGTATTAAATAATAATTAAATAACGATTTTTTAAATTTTTAGATAGGAAAGAACCTATAATTCTTTTTATGATTCGATTATGTTATTTTTTAGTTGAAAAGATTCCTACTGAATGGGATATCTTCCTTCTATAATATACTAGAAAAGAAAAGTAAGCTTAACTCACTCCAAATCAGCTTGAAGCTCCTGCATTAAAAGTTTCTTGTATTCCTCTTTACTTTCACTAGAAATTTCTTTCTCGTCGTCAACTAAATCTGATTTTTTAAAGAATTCAGAAAAGGGTATTACAACTTTCGAAAGATTATACTGAAATTCTGAATCTGCCCTGTGTATTTCTTCTAATCTTTCACGAATAGCTTTTCTAATATTTTCAATACTCATTTTAGATTCCCCTTAATTAATAATTATCTTCTTGGAAAACTTCGAAGTATATCTTCAAACTCTAATTTCATTAAAGTCTTGTAAATGGGATGTCGGTCATCAAATCGTATAGTTTCATTACCGGAATAAATGTCTATATTATTAAGCGATATTTTTATTATATTGTGATTATTGTTCTTAAATTCTTGATAAAGATCGATTATTTTTTCAGAATTCAAATTAATACATCCCGCATTTTGTTTAGTTAGATTCTTTTTTGGTTATTAAACCGTCTTCATATTTTAAGTTTAATCCTAACTTTAAAAGTTCGTTTCTGTGCCCAAATATTACCCTTTGAAGCGTTTTTTGATTAATTTCGAGAATTTCAGCTAGTTCTATTGCTTTTATGCTCGATATTGTTTCAAAAAGTTCAGGTAATTGATTAATTATCTCTTTATCTAAATCTTTCAAATCTTTTTTAATCGATAAACCTTTAGTTTCGGCTATTACTTGCCGCCTAATTCCGGCTAAGTCTATTTCCCATGTTCTCATTATCCGATCCGAATTTTGGTTTATCCATTCTTTTATCATTTGATAAATGACTGCGGCTTTAGAATTCGCTATAACACCCTCTAACGCATCAATTATTTGATAGTCAATATTTTCTAAATTAACTGTTATTCGTTTTTTATTAGTTTCACTATTGTCGGGCGTCATATCTTTTGATCTCAATATTGTCGAAAATTATACTTTATTAATTTGTAAGAAAAAGTTTTCATATTTAAATATTGTGAAAAATGCATCGAAGTGATGCAAGTTGCATCACATTTAAATAATTCAAGTGTTATTTGTATATTATCGAAGTGATATTTCGATATTTTCTTAAAAAAAAGGTAAATGTTAAGGTTGCGTGTGTGAAATGTTAGAATTATATCCAGCTAATTATGAAATAATAAACACTAAAGATAGAATAACAATTGATTTAATTAAGGATGGAGAAGATTTTTTAAAGCAATTCGACGTTAATCAAGATTTCATTGTTGACACGGTCTCTATAGTTTATAGATATCTAAGAATTAAAAATAAAGTACCACATAATCTATATAAATTTTTCATAGCCGCTTATTACGTAGTTACAAGACATCCTTTTGCGTTCCCTGCCCACGATAAGAAAAAGGATTTTTGCGATAAATTTTCCCTTCAAATAAGCTCGTTAGAATATTGCGTTGATAAGATAACCTCTACTTTAGGCTACATTAAAATTTTAGATGACATGAATTTTCCTTATTTTATCGACCCAAAGCGAGACTTAAGCTTAAGTATCATAAAAAATATTGTAAAATCCAAAATAGATGCTTCTATGATGAAATTTTTATTATATAATCGACCAATTAATTCGCAAATACTAACAGAAGAGTTAGTTTGTGACATTGTATATGAGCACAAAGCTTTCCCTGAAGAACTTTTTCGACAGTTATATGAAATCGTTGCTACGCTTGTGGATGAGGAATTTACAGATTATGACGAGTATGCAGTTTTACAGCAAAAATATTTTATTTAATCAAATAATTTTATTATTCTCTTTCTCAAACTATATTTTAATAGGATGGTTATATTGGAAAAAAAAGTTTTAGCGATTTAAAAATTTCAGATAAATCAGTTGGTCTTCGCCGGGATATTTACTTATCAAATTTCTATTAGAATATGGGTATGAAGTTGAAAAATAATAGTTCATTAAGTCTAAATTACTATCGTAATTGTTTTCCCAGTCGTTAAGAGCTAAGGTTATATTTAAAAACTGCTTCTGAAAGTTATAAGGAACCGAAAATTCTTGAAAATGTAGGTATGGTGAAATTGCAGAGGTGTCGTATTTTTTTAGCCACCTATTTTCTGATATTTTAGAGTATATATTTTTTCCAGATTTATCAAATCTAGAACATAAGCGATTTGATGTTAAAATAATTCCTACTAAATTTGGATCGTAATCATCCTTTTTACTAAGACTATAGCGAAGATTGCATTCTATGAAGACATTTTCCTTTACTTTAATGACAAATTTATCGTTTCTAAATATCCAAATGATCGGTATTGTTATGCTCATAAATAGATATATAACAAATGTATTCCTAAAGAGAAGACTCAAATACATATCGGTAAATTGAATAGCTTTGATATCTAAAAAAAACAGAATAACAATAGAAACGACATTTAAAATAATAAAAAGCCCCATACTTTCATATCTTTTCTTGAATTCAAATCCAATGTGTTTAGTCTCCCTTTCGATATATCTAATCAAGGATGGGGTAAATTTAAGGTATATCGATTTTAATAAATATATTATCAAAAAAATAGAGGTACTAAATAATGACCAGTTTAAAGTCAGGTTAAATGGGAATACATAGCTTCCCGATGAATAAGTTCCCGAGATTAAATAATTGAATGAATTGTTGTTTAAATAAGGTAAATAACCAAATATTAAATAACTTAGCGCTACGGATAAAATTACGATTATACACGCACTAGCTTTTAGGGCTTTTTTATAATACTCCGATCTGATTATTTTTGCGGAATCAAACATGCCCTGTTCATTTTCAAAATTCAACTCTGTTATTCCTTTAAAGGAATTTTTCATGCTTCCTCGCTCCATTTTTTTATTTTTTCCTTTTCTTCTAAAGGAGATTTCCAATATTTTTGAACAATTTCTCGAAAGACTGCTAGATCTGGATTATCTTCTTCGTTTAATTTTACAATATGAAATTTTTGTGTTTTTTTCTCAATCTTAATATAACCGGCATTTTCCAAATAATCAAAAGCATATTTTAATTTCTCTAATCTATCAATGTTTAGACAATTTTTTACGTCCGTTTTATTTATAACGTTGTTAGTTCCTTGCAATTTTGCTAAGCCCATTAATACCTGTGCACCCCTCATAGGCGCAATGTTTGAAAGTTTATCGAAAATAGTACACATACACCTTAATAATTTGTCAATATCGTTATAGAAATCTATTTTTGTGCGTCCAGTAAGCTGTAATTTGGTTTTAAAATCGTCAATGTTATATTTTTTTAAAAAGTCTTTATACGATTGAGACATGGTTAATTAAAAATACCATAATAGGCTATATATATCTTTTTATTTTAAATACACTCACGGGTTTTGTGGATATGATTACAGTAGTTCATTCTAGGAATACATGTTTATTGTAATAAGGTTGAATTTTACCTAAATCGAACTCTTTTTTATATTTAATGCCAAATTGAATTTAATTCGAAATCTGAATAGATTTTAAAACTAAAGGTTTTGAGGATTTTAAGATTTATTAAAAATGGGTTTATTTTTCATAAATATCGAAAGCGCTTGTGAAATTTGATTTTATTTCTTTATTTTTTCTTTTTTCTTTTTCATTTGTATGTTTAAATTGAACTGAGGATTTCTGATATAAATTTGGTTTAAGTTCAGTTATAAACTGTGATAATCTACTCGTTTGAGAACCTCTATAAGTTCTAGCCATAGAGGGAGATACCAAATACAATTGGTCTTTCGCTCTGGTTGTGGCAACGTAAAATACTCTTCGTTCTTCCTCGTAGGCATCGGCGTCTCCTACTACTCGACTTGAAGGAAAAAAGTCTTCGCACAACATAGGAATAAACACTATTCGCCATTCAAGACCTTTAGCTCGGTGGATCGTAGAAAGCACTAACGGCTTTTCGTCCTCTGATTGAATACCCATTCGAACGGTTTTAGATTCAATAGAAGAGACATTTAAACTAAGAGTTTCTAAAAATCTCCGAATTGTCGGATAACTTTGAGCGTAGACTCCAAGTTGAGTCAAATCATCAATTCTTTCTTGCCAATTTTCGTATTTAGATCTGATATGATCCTCTAAGGCTTTCACTAGACTTTTTATGATTTCTTCAGGAGCGTCTTGAGAAGTAAAATTAATTAAATTTTTTGCGTGTAAGATTAGCCTTTTCCTTCCTTTTTCTGGAATTCGAGCTCCTTTCATTTTTGTAGTGAAAAAAGATTTATTCAGTAATGTTTCGAGAGGGTTTTTGGTGCTTGATATTGCATGAAATATTTTTTCTGCTGAAGCGCCCCCAATCCCAGGAATTATAGAAAAAACGCGCGACCACGCAATTTCGTCGTAAGGGTTTTCGATAATACGCAAATGAGCCAATAAATCTTTTATGTGAGCTTTTTCAAAAAATGCAACTCCTGCTCGCACTTCGTATGGAATGTTTTTAGCTTGTAATTCTAATTCGATTTGCAATAAATGAAAGCTAGCTCGGCAGAGAACCGCCATTTCAAAAAAATTGTAATCGTCAGCGCGCAATTTTAAGATTTGACTAGTAATGAAACGAGCTTGGTCCCATTCGTCTCCGACATTTACTTGGTATGGTACCTCACCCTCAGGACGAGCGGGTTTCATGTTTTTCTTGTGCTGTTTTTTGTTATGTTTTATCGAATTGTTCGCAAAATCGAGAATTTGAGGGACGCTCCTGTAGTTATAAGTTATAACGTATCTTTTGCAATCCTTGTATTTTTTTTCAAAATTTAATATGTTTTCAAAGTTAGCTCCTCGAAACGCGTAAATACTCTGGGCGTCATCTCCTACGGCCATAACATTTTGGTTAGGATTTTCTTTTACGATTTTGCTAATAATTTCGTCTTGAATGTAGTTAGTATCTTGATATTCGTCTACTAACACATATTTAATGCGTTGAGCAATTGATTTAGCAACCATCCTTTCGTCTAATAATCTATTCCAAAAAACTAATAAGTCGTCGAAATCTACTAAATTATCGCGTGCTTTTTTAGTTTTGTAAATGTTAAGCACTTCTTTTAACTTGGATATAATTTTATCGTTGTCAAATTGAGGATACTTCCAAAGTATAACTTCGCGAATGGATTTGTTACAATTAATAGAATAAGATAAAACACTTTTAGCAACTACGGAACTCGGGAATCTTTCTTCAATCTCTTTTATATTTGCTTGATTAATCGCTATTTTCATCAAACCTTTCGAATCCGTTTGGTCCATAATCGTAAAATTTGGCTTAAGACCTAGCGTTTTAGCGTACTTTCTTAGAAAACGATTCCCCATGGAGTGAAACGTCCCCGCCCATATACCTTTTGGGCGCTTACCTAATAGACTTTCTACCCTTTTAATCATTTCTTTAGCGGCTTTATTTGTAAAGGTGACAAGCATTATCTCGCTAGGTTTTACTCCAGACACTAATAATTTAGCGACCGAATAAACGATAGTTCTAGTTTTCCCTGAACCAGCTCCCGCTATTATTAACATCGGGCCTTTAATGTTGTTAACTATCTCGAGCTGTTCTTCGTTTAAATCACCCTTAAAATCAATATCTTTATATTTCTCAATAATCTCTGGTTCCTTTTTTTCTAAAGATTCAGCGTAATCGTCGTCAAAAAATTCAAATACGAATTCTTCAGCTGGATTTTTTTTCTGAGACATAAATTTTTATCCATTAAATTGAAGTATAATTAGTAAATCTATTCTTATCAAAATAAAAACTAATAGTTAGATAATTTAATAGTTTAATATTTCCGATGCTAGTTAAAATCATTGATAATCTCAAGATCTTCTGCTTTAATTTTTATTACTAATTTGTCAAAATGAATGTATTTGTTGCAGTATATCAAGGACACCAGTTTTGGAAGATAGTTATTGGTTAATTTAAATCCTATTACATAAAACATGTATTCGTTTCCAGATGAACGACATCATTCTTTAAATAGCCCTTCTTCTAGTTTTTATTCGGTAAGAAAATTTAGTATAGAAAAAAGTAGATTGAGTTAGGAAAGATTTTCGCAATTTTTTATAAATAAAATAATAAGATAACTAAAAAGTGAGGTTGAAAAAAACGTTAAAATTAAAAAAAGTAATTCCCAGGACTTATGAACAAATGTGTTTGGATAAATTGAAGGAATTAGGCGTTTCTACAGCCAGTGAATGGGCAAGTGCTATGGGTTATGAAACTCACAATGCTCTCGCCAAAGTTATTAGAAGAATTCTGGATGACATGCCCGATAAAATACGAGTAAATTCCAATAGAAAGCCGCGATACTATAGGGCGTTATAGAAATTTTAATTTTTATATATTTTTCTCTTTTTTATTAAGGAGTCTAATTTTGAGAATACGCTTAAAATAAGGCTTATTTCTTTTCTAGATACAAATGCCCTTTCAAAAACGTTTTTAAACGCGAAGAAAATGTTATCTTTTTTATGTGTGCGTATTTTCAGTTTCTTTATTAAATTATTGATAATATCGTAAAGCACCTGCTTCTCGTTCTTATTTGCCAATAATACGGGTTTTTCTCCTCGACCAATATTAATAACATTAATTTTTTTGAAAATCTCGTATAAAATAATGCTACACGCATGAGAAAGGTTTAATGTTGGATAAGAATTGCTAGTTGGAACCCTCAACAAGATGTCGGCAACTTCAATCTCTTCGTTCGTTAGTCCATGCGATTCCTTTCCAAAAATTAAAGCAATTTTTAACGGATTTTCGGAGATCGGTAGTATTAAATCGTCTGGGAAGGTAGCTAACCTTCTAATGTTTCTAAAATGTTTTCCTTTTGCCGTAGTAGCGATTACTAAATCAAACCGCTTCATTAATTCTTTGTATTTGGATAAATAATCTTTTTTATCTTTGATAGTTAAAATTTCAGAGTCAAACAAGACATCTTTACCGTGCATAGCGTACCCTTGAGCTTTATAGCTCTTAATTTTTCCTACTTTTTCTATCGGGTCAAAAATTACTAAACTTGTAAAATTAAAGTTTTTCATTACTCGGGCTATAGCTCCGATATTAGCAGCGTGTTCTGGTTGAATTAGAACAATTGAAAAGTTTAAGTTGCGGTATTCTTCTGCTACTTGAGTTTCTTGGAAATTGGATATATTATTTTTTAGAAGTTTCTTATTCATATTATTGTCGCTTTTGTTGAGTTAAGTCATGATTAGTAAATTAATTAGATGTAAACTAACATTTAAATATTTAAGGCGATTAAATTTTAATAGCGAAATTTGTGTTTGGTTAGAGAGAAGAAACATTATGAACAAAACTAAAGAAAAGATTCTAATAAAAAAAGAAAAACTAATCGTATCTTATCTATGGATCATCATTAACATTTTCGGGATTATTTTTTACACATTCATTATTGTTAACGGAATTGGTTTCCTTGTATCCATTATTTCATTGATTATAGGAGTAAGTTTAACAATTCTCCTCTTAAAGGGAAAATTATCCTATCTTAAAAAAAGCGAAGATAATAATATCTATCTAATCGTTTCAATCCTTGGATATATGGTATGTGTGGGTAGTTTATTACTTTTCATCTTAGACTCATACGGAAATGCACTATGGTTAATCGTGGGCTTGTTTTGGCTTGCAAGTGCAGTATATTATACGCTTCTATATCTAAAACTTCGTGAAATTTAGCCAAGATAAACAAATTAAGTAATCGTAAAAAATTTTGTATAAATTGAAAATAAAAAAGAGAAAAATATATAAAAATTAAAAGTTAGACTTTTTATCTTAACTTTCTTTGAACGCTCTTTCTCTCAATTTTCTTCTAAATACTTTTCCTACTGTAGTTCTTGGTAAAACTTTAAGAAACTCAATTTTACGAGGATATTTGTATCCTGCTAACCGTTCTTTGGCCCATTCAAATATATCGCGTTCTGTGATTTTTCCATCTTTGTATTCTGGTTTCAACACCACATACGCTTTAATTGTCTCGCCGATGCTTGGATCAGGAGCGGATACAACGCCAGCTTCTAAAATAGCTGGGTGTTCGTATAATTTTTCTTCGACTTCTCGAGGCATAACCTTGTATCCTTTATATTTAATGATATCTTTAGTACGACCTTCGATATAGAAATATCCTTGTTCATCCATTCGAGCAAGGTCTCCTGTCCTTAACCAACCATCTATTATAGTTTTATTCGTCTCTTCGGGGCTTTTCCAGTATCCCTTCATTACTTGAGGTCCTTTTATTAATAATTCTCCAATCTCGTTCGGTTTAAGCTCTTCTAAGGTTTCGGGATTAACAATTTTAGCGTCCGTATCAATAATGGGTACGCCTATGCTCTCTGATCGAATTTCAGGCATCCATTTAGCTGCCACATGTGTAATTGGTGATGTTTCTGTTAAGCCAAAACCTTGACCTACTTTGATACCAACAGTTTTTTCCCATTTTTTGGCCAATTCAGGGGTCAATGCCGCCGAACCTGAGTTTGCTTCCTCAAGGCTGGAAAGATCTCGCTCTGTAAAATCTGGGTTGTTAATTAACATTTGAAACATAACAGGAACTCCAATATAATTAGTAACTCGATAATATTCAATTGCTTCTAGAATATCAGAGGCGTTGAAAGAGGGAAACATCACAAGCATTGCCGCTCCAAATGAAGCCGCTATTAAAACTAGAAAACCAAAAGAATGACACAAAGGAATGACCGATAAATTAACAGTTTTACCGAAAGTATTTTTGTTTTCTTCAGTTTCTCCTGCCATTAACAGAGTCGAAAGCACGCAAGAAACAAAATTAGTATGAGTTAACATTACTCCTTTTGGTAATCCAGTAGTACCCCCAGTAAACAATAAAGCTGCTAGATCGTTTGAAGGATCAGTTTCTACATCTGGCTGGATTGGCGCTATACCTTCTATAAGGTCCTCGAAGGTTGTAGTTCCTTCTTTAGCTGCTTCAGCTTGTAGTAATATTACATTATCTAATTTTATTTTCTTTTGAACCTTTTTTATCGTTCTAAAGTTCGCTTTATGCACAAATACAGTATTCATATTTCCAGATTCCTTAACAATGTGAGCTACGTCGTTTTCTTTAAGTAACGGATTGATTGGAACTACTATGGCTCCAGTTTCCATTATACCCAAAACGCAAAATAAAAATTCAGGACAATTGCCCGTCATAATTCCAACAGGATCTCCCTTCTTTACACCCAATTGTATCAAAACGTTCGCTAATCTGTCAGAAATATAGATTAATTCGCGATATGTGTATTTTTTATCAGTTGCTTTGTGATAAACACACACATTATTAGGAAATTCTTTAGCTGCTAATTTAATAAATTCGTGAACCGGAATAGGGTCGAATTTTATCGATTTTGGAATGTTTGGTTCCCTAAACTGTAGCCATGGACGCTCGTGATTTTCGAGATACGGAGATTCATTTTCATAATCGTAAATCGGTTCCCAATCTGAATAATCCTTCATTTTAAACACAAAATTAATTTTATAGAATTGTATTATAAACAATTTTAATCTAAGGATATAAAAATCTATTTGTTTAACATGAAAAAAATGTTTTAAAAATAATTAGAATAATTAAGAAATATTAATTGACTAAAAAGTTTAGAATTATATCGTTAACTTCCGTGGCTCTTGAAAGCGTCATAAAATGACCTGCTTCATTTATAACTTTTAATTTGCTGTTAGGAATCCTTTTATGCATTTCAGTCATAACTGAAACGGGTGTTTGTCGGTCGTGAGACGCTGCTATCAGAAGCGTTTCGTTTTTAATTTCATGTAATCTTTCTAGAGTATAATGTGTTTTCATAGCCTCTGCTTGATTTATTACGTCTTGGGGTCTTGATGGATTGATCGTGCTTTCTCTGACTAAATCTTCCATAGAAAAAATGTCAAAAAATCTTTTGTTTGGATTAGCTTCCATCTCTTTTCTGAACTTTACGTGAAAGACCCAACGCGATTTTTGCTTGAAAGCCTTTAGTGGATCGTGTTTAATCGTCTCAACCTCTTCAAGACGCCCTTTCTTGGGAATTTCGACCCAATTTGTATCAATTCGACCGAAATTTGTAGCGATCAAGATTAATTTTTCGACTTTTTCGGGGTATTGTAGCACAAAATGTTGGGCAATCATTCCTCCGAAGGAACGACCTATTAAATGAACTTTTTCAACGCCAATAAAGTCCATTAAACCCTTTATATCTTTCGCTAGCATTTTCATGGTGTATGGGATATTAGGTCGATCAGACTCTCCAGTGCCTCGGAGGTCAAATGTGATGGCTTGGAATTTTTTACTTATATCTACTACTTGAGTTTCCCATATTTCTTTTTTTGCGCCATAACCGTGGATAAAGATTACAGGGAAACCCGTTCCGTAAACCAGATAAGACAATTTTAAACCGTTGATCTTTGCGAAGCTCATAATTTTAAAATATCTATTTTTTAATATATGTTTTAGTATTAAAACTAAAAATTAAATTATGAGAACGCTAAAAACGTCCGGAAAATATCCAATTCAATAAAAATTTATTTTTTTATTTTCTTTGTATTTAGAGATATAACATTCTCTACTTGTAATATACAAATATTTAAATCATTATAATAGCGTATGGTTTATATTATTATAAATAATAATTATTCAATTAAATCGAGAAAAAAGAAGTTAATTTTTGTCAAGCTGATTTGAATGGTAGACTATACGAAAATCCTACAAAATCTCGAGTTCGTAAACATCAGTACAGATGAATTTACTATATTTGAGTGGAAACCCCCAAGATCATTAAAAAGTTATATCTTAGATTTAAATATTGTTAAACAGAATCCTGTAAGTAATATTTTCTTTCATATATTTAGAGGAAATATGAAAATTGTCCATATTCGGTTAAACAATTTAATATATACAGCGGGTTCTAATACAGAGATTCAATTTCAATTGTTAGAAGCTTTAATAGAACAAGTTTCAAAAGTTTTTAACGAAACTTATGATATCGATTCCTACATCAAATATGGAAATTTCTCGACGACTGTGTTCAATCCATTTAAAGAAGAGATTGATAATATAATTAAGAACTTTAATTCACTCGATCTGGTCAATGAAATTATGGTTCCTTGCCGAGTATGTAATACGGTACTTTCAATTACAGTTAAAAGAAGTTTTATTGAAAACTCTGAATCATATCCTGTACCAATAGTCTATAGCCATAATGGACATGCGATTCTTTGTTTTATAGATAAAAATTACGCCGTTAGAGGCGTAGAATTAGTTAATATAACTGGGTAAAACCGTTTGAGTCAAATTTAATTCTCATTTACGTTGTTTGTACAGAAATATTTAACAAAATTAATTAGAATTACAGCATATAATTAAAAAATCATAATTCCTAAGAATTAATATGGCAGAAGAAGAGAAGAAACCTCACGACGATTTTTTTTTTGAGGATGTTATAAAAAAAACTAAAACTGGCGTAACATTTCCAAAAGAATTAAGGAAGGCTCTATTCAACGAAGAAGATGGAGAGGTATTCTTTAAAATCATTGTTCCAAATGAGAAAAACAAAATTATTCTCGAATTTTTATCTGAAGAAGAAGCAAAGGTTAAGTTAGAAAAATTTAAAGAGCGTAAATCGAGGACTCCCAAACCGGTTCAATCAAAAATAGTAGAGAAAAAAGGAGTTGAAAAAGTAGGTCCAAATTGGGGTGAATATTTTATTTACGATTTTAAAAATAGAGACAAAGTCCAACCCATCTTAGAATCGGCATTTTATAAATTCGCCGAAACGCCTATCAACTTGGAAGATGCTATGGGAAGAATCAAGTATGCGTTAGTTTCGTTTTTAACAGCTACTAAAACAGAAAATGCTAAACTTTATTTTTCTGTAATTAAGCTCCTAATTGATGTTGCTGAAAGATTTAACCAACCAAACCTTATTGATTGGATTTTTGATAAAATCGTTCCAAATATCGAAAGTAAATTTCTTTACGAGCAAGCACTTCTTGAACTGTTAGAAATAAGTTTAAAAATCAAACGTTACGAAAAAGCAGAGCTTTTTTTATTTTATGTTTTGAGGAATATAGACGATTACCCAAGTTCAGAATTATACAACATCTTCAATTCATTTAAACAATTAGTAAAAAAGGTGCGCCGCATTGAGAGGACAGAAAAAATTGATATACTATTGAAAGAAAAACTTTTGGAATATGGATCTGGAATTGAAGATAACGATTACAAAATCCAAATTGTAGAGTTTCTGGAAGATCTAAATTACATAGAGCTCGCATATCGGCTAGCAAAGGACATCCAAAAAGGGTTGCCACCTGATAGCTTAAAAATAGATACTATAAGAGCAATAGTGAAAAGATTATACGTAGCTCCAATAAGCGAGAATAAACCAAATTCAAGCATTAATCTTGATGCGGTTGATGACGAAGAAGAATAGAAATTAGTAGATATTTAAAAAAATTATCCTTCGCCATCTTCATCTTCTTTTTCAAGGTCCTTTATTTTATCTTCCGCTCTTTCAAGTTCGCCTTCCATAATTTTTCTCTCTTTCTCTTCGATTTTCTTTTGATGTAATTCGATTTCTACGTGCGATAATTCAGTTTCTTTTTCTATTAGTTCTTCTTTGAGTTTTAAGGTTTTCTCTTTCTCGGTTATAGCCAATTCTTCTATCTCGCGTTCTTTAAATTCTAATTCTAGTTTTTTCTTTTTAATTTCTAAATCTTTCTTTTTTAGGAGGATTTCTTTATCGAGAATTTCAGATTCTTCCTTCTTTAATTGTTTTTTTACTTTTTTGGGGATTTCTTCTGTTTCAATATCAGGTTGTTCTTTACTCTCTTGTTCAACGATTTCTTCTTTTAATTTAAGTGTTTTTTCCTTTTCTTGAATAATTTTCTTTTCTATTTCTTTTTCTTTCTCTTCTAATTCCAACTTTTTCTTCTTGATTTCTATTTCTTTCTTTTTTAATTCGAGTTCTTTATCGATAATTTCTGCCTCTTCTTTTTCTATTAATTCCTTATCTGTAAGTTCCCTTTCTTCACTCTCTTCAACTAACTCATCGATTTTTTCAACTGTAACAATTGATTTTAGCACTATATCTACAATACTCTTTAGTTCTTCATTCTCAGGATTGTCTTTAACTATTTGAGTAATTATCTTGGTGACTAAGGATGGGTTATTTTTACCTATAATTTTTAACGCTTGGATTGCTTTTTCAACTACAAATTCTTTTTCATCATTTAAGGTATCAGCTATCTTTCCAATCAACGATTCGTCCTCGATGTCTTCTTCTCCTCCTGCCATAAAAATTATGAGCTGTAAAACGGCTTCTTTAACATTTGGATCTTCAGAACATAATAAGTCTTCACTGTAGGGAAGAAAAATAGAACATTCTTGCTCACACATAGTCTTCAAGAGCAAAAGAAAGCTATATCTTAAGACGGAATCGCGTTTTGAGAGGTTTTCTAATAAAGAGGGGATGTCAATAATTAATTGCTCTATTAGAAGCCTTAAGACGGTTTGTCCACCATGTAGCGACAACAGCATTTCGATTATATCTTCAAGTCTTTCTATATAATTTTCTTGAGTTGAATCTCCAAGATAAAGTGCAATAATTTTGACTGCATCGTCTATTCGCCCATCTTTTACGAAGTCTTTTATCTTGGTGATTTCTGGATTTTTTTGGTCTTTTTCGCTCATTTTAACCAACTTATAACTATTTTGTTTTTTAACCTATATAATTTTTATACATGGAGTATATAGAAATCGTTATACAAACGATAAAGAATGTTAAATATTAATCTTAAATCTCGGTAGCGTAATAAATTGCGTTTAGGTCGATTGAGGATGCCCTCTGATTCTATACCAATATGTAGCCTTATCGCCAAATTTTTCTTTTTATCTAAATATATGTTTATTTCCTTAGAAAATTGACTTAACGTATCAAGCTCACTAGGGAAAACATTCCATATGTATTTATCTCGTTTAGAATCCTCTTCTGTAGGTTCTGTAGAGCTAATTTTTTGAAGTGTCTCTTTTGGAATAATGGTTTTAATCTCAACGCAGTCATTTGGAATTAATTTTAACTTTATTTCTGGAAAATAAATATTTGCGAAGAGTTTACATAATCCGATTAAGAGTTCTAAATCTGTAATGTTTTCTCGATTAGCGTTGCAGAGAGCGTAATTCTCCTCAATAAAAGCAACATGAATCCTTTCTTCGTATTTGAATAATATAAATCTTTTTTCATCGGTTAATAAATATTGAAAGTGCTCATCCCTATTTTTTATTCTATCGTCAAATATTTTATTAGCTTCTTTAAAACCTTTTTTAGAAAAGAATTTGTTGAGTTTTCTATAATCACCGTGGAAAAAAACATCAAAGAAATCTATTAAATACAAATACGCATCGTTTGGCTTGTATATTACCGTTTTATTCCTAAAATCCCGAAAAACTATATCTTTGTGAACACCGTAACAGAATTCAGGTTGATCTTCAATTCCTAATCCATTTAGAATTCTTAATGCAAGTAAAAAGCGATGATAACACATTGGGTTTAATACATTCCGGATTCGATCTTTTGAACAAATCTCACATAAGTCCTCAATCCTTTCTCTAAGAAGATTGAATAATTCAGATTTAAGTTTAGGATTAGAATTATCCTTGAGAAAATTTGCTATGTGATTTTGTTCCAAGGGCATTATCGAGATTTTAAATTATTGAAATTAGTTAAATTTTTTGAAAAAATCTGTATATCACTTATAGTTTTTAGAAATATTGAATGTAATGTAAACTATATTAGGAAGTGTTATCTAATAATTATTAAGGTTGATAAAAAGGTTTCCTTAAAAAAATAAAGACTGGAAGAGGAAAAAAATGCTTCGACAAATTCATATTTTTCATAAGAATGACTGCATTTACAATCATACCTACGCTTTAGCTTTGGCAGAAAATGAGTTGAATAATGTAATAAAGATTATTCAATCTTACATCGAAATGCCAATACCCAACAAAATATTTCATCGGCCGGTATCAGAGCATTTTCAAATTTTTCACAAATCTGAAGGAAATGTATTATTTTTATTTATAACCGATTTGGTTGACAGTCTTGAATACATCGGTCCAACGATAGATAACACATCTAAAAAGTTTAAAGAGTTGTTCCCAAACCCGAGAGATTTAAAAAATTTAAGTGAAAATAAGCGGGAATTTGTAGATTTTTTGAGAGAGCAGCAATATGAATTACACTCAAAAATTACAATAATTGGTCCAACTCATTCAGGAAAAACTTTGCTTTATAGCATGTTGAAAAGTGGTGACGAGCGCGCAATTATGAAATTTGCTAAAACTTCTGAGTATATGGTTAACAACCTAAAATTTGATATTTGGGATTTTGCCCTTAACGATAACTTCTCGCTTATGTGGTCAAAATTTATAAAAGGCTCCGATTTGGTCATCCTACTATTTGATTTATCAAATTACCACTTACGAGTGATTAATCACTTCCTAAACTTGCAAAAGCAAGAAAGTAAATTCTCAAAATTACTGATTCTCGGAACTAAGCGCGACTTAGTTGAAGATGAAGATATTAAACTCATAAAGAACGAATTAGATATTCCACATTTCGAAGAAATTTCTTTAATCGAAGCGAACATTAAAGAAAAAGTCAAATCCTTAATTGCTAAAATGCTGAGTTTAAAAAAACTATTACCTCATTATTTTACAGAATTGTTGAATGAAGCCGAAAATCTAAAAAGAGAGGGAAACTTAATACTCGCTATTTCTAAGTATAAAGAATTGATAAAAATATGTAACAACTATCAAGATTTTACGTATATAAACAAGCTCAAGAATAATTTAGATGAATTACAAAAAAAAGTAGACGAGCAAGCTGAATTAAGAAAAAAAGCAGACAAGAAAATGAAATTTGAAATCCCTGGAAAAATTCGGTTCTCTAAAAGTATTAAAGTACGACCTTTACCTTCAAGTAAATCAGATGTAAAAGTGCCACCATCAGCAGAAGTACCAGAAACTACTTATAGAGCTCAAGCATCGCAACAAATGGAGAAAAAGGCTGAGGATTTAACATTATTTTCAAAATCTGATTCTACGGTTGAGGCAAAAGAAGCTGAATTGGACAAAGAAGATATCACTCTTGATATAAACTTAGTTATTCCCGAAGAAAAACGACCTATACTTGAAGAGAGAAAGATTGGTGAGGAATTATCAAGCACGCTTCAAAGGGTGATCGAAAAGAAAGGAAGTTCGCTAAGTTTAAAGTTATGCTTACAATTAATAACTGAACTTCAAAAAACCATGGCAAGACCTCTTACTATAGAGGATGTAGAGTTAGCAGCTGAAATATTTGTGAAGCACGACTCTTTATAGGTGTTATTCTTTAAACTTTGAGCTAATTCTTTAAAAATAAAAGAAATCTTTGAATAAATCGTAAAAGTAGTTGTCGATGAAGATATAGCTTAAACTGAGACAAATAATTATAACGAAAAGGACTATAATTGAGAAAAAATCAATTGAACTTATATTTTTCGCACTTTCTCTTTGTAAATATTGAGGCTTATTCTTATTATATAAGTGATTGAAATTTGTAGATATAAAAATGAGAAATACTATTAAAAAAAGAACATAGACCGTTAGGACAATACTTGCTGTTAATGAATATAAAGAATTAGAAGCAATTTCATAACAAAATAATATAGGTAAAGTGTTATTTAAAAACAAAAAGCCTAATAAAACAATAATAATCAAACCCGAAACTAATAAAACCATACCAAACCTTCTATACTCGTTCTTAAAGCCACTTAATAACTTCATGTTATCTTCGTCAGTATTAATCGTAACGGGATAGAAAGTATAAAAAATTAACATTTTAACCGAAAAAATAGTCAGTAAGAAATAAATTATTGAATTCAGAAAAATCTCATTTAAAGGGGTAATTAGTAGATTAGAAAACATGACGAATAGTAAAACCATGTTAAAATCTAATACAACCGAATATCCAAATATCTTTTTAATAGAGTATGTATTTCCATCTATGTGGGTAAATAATTCTATTGTAATATAAACCATAGATAATATTATTCCCAAGATTAAGAGTGTTATTAGCGCAAAACTGACTATCAATGACATGTGACTTAAGATATTCAAAATTCTAATCGCAATAAAAGAGATAATATAAATAAAAATTGAAAAAAGAAGCAAGTTAGCGTACGAATTATCTTGAAAATAATTTTTCAAATGAAATATTGAGAAAGGAACCAAACCACATAATAAACCAATTCCTAAGAATAAAGCAACTGAGATAAAATTATTGAGCTCTTCGGAAATTTGAATTCCATTTATTACGTCTAATTCTAAACTTCCAGTTGCTAAATAAATTAAAATCGTTGCTCCTATCAAGCAAATTGCGCTGATGATTAGAACAATAAAATAGAATTTTAATAATTCTAACTCTTTTTTGAAATTATCGATAAAGAAGATTACGCCAAAAATTAAAGAGAGAAACAAAAACCATAAGATAATAGTCATTATATTTGTCGCCAAAACGATTCCAACTAACCCAAATATAGTGATTAGCACAAGAAAATCATATAAACCTTTATTTGGAGAATTTTTTAATTGGTTATTAGAAAACTGGGTTGCAATTAAACCAAAAAGAAGTATCAGTTCGATTGTTATATATGTACCTTTTAAATTTGAACCGTTAAAATCATAAAAAATATGCATTACGCATAAAAATGAATTAAGAACTAAATTGAAAAACAATAATCCAAAAATCACCTGTTTCCTTTTAACATCGCTTTGTATGGTATATGCGACAAAAGCCCCAAAGAAAAGGACATACATAGGGATTAAAAGTACTAAAGCTGTAATTATGTTTGTTATATTAATCCTCCCCTTTTATGCCGTCTTCATTTGAAGAATTAGAGTTTTCAGTATTTTCGTTTACATTTTTATCTAATTTTAAGAACGAATCTTTCTCTTTCTTGGCTAACACGTAGGGTTTAAGTAATGCTACTAATATATAACAAAACAAAGCAACTATAATTGCTAAAATAATAAAGTTAAATATAGGAAATCGAATAAACGAGTTTATGAAAATAAGAGTAGATATAAGCAAAATCTGAATTACTAAATTTCTGTGTTCTTTTTTATCCCTAATGATTAGAATAAGAAAAATTAATATGAATATTCCAATAAAAGATATACACATCAAATTCTCTAAGTCGTACGACATTGATTTTTCATGTTAACTTTAATTATTTGAAAGAGATTAATAAATAATTTAGCTCTTAATTTAAAAACTTTAATTAATACAGATTCTGAACTCTTAAAAAATTATTTTTTTGATAAAACAGAAATTTTTTTTGGTTACATTAATATAAGTTGTATATATCAAATTAAAAAATATATAAAACTAACTTATCTAAGATGAATCTTATAGAAGAACTTAAATTGGAATTTACCGAAATAACTCGTCTTAATTATATCCGTGCTTTATTAGGTTGGGACGAGCAGGTTAATTTACCTCACGGAGCGTTTGAGGGAAGAGGCGCGCAAAGCGCTCTTATGAGCAAAATTGTGCACGAAAGATTAATTTCCGATAAAATTGGAAAGTTAATAAAAAAAGCTGAGAAACAAACTGATTTAAATTTAATTGATGCTGCCACTTTACGCGAAGCTAAAAGACAATACGAGCAGGAAGTTAAATTACCAACTGAGTTAGTGGAAGAAATCGCAAAAACCGCCTCTATTGGCCATATCAAATGGGTGGAAGCGAGGAAAAAAGACGACTTTTCAATTTTTCAACCGCTTTTAGAAAAGATGATTGGTCTGCAAATTGAACTCGCTAGTAAATTGGAAACGCACCCCGACCCATACTCTACTTTAATTGATCTCTACGAACCAGGAGCGACAAACGATTGGATTGCAAACATTTTTAATAAATCAAAACCAAAACTCAACAAAATTATTAAAAAATTGGACTCTTCAAGCGATAAACCTGATTTTTCAATTATCACGCAAAAATGGAACCCGGATGAGCAGTGGAAATTTAGTATTGAAGTTATAAAAAAACTTAATTTTGATCTCGAACATGGTCGTCAAGATAAATCTGCACATCCGTTTACAACTTCTTTATCATCGACTGATACGCGAATTACAACACGAATTAACGAAAATTTCTTTCCAACATGCCTTTTTGGAACTATTCACGAATGTGGGCACGCTCTTTATGAAATGGGTTTTATGGAAAAAATTCACGACACTATTTTAGCAGATGGATGTTCGATGGGTATCCACGAATCTCAATCTCGCATGTGGGAAAACATGGTTGGACGCAGTAAAGAATTTTGGAAATTCTGGTATCCAAAACTGGAACAAAGGTTTCCAAAAAATTTGAAGAGGAAAAATATGGAAGATTTTTATCGTAGTATTAATACGGTAAAACCTTCATTGATCCGTGTAGAAGCCGATGAAGTTACTTACGGTATGCACATTATTCTCAGATTTGAAATGGAAAAAGACATTATAGAAGGAAAAGTACAGGTTAGTGAGCTACCAGAGTTATGGAACGAAAAGATGGAAAGCTTACTGGGGGTCACTCCACCGAGCGATGCTGACGGCGTCTTACAAGATGTACATTGGTCCAGTGGTTATGTGGGGTACTTTCCCACTTACTATCTTGGTAATCTTTACGGAGCGCAGATTTACAATGACGCCCTAAAAAAACATCCAATTTTACCTGAGGAATACGAAAAAGGTAATTTTTCGAACTTATTAGCTTACTTACGAGAAAATGTCCACCAATATGGTAAAATTTATCGAGCAAACGACTTGATTAAGAAGATTACAGGAGAAGACTTAAACCCAGACTATTTTATAGAATACATAGAGAAGAAATTTTATCCTATTTATGGATTCTAATTTTTTATCTTTAATTTTTAATTATTTTTAACAATTTCTACTAATTCGTCAAATGTAAGTCCTATATATCTCTCGAATTTTGGATTTGATTCAGAAATAATGTTTTTTATACTAAGAAATTCATCAAATCCTAAATCCAGTAGAAGATTACTTTTTTTATAGGTTGCTCCTCTCCGTTGTCCCGATGGTGAAATAGTTCCAATTTCATTTATATGTTTCCGAATCAATTTTAAAGCTTTTTCGCGAAAATTTAATGCTTTTATTCTAAGATCATCAAAAGACATTTTAAAAAGAGTTTGAATTATATAATCGGCATCAGATTTAACAGTCCTATTAGAAAAACCATGTAATTTACCTTTTGAAGCAAGATCTTTACATAACAATAATGAATTATACCGTGTCGTTTTTTCTATAATATTATGTCTTACTAATTTTAACGATTCAGCGTAAATTTCTTGAACATTTTTAACATAAAAATCTGAACTAATATCAGTAAAATCGA
>Ga0209121_10001604_pt1 | contig 23708 bp, 20 predicted proteins | sample Cruoilmetagenom3_FD_187292 | JGI IMG/M metagenome (GOLD analysis project Ga0209121, IMG submission 187292) | Oil polluted marine microbial communities from Coal Oil Point, Santa Barbara, California, USA - Sample 3 (SPAdes) (version 2) | ecosystem: Environmental > Aquatic > Marine > Oil seeps ... | reverse complement strand
CTATGGTGGTCATCGCAAAACTGACAACGATGACGCCAACGATCGCAATAGCGAATTCAGGCGGTATTCCACATGCTGCAACGAAATTTCCCGCGCCATCCACAAAGGCAGAGAGTTTTGTTCCGAGTCCTGCTGCCGCGCCCCAACTGGCATAATGTTTGTTCCAGAGCGTTACGGTGGCAAATCCTGCTGTGCATGCAATAATAGCCATCGTGGATAGGACGCCTTCTGCAAGCATGCCGCCGTAACCGATCATCTTTGCGTGACCCTCATTGTCCAGTTGCTTGACAGTGGTTCCTGATGACACGAGACTGTGGAATCCTGATATCGCGCCGCATGCAATCGTCACAAAGAGAAACGGATAGATCGGCGGAGCACCTTCCGGGTGTAACTGAACTGCAGGCGCAACCACGTCAGGACGTATGATCAACAGTCCGAGATACATGAGACCCATGCCGATGAAGAGTTCATGTGCGTTAATATGATCCCTCGGCTGTAAGAGCAACCAGACCGGGAGCACCGCTGCGATGAACGAGTAGAGTAGTATGATGTATATCCATGTGGTCAAACCGGAACCGAGGAACGTATCACCAAGTTCGATAGGGTAGAGTGTCCCGATGTATATCGTGGCGTACATAACGATCACCGCGATGATGGTCGGTATCAAGACGCCGGTCTTCATCCGATATACCATGTATCCAACAGCAACCGCGATGATCATCTCACAGGCTATCGGGAAGACTGTCTGTGGATACCAGTTAAACATCAGAGCGATCACAAGAGCAAAGACCGCGATCAGGATCAGGAGCAGGAAGAACATGATCAATAGAAACAGATTCCTTGCACGAGTCCCTATGATGTTCTCGGTGAGTTCGCCGATGGACTTCCCCTGATGCCTTAAAGAGATGACCAGCGAGCCGAAGTCGTGGACAGCGCCTAAGAATATCGTCCCGAACACGACCCAGAGAAACGCGGGGAGCCAGCCCCAGATCACGCCGATAGCAGGACCGACGATCGGTGCTGCACCGGCAATCGACGCGAAGTGGTGTCCGAAGAGGATGGATTTCAGGGTCGGCACGTGATCGACACCATCCTCGAATTCATGCGCGGGTGTTCTCGCAGCCGGATTTAACGCAAATATCTTTTCGGCAAGAAAGGTCGCATAGAACCTGTATGCCAGAAGAAAACCACCGAGCGATATAATCGCAAGTATCAATGCATTCATTGCACTACCTCCAGGAGTAATTATCGATTGTATTTTGGTGAGATCGCTTGCATATATGTTTTTCGGTTACCTCTGAATTTTTAATATTTAATACAAATTACAGAATTTGGAAACGCTACCAGAACTTCGATGCAAGCGACCGCTTTGCGACACAATCCTCTTCGAATGCACAGAGCTTGCACGGCGCATCCTGCATGCGGTCAGGCATCCTGCCGCTTTTGATCATCCGAACACGGTTTCGCAGCTCAAGAACCCTGCGCCGGTCCCGGGGTCTGATAACCACCTCGCGTATCTCAAAGAACCGTGCGTACTCCACAAAACCGTACTCCACGACCTGTCCGAACCGCTCTTCCACAAGCATCGCATAAGCCGTGATCTGCAGCCGGTCAGGTTTCCACACCCCGTTTTCCGGCTTATTGCCAGTCCGGATCATGTACGGCAGCACGCGGTCACCCACCCGCACCAGTTTGTCAGGAGACCCCGCTAGCCCGAGAGCGTCCGAATAGATTGCGTACTCGACCGCACACGGGGTTATCCTTGCGAGAAGTTCGTCCCTCCCGGTCTTCCGGATGACGTCCGCGATCCGGGATCCGATTGCGCCGGTATCGATGCTCTCTGCTGCGTCCCGGATCACGGAGCGATCCACACCTGCAAGTTCGGCACGGTAGATCACGGATAGGTCGTTTACGATGCGGTCAAGTTCGATCCGCAGCGCTTCTGCCGCATCTTCGCTTGCACTTGCAGCGGCGCGGTGATACGTGAGCGCAAGTTCCTTTGAGATGAGTCGGGCTACGTATCTCGCATCCACCTCCCGCCCCACAGGTTCTCGGTCATTGTGCCGGCTGCGAAAGTATACAAGGCGCGGACATCGTAGATAGGTGACGAGATCAGAGACAAGAACCGTATCAGCCATCACTGAGCCGATTTGATCGTGACGCCCTCCGCATCCGCATCCACCGAGACCAGTGTCTTCACATCACGCCCCGAGGCGCGCAATGCCTCTGCGCCTTCGCCGCGCTCGATGACCGCGACGATATCTGATACCTCGGCGCCGGCAAGTTCAAGCGCAAGGCTGACTGCTTTCATCGTACCCCCCGTACTGATCACATCATCCACGACCAGCACACGGTCTCCTTTATTGATCCCATTCAGGTACAGTTCTCCCTTCGAGTATCCTGTACGCTGATGCACGGCAATCTCATTTGGGAGGTTGTACTGCCTTTTCCGGATGACCACAAGCGGGATGCCAGTCTTCATGGAAAGAACGGTCCCGATCGGGATCCCCATCGCCTCGATGGTCACGATCTTGTCCACATCGGTATCGGCCAGTTCGATGATGCGATCCGCAACCTCTGAGAGGAGTGCAGGCGTAAGTTCGGGTACGCCGTCCGTTATCGGGTGGATGAAGTAATAATATTCACCTCGAAGCGTGATCGGCGCGTCTTTAAGCGACTTCGTGAGTATCGGAAGCATAGGCTCCATGTTGCAATGATGCTACATATTCTTTTGGGGTTGGTGGAGGTGTTCGCGGTTTTGTGGTGCTTGACCGAAATCGCTAATGCCCCGGCATCGATGCGGTAACTCGGGTAACTCGAAGTGTTTACAACCGCATTGCCAGTCTACTTCGCACCCTTGAGGATCTCCCGGATCACTTGATCCTGCGTGACCCCGATCCGCTCTGCCTCGAACGACAGGATGATCCTGTGCCGCAGGATCGGACATGCCATCGCATGGATATCCTCTTTGGATACGTAGTTGCGCCCACGAATCAGTGCTCTCGCCTTCGCTGTCAGTATAAGCGCGATCGATGCACGCGGGGATGCGCCGTATTCGAGGTTCTCCCACGTCCTGGTTGCGGTCACGATGTTGATCGCATGCGCCTTTAATTCCTCAGAGATCGGAACTTCCCTGGTCAGGTGCTGAAGCGCAATGAGCGCATCCTTGTCGATGACACGGTTCACACTCGGTTCGGATACGGATGTGTACCGATCCACGATGGTGCGCTCCTCATCAAAAGACGGATAATTCATCAGTATCTTCATCAAAAATCTGTCGAGCTGGGCTTCTGGCAGCGGGAACGTCCCTTCCATCTCGATTGGGTTCTGGGTTGCAAGAACGAAGAACGGAGCATCCAGTTTGTAGGTCTCGTTTCCAGCGGTGATCTGCTTCTCCTGCATCGACTCGAGAAACGCGCTCTGGGTCTTTGGGGATGCACGGTTGATCTCGTCCGCAAGCACGATGTTTGAGAAGACCGGACCACGTTCGAATCGGAACCGCTTCTCTCCGGCATGCTCCTCCACGATCATAGTACCTGTGATATCAGACGGCATCAGGTCAGGCGTGCACTGGATCCGGTTGAATGAGAGATCCATCGCCCTTGATACGGTGTTGATCATGAGCGTCTTTCCAAGACCCGGATAACTCTCGATAAGCGCATGTCCGTTGGAGAGCAATGATATCAGCAGATGTTCCAGAGCGTCCTTCTGACCGACGATGACCTTGCCAACCTCACCCACTATCGAGTTGATGATACTTTCGGTGTTGTGGTACATCTCTGAGAGATCAGTTTGAGATGGTTCTTCCATGCAGATACTTGTGACCTGTAGTGATATAAATAAGATGCATGACCGGCGCGGGTCAACCTGCCTCGATCCCGCCACTCCTACCCCCATCAGTGCCGCAATTACCAGAAACAACTGCGTCCGGTCGTGTTAAGATTCATCGTTAAAATATTTATACGCAATGACCTCAAGAACTCCCCCATACCAATCTCGGGATATGGCGATCTCTTTTACCGAGTTTAAAGCATCTTCGCGGGATAAACTGCCAACATCGTACAGCAAACGTATAACAAAAGCCGACGTCAGCACCTTCACATCCGCAACAGATCTCATGTATGGTAGCGCCCTGACGTCATCGGTAATGATATAGTCACAGTTGCGCGATGCCACCAACGACAAAATCTCAGCTTCACCGATGTCGATGTTTTTCAGATGCTCTGGCATCGCGGACGCCGATTGTACCGTAATGACTCCGCTTCTGACCAATCCCAAAAGATCTGTTGCAGACGTGCCATGCACATCCTCGAACCTGGCAATGTCGCCCAGTTCTTCATAAACCGTTGCCGGAATGACAAATCGGACGAATTTCGAAGCCAGACCAACGAGCCCTTTTATTTCAAGCGAGATTAGCGCACTGGTGTCCGCCGATATGGTGATCACGCAGTTAGCCCCTTTGCAACTTCATCAGCTTCCAGAAAAGACTCTAATATTGTTTCTTTATATACTTTGAGACGTTCTGCCTCTTTTGATCCGAGTAATGCCTTTAAAGACTCGTAACTTATCTTGCCTTCTGCGTATTTGGATGCTATCTGTCGCTTCACGTCCTTTAATTCGAGTTCTTCCCTGACCGAATCTGAAATCACGTTTTGCATATACTTCTGCTCGGTTTCAAAGTGTTCGCTCGCCACAGCCCCGATTTTCATATATAGATCCTCAGAAAGTCGAAGTTCTATTGATTTAACCTGCATATCCAGTCACATCCATGTAATTAGACAGATTTGTTATAAATATTTGTATTTCCGAATATCGGGGCAGGTCAATCTGCCCCGCTCCCACCACAGCTACAGCCGCTTCGTCATTGCAATCTCATCGCAATCAGGAAATTTCGGGCATTTGATGCAGCCGCTCCATACCTTGTGCGGAAGCGTCCCCTTATCCACCTCAACAAACCCGTGCCTCCGGAAGTAGTCAGGCACACGGGTAAGCGTGAAGATCGTGTCGATCCCAAGCCCCCCTGCCTCATCCATCGATGCATATAGCAGTTGCGCCCCGATCCCTTGATGGTGCGCATCCTGCCTCACAGCAAAGGATGCGATCTCTGCAAGACCGATCCAGCATACATGGAGGGCAGAGCAGCCGAGCAGCATATCGCCGCTCACACACACCGTGAAATCCCGGACATTGTCGTATAATTCGGCAAGCGATCTCGGGAGCATCACCCCATCCTCAGCGTACCCATTGATCAGTTCATGCATCTGCGGGACATCCTGCACCACCGCCTTCCGGATCAGATACGTCATGCGATTCCCCCTTGACCACTCATCACATCACCCAAATCACCTGCGCATCCGCCTTGCGATGCCGAGGATCAGCACAAAAACGCAGGCAAATACAAAGATACTCAGCAGATACTGAAAGATCGTTGATTCTACGAGTTGTGTGTTCCATTTGCTACCATCACCATCACCATCACCATCGCTCTCGTCTGCGGATTCCGGCTCTTTGTACTGCGATAATCCACTTACATACACCGAATCGTTGCCAGATATCCGATCCAGCTTTGCGATCAGGATGGTGCGGCGTTGCCCATCGATCTTCGCCGTATAAACGAACCGTTCACCGTTTCCGCTCAGTTTCTCCTGTTTGACTATCTTATCGTCTTTATACAGCGTAAGAACCGCATTGTTATCGATGATAGAGGTTGCTTCGAGTTCGTATCCTGCTTTCAAAGGTTCTCGCTCGCCTTTTTTGATGTTCATGGACACTGCACCGATCAGCGGGTAACCGAACGGCTTGTCGGGATCGCGGTACTGTTCAAGCACCATCTGAGCCGGATCACCGCCGGACAGGTTCATCGATATATTTATGATGTCGTAATCGATGCCGCCGATCTCCTTATAAAACGTGTAATCGCCGGATATGCTGGTGTTCCGGATCTCTTCGCTGCCGTTAAATATGCTGATCGCTGCATCATTCTTCCTGATGTCATCGATCGTTAGCCGATACCCCTGCTCCAGATTAAAGGTATCTCCGGTCTCGACGCTACCCTCAAGGTAGCAGATGGTAGCTTCATGCACATTTCCTGCGCAGATCGGCATGATCAGGAGTACTGCGAGTGTTATGAAAATGATGCGCTGGATTGGTCTTTCCATTATACCAATGGTTTGGTTATCCTGTTATTATGCATTGTGGCAACACTGGTTTTCTGCGATACATAGATAATAAACTACAACATACCCTACACAAAACCTCCCTGGCAGCGGGAGGGCGGCACAACGCTACATGCGCGGCAGCCTTGACAGAGGTGGTACACGATGAATGAATACATACAGATCGTAAGCGAAGGAAGAGACCTGAGCATAGAAGAGGCAGAGCGTGCCATCACAAGCATATTTACGGATGCGACCGATGCCCAGATCGGCGCGTTCCTGATCGGGATTAAGATGAAAGGAGAGTCGATCGATGAGATCGCGGGATTTGCACGCGGCATGCGCGGGGCAGCACGCACCATCGCGCCGGATGTGGCAGGGACGCTTGTCGATACCTGCGGCACAGGCGGCGATGTCCATAACACGATAAACGTGAGCACAGCAGCCGCAATCCTCACGGCAGCTGCAGGAATTCCTGTCGCAAAGCACGGAAACTACGCAATCACATCGCAGTCCGGAAGCGCGGATGTGCTGAAAGCTCTCGGCATAAGAATCGATCTCCCGCCGGAACAGGTAAAAGAATGCATCGAGAAGGTCGGGATCGGCTTTCTTCTGGCACCGGTCTTCCATCCGGCGATGAAGCGTGTCGCAGGTCCAAGAAGGGAGCTTGGCGTGCGCACCGTATTTAATATATTAGGACCGCTCACCAACCCGGCAGGTGCATCTGCGCAGGTGATCGGCGTCTTTGATCCCGCGCTCTGCGAGACGATTGCAGAGGTGCTTTCTCTCCTTGGAAGCGAGCGTGCCATGGTCGTGCACGGCGATGGCATGGACGAGATCTCGAATGTCAGCGAGACAACGATCGCATCGCTCGAAGACGGAGAGGTCTCGACGTACACTGTCAAGCCAGAGGATTTCGGGTTTGCGAGGGCGAAGGTTGGAGACATTGCAGGCGGGACTCCGGAAGAGAATGCTTCCGACATCGTATCGATATTCGAAGGCGAGGAAGGACCGAAGCGGGATATCGTGGTGCTTAATTCCGGTGCTGCGATCTATGTTTCAGGAATGGTGAGCGATCTGGAATCGGGGGTTCGGAAGGCGGAAGAGGTTATCGACAGCGGTGCTGCGCTTGCTAAGCTGCGTGAGTTTGTGGAGTTTGCGAGTGCGACCTTGACATGATGGAACGGCTCAAGTTATACTGTAGATACTATATAAAAATAAAGTTAATTGCAACGATCCCGGGAGTGGGATTGGCGGGCGGTCTGGCAAATTATCCCTTGTGAGTTCCCTTATACCCACCTGTGGATCGGCAGGACCTCTTTATAACATACGAGTTACTAACAAATGAGTTAGTGAGTTATTACATGCTCGAAGATCCGGTTTTTGGGATATGGCTTGGGATGAGATGAATGATCCGTTCCCATCTGTGTTGATGGCTGCGCCGCTATTCACTCGCGCTTCACAGATCGAAAAATCATTTACCGGAATCGATAATCTCCATCGCCACCTCTGCCGCCCGCTCGCCAGAGAGCATCATCCCGCCAAAGATCGGGCCCATCCGGTGACCTCCGGAAACAGCATTTGCTGCCATGCCGGAGACAACCAACCCGGGATACACCTCTTTTGAGAAGTCGAGAAGCGCACTCTCGCCGCGTTCAGCCCACATCGGCAGCTCGCCATGAACCTGTAAGGCGTCCGGGATCTTCTCAGAAACGATCCTGCAGACCTCGGCATCGTGCCCTGTGCCATCAATCACCACCTTCGACCGGATGGTCAGCGGATCGACATGCAGCCGTGCCGCGGCAACCGATGTCCAGTTGATTACGAGTCCCGACACACGGCGGTCTTCCCGGATCATCACGTCCTCGACGCTCATCAGGTTAAAGACCTTCGCACCAGCCCCGATCGCTGATGCGCAGGTCCTGCAGACCGATTCGATCGAATCCGCAACATAGAGCCCCTCTTCGTATTCGGTGTACGCGATCCCGAATTCATCGAGAAACCGGCGTGCTTCCGCCTGCACAACGATCCTTGGAAACATCATGCCGCCGCCCCACATGCCGCCGCCAACCGAAAGATTCCGCTCGAAGACCGCCACATCGATGCCTGATTTTGCGAGCGTGTACGCAGCAACGAGATTCGCAGGTCCTGCGCCGACGAGTGCGCAGTCGATATCGGTGCAGTCGAGGAACGATTCTGTGAATTTGGTGACGATTGCTCTGGTGATGCTGATTTCATCGATTGTCATGGTTGCCTGTTGGTAATACTGCTACTTTAACCCAACCTTTCCCGGAATCGGTTGGCTGCTGCGGCGCTGCTCCGCAGAACACAGAATACAGAATACAGAACGCAAGAACTCTGACAGGACACAAGACAATGCCGTGCCTGGTGATGTCCGTAGACGCTGATTCCATACGGTTCGTCCGCTTCAAATCATCAGTGAAATCACTATCGGGGCGACAAACGCCTCCAAAAACGCGGCTATGCCTATCAATAGCGATGTAGCCAGCACGACCTCAAGTGTTTCCATGAAAGCCTCAGCTCCGTTCTCCGGACTCCCCATAATTTTCACCCCCAGCTTTATGCCAGCGGCTGTGGCTATCGCGAACGCGATGTATTCAGGGATGCCGTGCACTGCAATAAACATTGTTGCCGTTTCTGCCGGGAGTATCCCGTAAACCAGCCCGATTATGGTTCCATTGACTATGCCGCCTGCTATGGGGGGCACCCCAAGGAAGATGCCGCTTAACCCGAGAGCCATCGCCACATTGATATTATTCGAAAAATAATATATACTATTGATCAAGGACATTGAGAGATGGGGGGCAATGAAGCTCTGCTCCCCCAAACCCACTGATAAAACCATCATGGCTTCATCGCTTAAAAAAGAGAACGAATGCCCCATATAATACCCTATGCCAATGCCAATGCCGTAAACAGAGAGAGATGCCAGAAGATATACTTTATTATTTCTGACAAAATTAATTAAAATATATGGTGATCTCGCTATGAATTCTCTCACAGTCTTGATGATCTTGATCTCTTTGTCCATCTCCTTGACTGCTACTCCGGTTCTATCGAGGAAGAAATTTAACTTGGATAGCTGTATCCATGGAACCAGAATAACTATAGAGAACAACATAAAGAGAGGCGAAAGACTGGAATTGAATAGAACCGCTATAACTTCAAAAATACCAGTGATGACGCCGTATGTCAGGGTGACAACGATCAGAATAAAGATAAAAATCAAGATAGACCCGATGTTTCCGGTAACTATATCTTTGCTCCGTTTAATCGAGCCTATTACACTCATACCCTCTATCACGATAGATTCTTCAGCAAAAAACAGTAATACCATAGCCACGAGCCACAGGATGATGCACAGTATGATTGAGAGGATGAATACTGCGATGTTGGCTGGCGGAGGGATGAATACCAGAGTGAAAAACGGCATCAAAAACAATGCAATGGAAAATATAGCCATCGATAGCCATAAGCCCATTATCCGAAATGAATATTCTTTAGCATAATATAAAAAGTTTCTGAAATCCGTTGTGGTCGTGACCCCCTGCCAGAGGTATCCGATAGTTCCTGCTTGAACCCATGCGTATAAAGCAAAGGAGACGATCACAATCACGCATAATAGGATCAAGAACATGATGGATAGGCCGATCATCTCCGGAACCAGGCATGAAAGCTCTTCTACCAACTCTTCTACTTGCGGATCGGTATCGTCCTCAAAATGCTCCTCCTCGATAATTTCAGAGATCAAATCCTGGTTTCGCTCTACAATTGGCGCAACCTCTGCCAGAAGGGGTAACGAGAGTAACAGGACGGTGAGCATAATCGCCCACCCAACCGAGGAAGAGAGCGCATTGGAGACAAGGGAGGGGATTATGAGCCCTGGAGCAGACCTTATCTGATGGAACCCCGACCTGAAGTACGAACCAACATCTTGTGTCATATTATCCTCGCTACGTAGGAAGTAGTATCCTATTATCCCGCTCGATCTACGCCTTATCTTCACGTCTCATAAAGATTGGGGGTGCTTCATAGATACCCCCATTGCACGACTGCCACCTCATGATGTGCGCCACCAGCCATACCGATCTTTGACTCGAAGACACAGAAACTCATGAGATCGTGCAGATTTGGAAGATTTTCCGGATTTGAGGGTTATACAGATGTTTCATATCTTTTTCACCAGAGAGGCATCTTTATTCACCGCATAGGCAACTTTAAATATCCGCATAACCGTTTTAGTCTTATGGAAGTCCCTTACGAACTTCTTGGCAGGTTCTTCGTCTTCTTAGCAGTTGCTATCCTTCTGACAACAGTGCTGGCACTGCTGCTCGGTGTTTACAGTTTTAAGAGGCATAAGATCGTATTTCCAAATTTCATCCTGTTCGTGCTGTATATTTTCTACTCGCCTGCAAAGTGGGTTTGCAGGGTGTTTTACATCAAAGAAGAACTCGTTGACGAGATTCTCATCGAACTTAAGAATGCGATGATGCTTGAGAAGTTCAAGCACACGAAAGAGCGGCGTGCCGTCATTCTGCCACAGTGCATGAGGCATCCGGAGTGTAGGGCGCGGTGCGACCCGATAATTGGATATGAGTGCAAAAAGTGCGGCAAGTGTGACATCGGACGCATAGCAGAAGCTGCAGAAAAATATAACTTCAAATTGTTCGTTGTGCCGGGCGACAGTTTCGTAAGGAAGATTATGCAGTCCTACAGACCTCATGCGTGTCTCGGTGTGGCGTGTTACAACGAATTAGCAGAGTCGATGCAGGATGTCTCGAAGGCCGTACCGGTTCAGGGAGTCCCTCTGCTGCGGGACGGCTGCTACGACACGAGGGTGGACGTGGACGAGGTGATCAAGAAGATGGAGATGTGTTGTGATGTATAACCTGATCGGGATTGCGATATCGGTAATCATAGTCGTATCCGTCGTTCTGGCGCTGTTGGCTCTGCTCATCAGCCGGATCAGTCTTAACAGGAATGTCTGGCTTGCCGGGGTCTTTGCAGATATCCTCGATTTCTTCTATCTCCCGATCAAAGCAGTCTTTCAGAGGTTCGCAGATACGAGAACGCTCGATACATGGATGGTATCGCTCAAGAACGTGGCACACAGGTCTGATTTTGCAAAGACAAAGTACCGCTTGCTGCTCACCCCGCACTGCTTGCGATCGCTCGACTGCCCTGCGCCATCGACACGCTTCGGGATCGAGTGCAGATCGTGCGGCAGATGCGTCTTTTCAAAGATGAAGGAGGACGCAGAGCGGTTTGGCTACACACTATACATCATTGCAGGTTCATCGTATGTCCGCCACATCGTACAGAAGGAGTCGGTAGACGGCGCGCTCCTCGTGGCGTGTAACTACGAGTTAAACAAGGTCATGCGGTCGCTCAAACGCAGGAAGATCGTGACTTATGGTGTTCCGCTTCTAACAGATGGCTGCTACAATACCGAGGTGGATTATGAAAACCTGATAGCGGTGCTGGAGAGTTTTGGCGCGCCCCTTCAGGTAACCACCGCAGCCAATCCGAAAAATCCTGAAGCATGACGTTCCGGGTGGATTCTAAATCATATCCACAAAATAATGGTGCAGCCGCGTATCTGCCACCATCTCGGGGTGGAATGCGAGCGCAAGCGCGTTACCCTGCTGCGCGGCAACGGGGTACTCCCCCAACCTCGCAAGTGGGGTAACATCATCGCCGCACCGCACGATCGCAGGCGCACGGATAAAGACCGCTGGAAACGATCCCGCTACGACCGGGATGTCAATTAACGTCTCGAATGACTCGTGCTGGCGCCCATACGCGTTTCTCCTGACTTCGATATCCATTATGCCGAGCAATCGCTGTTTTATCCTTGTTGTCTGGCAATCGCCATGCTTCGCAAGGAGCACGAGACCCGCGCAGGTGCCAAGTATCGGCACGTTCAAAGCAGATGCGTTCCGAACCTCTTCGGCGATGCCCTCCTTCCACATAAGCCGCGCAAGCGTGGTGCTCTCCCCGCCCGGAAGCACGATGGCATCGCAATCCGAAACGAGTCCGCTCTGCCGTATCAGGAGGATCTCGCCACGGTCGTTTCGCTCGGCAAGCGTGCGTTCCAGCGCATTCACATGCTCTGCAACATTTCCCTGAATCGCAATGACGCCGATCTTCATTCATCCTTAATTTTAGGAGAGATCGGATAAACGTTTCGACGGATTCGGCTGCCCGGGTTTGCGCTGTGTTGGTGCATGGGGTAATCCCCTCTCTTTTTATCACCCCGTACCCCTCACCGGAACATACACCGGAAAGAGTTATGCAGCCTGCCAGAAAGAGATATGATAGCCCACCTGTAAGGACAAACAAGGAGAACACAATGATAGAGATTGATGACGAACCCATCGAAAGGATGATTGCACTGGGATCGGGGAGTAATGCCAGTGATCAGGAGATCAGGAATGCCGTCAAGGCGCTTAGCATAAAGACGACACTGACGCTTGACGAGATGGTAGCCGTCTTTAAAATGTATCATAAGGACTGTAGTGACAGCGAAATCGCAGTATCGCTTGGTGATCGGAAGAAGATGCGCAATGTCGAGCGGGTAAGGGTCAAGTGCGGTCTGTTCCGGTGGCGGGATTTTGAGACGCCATTCGACATCAACGAGTTCATCCGTGCGGTTGACGACGGCATGACCGATGCCGAGATCGCAGCGATGTTTGGCGCAGGCAAGTCGACGATACGCACCTACCGGCAGGTGCTCGACTGGCACGAGGTGTACGGTGCGCCAGATATCCCGGTGAACGGATAACCTTATTAGTACCATCCATGCAATATCTGATTGCGGGCTAGCCCGGGTAACCCGACGTCACCTGTAACCCGAAACCGTCGATATGCGGGGGGCGAAGCCAATGGAAGACATATCAAACGCTATTTAAGATCGGATGTCCAACAATGAATCTCCGTCCTGCGGGGATGGCGTTGGTAGTGGAGTCTGCCGGAGGGCAGGTTTGCTATCTCTGCTGCGGAAAACGGTTTAGGCCCGGAAGGGAGCGGACAACACCGCAGACGTTTCATCGCTTGTAGGGTCGCGGAGAGGAGGCGGGTTTCCGAACCACTGGATAGCGGGCGGGTGGCAACCATTGGCGCGCTCGCAATGTTCTTATGACCGGGGCAAATCCAAATGATCCGCGCGATATTCTTCGGATCGATCGAGATGGGATGAGTTTTGTGAAACCCGGTCACCGGGGAACTGTCACACCATCTGGTGCTGATAAGCCCCGCTCACGAGGGGTTTATAGGGGGTGGGTTCTGATTTATCCAGCATGGAACGAGGAGGGCTCTGCCGCGATCGATGCACGAGTTTGCTGCTGGCTGAGTACATGCAAGACAGGGGTGCAGCCAGACCGAATGCAAAAACGCTATGTACAGGATATGTACTTAAGTCCGGGGTTTGGTGACTGCATGCGATAAGCGAATTGCGCATCCTCTTTACTTCAAAATTACAGGTATGAATTATAGGTTTTAATTCTGCATCTAAAGTCCTATTGCAAAGTCTGCTATCATTTAAAAATAGCACCACCAAAACTTTAAATATGACTATGGTCATGTATGACTATAGTCATAGTAAACTACAATAATTATCGATCGAGAGGATGATGACATGTCTCTGCGCGAGAAAAAGAAAATAGAAACAAAAAATAGGATTTTTGAGGTATCAGGAAGACTAGTTAAAGAAAAAGGGTTTGAAAATACGACTGTTGATGAAATTACAACAGAAGCGGGGATAGCCAAAGGCACATTTTTCAATTATTTCCCGACTAAAGAGGCACTCCTCCTATACTTCGTAGAACAAAAGGATGAGTTAATTTATAATCTGATTGAAAATGAAACGAAAAGAAGTATTCCTACAAAGGAAAAGATAAAGAATTTACTGGTCCGTCTGGCAGAAAGCTATGAAAAGGATAAAGAACTTACAAAACTATTAATCTTTGAATACAGAAGATATATAGGATATTCTGGTTTGAAACCCGGTGAAGATAAAAGTAGAAGCCACCGCCTTAACAAAATTCTACACGATTTACTTGAAGTCGGTGTAGAGAAGAGAGAAGTGAAAAGCCATATTGAAGTAAAGAAAGCAGCCGAAATTCTAACTGCCGTCTATTTTCATTCACTAATAGTGTGGTTGAAATCGGAGAGCTGTTTCTCCTTTTCTATGGACATATCCGGAAAGATAGATCTGTTATTCGAAGGTATCGGGGATTGAATACAATGATTGCAATACAAGTTGAAAATCTGACTAAACGGTTCAACGGACTGATTGCTGTAGATAACATTTCATTTAGCATAAACAGTGGCGAAGTCTTCGGTTTGCTTGGCCCCAACGGAGCGGGTAAAACGACAATCATAGCCATGCTTTCAACAATGTTGAAGCCAACTTCTGGCAGCGCATCTGTGAATAACTTTGATATATTAAAAAATGAGGATGATGTGAGAAAATCTATCGGTATCGTCTTTCAGGACCAGAGCCTGGATGAGGAACTGACTGCTTATGAGAATATGGATTTTCACGGGAGACTTTATCGTATCCCTAAAAAAGTACGGCAGAAAAAGATCATAGAACTTTTGAAGCTTGTTGAATTGGAAAATAAAAAAAACAATCTCGTAAAAACGTTTTCCGGGGGAATGAGGCGGCGCCTGGAGATAGCAAGGGGGTTGTTGCACGAACCAAAAGTGCTGTTCCTGGATGAGCCAACTCTCGGTCTTGACCCACAGACAAGAAACCGCCTCTGGGAGTATATCGAGAAATTGAATAAGGAGAAAGGCATCACAGTAATTCTCACCACCCATTATATGGAAGAAGCGGACAGGCTTTGCGATAGAATGGCAATAATAGATAAGGGAAAGATAATTGCACTGGATACTTCCGAAAAACTTAAAGAAGAGATCGGCGGGGATGTTATCACAATTAAATCCCCTGAAAGAGACCGTCTTTATTCTAAAATTAACACATTATCCTGGGTTAAACACGCAGAGCCCCATGACAATTCTGTTACAATTAGTCTGCAAAATGCAGAAAAGCACGTTGATGAGATTGTTAATCTTGCATCCGGTAACGGAATTGCCATCGATTTTATTTCAATTCACAAGCCCACCCTTGAAGACGTCTTTTTGCACTATACAGGCAGGACTATAAGGGAAGAAGAATCCGGCACCAAGGACCAAATGCGAATGATGCGTAGAATGGGGAGATAAAAATGGACATTGTGTATACTATCTGGTTAAGGAATATGAAGCGTTACCTTCGCTCCAAAAGCAGGATTGTCGGCAGTTTGGGGATGCCTGTTTTCTTTTTACTTGTGCTTGGCTTTGGTCTAAATTCAGTTGTAAGCCTTCCCGGCATGGGGCAGGGTTATATAGGATTTATCATTCCGGGCATCATTTCTATGAGTGTCCTGTTCACCTCAGTGTTTTCAGGTATCCAGATAATATGGGATAAGCAATTCGGATTCTTAAAAGAAACGTTAGTTGCACCGGTCTCAAGATTGGAGATTATGCTGGGACAAACATTTGGCGGAGCCACAACCTCTGTTATCCAGGGGATTATCATACTCGTTCTGTCATTGTTCATTGGTTTGAATATTACCAGCATAGCGGGATTTTTGGTCGCATTTGTGTTTATGTTGCTCATAGGGCTTTCTTTCACCGCTTTTGGCATCGCCATCGCATCGAAAATGGAAGACATGCACGGTTTCCAGCTTATCATGAATTTCGTGATATTTCCCATATTTGGACTTTCCGGGGCGTTATTCCCTATAGACGGCCTGCCATCATGGTTAAAGTCGCTTACTATGTTAGACCCGTTGACATATGGTGTTGAAGGAATAAGGTATGGTTTATTAGGAACTTCTCAAATAAATCCATTCTTCAGCTTTGTTGTGCTCACAGGATTTACCGTTTTTATGGTAGTTTTGGGGGCTTATTTATTCAGGAAAATTAATGTATAATAATGAAAGAACCCAGGCATATTGTAAAGAGAATCCCCTTACTTGCCGGTATGTGCATATCTTCCAAGCAGTCTTAACGATTTTTACATGAGGTAATTACTATGAGTGTCAAGACTGATCAAAATACTATTCCATATAACTATAAATGGACTGCTCTATCTGTAACGTCTCTCGGAATGCTTCTCGGGATACTTAATGCAAGCACCCTGATAATCGCACTTCCAACGATGATGGTGAAATTGAACACTGACCTTTTAGGGATAATGTGGGTGCTGATCAGTTACACCCTTCTCATCACAATACTCGCACCTGCATGGGGTCGGCTTGCTGATATCCATGGGCGAAAAAAGCTGTATGTTTACGGACTGGCAGTGTTTACAATAGGTTCATTGCTCTGCGGCATTGCAGCTAATATAAGCCAGCTTATCGCTTTTAGGGTAGTGCAAGCTGTGGGGGGGTCTATGCTCGTGTCTAACGGCACCATAATAGTAGCTGATGCTTTCAAACGAAATGAAATGGGAAAAGCAATGGGCATCCTCAGCATGGTAATGGCAGCAGCCTTTGTTGTGGGTCCGATACTGGGCGGATTCCTCACAATAATTAACTGGCGTCTGAATTTCTTTATTAATGTCCCGATAGGAATAGTTGTCACAATATGGGCGCAGCTCAAACTAAAAGATGTTGCAGAGCTGCCAAAAGGTGAAACATTCGACCTTAAGGGAATGGTCTTATTCACCATTGCCTTCATCACGTCTATGATATACATCACTGCAGGGTTTATCATTGGTTTAACATCGCTTCCAATGATTCTGGCGCTTATTATCGCGATTGTAAGTTTTGCGATCTTCCTGCGTGTCGAAAGAAGAGCAGTTCATCCACTGATAGATCTGGACATATTCAAAATAAGGATATTCTCTTACGGACAGCTAAGCGCCCTTTTGAATTCCATTGCCCGAGGCGCTGTAATGATGCTTCTGATCCTTTTTTTCCAGGGACCAAGAGGATATGACCCGCTTATGGCAAGCATACTCATAATTCCCCTCGTAATCGGTCTTGCGATAACAGGTCCAATCGGTGGTGTACTCTCTGACAAATATGGCTCAAGGATTCTCAGCACTATCGGATTGATTATATCCCTTGTCGGTTTGCTTGGTCTTGCGACGATGCATTACAATACGCCTTACTGGATACTTGCAACATGGATGTTCATCAACAGTTTCGGCTCAGGACTTTTCCAGGCTCCGAATACCAGTGCGATCATGTCGTCAGTGCCTCCTGAGCGGCGTGGTGTGGCTTCATCCTTAAGGGCATTTTTCAACAGTGCGGGTATGGTGCTGAGTATGGGGATAGCTTTTCCACTTATCATAGGAACCATCTCTATTACTGAGATGATGGACATGTTTGTTGTGGGTGGAGCAAACATGCCTGTGGCTGTGCAGGAAGCCTTTACCGCCGGCATAACCAACGCATTTATTTTGTCTTCCATCCTAACCGTACCTGCGATAATTGTTTCGGCAATGAGGGGGAAGAATAGGGATTAACAATTCGGATTCTTAAAAGAAACGTTAGTTGCACCAGTCACAAGAACCTCTATTATCCAGGGGCTTATTTATTCAGGAAAATATTGCATGAACGTTGTAGGATTTGTAGGAAGTCCAAGAAAGGGCGGCAATACTGATAGTTTAGTCAATGAAATATTGAGTGGTGCAGCAGATAAGCATCAATTTCCGGATTGAAAAAGGAAGAAGCTCTAAAAGTAGAAGATAATCGGAAAGAGATTCGATTAAAATAATATTTGGTGCCTTCTATTCCAATAAATCCTTATGCACCCCTCTTGATGCCTTGCTTTTCCAAAACGGGGTCATTGACGAGTATACAAAGCGCGGTCAGACGTGTTTTTACGAGGTGGTACGATCAGAGCCATATTCAAGTTACAGCGTCTGCCACCCCCTGTTTCGAATATCTGAAAACAGATGAGCCGTAACCCGGGCACACGCAATATGACAGTCCCCGCATCGAGAAAAAATTAATACCTCTCACCCCCTGCTATTTTACGCAGCAATGAAAAACATCATCATCAAAGGAGCGCGGGAACACAACCTCAAAGACATCACCGTAACGCTCCCGCGGGACAAACTGATCGTGATAACCGGCGTCTCCGGCTCTGGCAAGTCAACGCTTGCATTCGACACGATCTACGCCGAGGGGCAGCGGCGTTACGTCGAGTCGCTCTCTGCGTACGCCCGCCAGTTCCTCGGTCTGATGAGCAAGCCAGACGTCGATACGATCGAGGGACTATCGCCTGCGATCTCGATTGAGCAGAAGACGACCTCCAAGAACCCGAGGAGTACTGTGGGCACTGTGACCGAGATCTACGACTACCTGCGCCTGCTCTTTGCAAGGATCGGAGTGCCGCACTGCCCGGTCCACGATGTCAGGATCGAGTCGCAGTCGCCAGAGCGGATAGCAGACACGATCGCATCCGAATGGGGCGGATCCGGGGGGTCAGGCGGATCAGACAAATTAGACAAATTAGACAAATTAGACGGATCCGGCGGGATGATCACGATCCTCGCTCCGGTCGTCAGGCAGAAGAAGGGCACGTACCAGCAACTCTTCAAAGACTTAAACAGCGAGGGATACGCACGTGTCAGGGTTGACGGGACGATCCGCAGGACCGACGACGCGATTGTGCTTGAGCGGTACGTCAAACACGACATCGAGATCGTGATCGACCGGCTCAGGGTGAGTGACCGATCACGCCTCGCCGAATCCTCGGAAAACGCGCTTCTGTGGTCTGACGGGCTTATCATCGCGGTGGGTGAGGACGAAAGCGAGCGGGTCTACTCTGCGAGTCTTGCCTGCCCGATCTGCGGCATCTCCTTTGAAGAATTGGAGCCGCGAATGTTCTCGTTCAATAGCCCCTTTGGCGCGTGCGAGGAGTGTAACGGCATCGGCATCAAGATGGAGTTCGATCCAGACCTGATCATCCCTGACATGGGGCTTTCCATGGCTGACGGGGCTATCGCGATGTACCGCAACTTCCTTGACGGCTACCGCGTGCAGCAACTCGCGGCTGTTGCCGGGCACTTCGACTTTGATATCTTCACACCCATCAGCGACCTGTCAGAGGCGCAGTATGGTGCGCTGATGTACGGATCGAGTGAGACTGTAAAGTTCGATATGACCATGAAAAACGGGGATGCATACTGGTCGCACAAAGGGAACTGGGAAGGGCTGCTTCCGCAGGCAGAGCGGCTCTACAGACAGACCAAGTCAGATTACCGGCGGCGGGAGCTTGAGAAGTTCATGCGGATCTCTGCCTGCCCGCGATGCAAAGGAAAGCGGCTCAAGGAGAAGGTGCTTGCAGTTCGGATCGGGGGCAGGTCGATTGTCGATGTGACCGACCTTTCGATAACGAACTGCATCGAGTTCTTTGAGAATCTTCGCCTGACCGACAAAGAGAGCGAAATTGCGCATCAGGTGCTAAAAGAGATCCGATCACGGCTGGATTTTCTTGAGAAGGTGGGTCTTGGCTACCTCACGCTCTCACGCAGAGCGGGCACGCTTTCAGGCGGCGAGGCGCAGCGGATCAGACTTGCGACCCAGATCGGCTCCAACCTGACCGGGGTGCTCTACGTGCTCGACGAGCCCACGATCGGGCTTCACCAGCGAGACAACCGCAAACTGATCGATACCCTGAAAAAACTCCGCGACATGGGAAATACTCTCATTGTGGTCGAGCACGACGAGGAGACGATCAGGCAGGCAGACTATGTCGTCGATATGGGTCCTGGCGCAGGGCTTCATGGTGGGGAGGTCGTGGCAGAAGGGACTCCTGCTGAGATCGAACGAAACCCGGACTCGCTGACCGGCAGGTATCTCTCAGGAGACCTGATGATCGAGACTCCGCGAAAAAGGAGACAGGGCAGCCAGTATGTCAGGATTCTCGGCTGCCGGGAGAATAACCTGAAGAGCATCGATGTAAAGATCCCGATCGGTCTTCTCACGGTTGTTACAGGGGTTTCAGGGAGCGGAAAGTCGACGCTCATCTACGACACCCTCTATAAAGCCCTGACAAAAGAGATCTACGGGTCCAGGGTGATGCCGGGTGCGTTTGAGGACCTCGTCTTCGATTCTCCGATCGATAAGGTCATCGTGATCGACCAGAGCCCGATCGGGCGGACGCCCCGCTCCAACCCTGCAACCTACACCAAGGTCTTTGACGAGATCAGAAAGGTCTTTGCAGGGACCAAGGAAGCGAAACTGCGTGGATACAAACCCGGGCGGTTCTCGTTTAACGTCAGGGGCGGCAGATGCGAAGCGTGCCAGGGTGACGGGCTCATCAAAATCGAGATGAACTTTTTGCCCGACATCTATATCGAGTGTGAGGAGTGCGAGGGCACGCGTTACAACAGGGAGACGCTCGAAGTGAGGTATAAGGGCAAATCGATCGCAGACGTCCTCGGCATGAGTGTCGAAGAGGCGGCTATACTCTTTAAGAATATCCCATCCATCAGGAACAAGCTTGTCACCCTTTCAAGGGTCGGTCTCGACTACATCAAGCTGGGGCAGAGTTCGACGACGCTATCAGGCGGGGAAGCCCAGCGGATCAAACTGACACGGGAACTCTCGAAGAGGGCGACCGGACGGACGATTTATCTCCTTGACGAGCCGACGACCGGGCTTCATTTCCATGACGTGCAGAAGCTCATCACTGTGCTAAACGACCTGGTCGCAATGGGAAACAGCGTTGTTGTGATCGAGCACAACCTCGATGTCGTCAAGTCTGCCGACCATATCATCGATCTGGGACCCGAAGGCGGCGATGGTGGAGGGTATGTTGTTGCTGCAGGGACGCCAGAAGAGATCGCGAGGGCAGAGGGGTCGTATACAGGGGAGTTTCTCGGGGCGGTTCTGGGGGAAGGGCACCTGACAACGACACACCCTGCCCCAAAACATCAGGTTTAGGAACAATGGTTTACAATCACAGAACTTCTGCGTCAATCTTCAGCGAAATTTGCTGTCCATTCCGGCTTCTCTGGCGGATTTGAGTCCAGAAGCTCCCTCCATGCCTCGTCTGTGAGCCGGTCATCCATCGGCTGCTTAAACTCGTAGTAACTCATGACCGGACCAGCGCCCACAAGGATTCTTCCGTCAGGGAGTTTGTATGCAACAACGACCAGATCGACGTAGCCCACACCCTCCTCGAGAACCTGCTCTGTATTGCCATCGGTATGCACATCAGCGACGATTGTTGTCTTCTTCGCCTTATCATCGACATCGGCGATGACGCCACCCAAATTGTCACCGAAATTCTTTATGAAATCGTAATCGTCCTCGAAAAGTTCCTCGTTCTCAAGTTCCTTTGACGAGATGTTGACAAGTCTCGCAAGTATCCGCTCGAGGTTTTCCAGTCTGTGCTTTGATGAAGCGTCCAGAACATCCATCTCGGTAAGACCGCTGTTCGTCATCCTTGTTAGCGCAAGCAACCGGTTGTAGAACTCGGGAACCGGCTCAACGTATCCGACGACTGGTTTCTCTTCGGGGGGCATGGAAGTCCCTACCATCGTGTAACTCTGTTTGGCATAGAGGATCGTATCGTGCCTGAGTTCTGCCCATGATGCCAGAGCCGTGGTCAGTTCCTTGTCCTGCCATGCATCGGTCTGCATGAACGTCGGATAGCCCGCGCCGTGGTCATCGAGCAGTGGCTTTAGCGCGAATAGCCACGACCAGTAGAGGTTTTTGTTCCACTCTGCTGTATCAAAGGAGTCAAACTCATCCTCCAGCGCCCCATACTGGCGGTCATATTCCTTGTAATTGGAATCGTCCAGTTCGTCCAGAAGTTCCCTCGATCGATCCGATCCAAGGAGCGCCATGACATCGAGACCGCGGGGAAATCCCCTGACCGATCTTCCGGCACCATCGATGATAAATGTAAACGGCTTTTTTCCATCTCCCTGATAGATGTCTGTATATACGCCGACAAGGTTCGTGAACATATACGAATCAGGGATGAACCGCTGCCCCATCAACCTGAATCCTGCGGTGTTGTTCATGCACTGGTCCGCCTCTTCCGAGGTGAATGCCACACAATTTCCGGTCCCGCCGTAGATCTTTGGCGATCCGTACTCTGTAAGTTTTACTTTCAATTCCCCAATCGTCTCGTCATCCAGGTTATCCGGATCAAATGAACCTCCGAAAACCGAGTTTAATGCAGCGATGTACTCATAAGGACCCAGATCATCAGAGAGCCCCACATAAAAAGCGGTTACCGAATATATCCGGTCCCACTTGTCCAGCAGTTCTCCATCGTTGGCGAATTCGGATGCTATCAGGCAGGCGCCCGTCGTCTGGATTCGTGCATCGTATCGTGAGATGAGACCTTCCTTGTCATAAGGGTCGGTCGTTCCCGGCGGTATCGCATCCGAGCCTTTGAGGAGCATGCTCACCCTGCCGTACCACATAAACGCTCTGAAATAGTTCTTTAATTTTTCCGATCTGGTATAGTGCCCTCTCGGGACATACTGGGAGTAATCCTCATTGTAAATGAAGATAGGGGACTCTGTAAATCCGGAATGCGCGTCTATCAACTTTAATTCGGCTTCGACATCGTCCCTGACATAAGACGGGACCTCAAAACTGTAACGTGCCAGGTCTTCTTTTTTGAAGTAAGCATCGGTGCATTCCCATTCGTTCTCACTCTGGCAGACCTGCTCCGGCTTTGGCTTTAGCAGACTCAGACCAACTGAAAAGTAGGCAACATTCCTCCTTGACGCCTCTTTCAGATCCCCATCGGAATTTTTGTATGATTCCATCGAACTGTCCAGCAATTGCTCACTGATCGCCCAGACGAGGTCATAAAATTCCCTTTCCTCGATCTGCCGCAGCGTCTCATCGAACTGGATATGATAGAGGTGCAGCAGCGAATCGGTGGTGACGAAGATCGGTATCTCGCCATCAGCAAGCGTCTTATACGGCTGGACGATATCCTCTTCCTTCTGGTCGAAAGGATTGCCTATGACAGCGAAGCCGTTTTTTTCCAGCAGACTCAAGGCATCGTCACTGAGCTGGATTTCTCCGGAGAACGGATCATAGTTTGAGATCTGATTCATCTGCAAGGGCAGATCGTATTGCGGAGCGTTCAGAGCGATGTCCAGTGGATCCAATGAGTAATGCTTAGCAAAATCCAGCTTTTCTGCGGTGGTGCTGGATAGATCGATCGGTTCAGTCTTCAGAACCGGCTTTTCCGGTTGAATGGGTTCCTGTGGCTCCTGTGATTCATCTGGCGCTTGATCGACGCAGCCACCAATGATCATCGAAACAATCAGAATGATGATTATCGAACATATGCCCCTCATAGTGATCCCAATGCGCTTAGCGCTTCATAAGCTTTTTGATGCAACATGTTTTGTGTGGATTCCGGGCACTTCTGAAAATCAAGTGATTTATCGGCTCTCTGGTAATTCGCGTTGCATGCACTTTTTCACTCTTCCAGAGGGTCCGTTTATGGTAAGGAAGATTAAACCACAGAGAGCACAGAGGATCACAG
>Ga0209121_10001603_pt1 | contig 23712 bp, 20 predicted proteins | sample Cruoilmetagenom3_FD_187292 | JGI IMG/M metagenome (GOLD analysis project Ga0209121, IMG submission 187292) | Oil polluted marine microbial communities from Coal Oil Point, Santa Barbara, California, USA - Sample 3 (SPAdes) (version 2) | ecosystem: Environmental > Aquatic > Marine > Oil seeps ... | reverse complement strand
TAAATGCTAAAAAACTAACTTATAGTGCCTTTTACTCGTTCTTCTGCAGTTACATTAGATAAATTAATAGCTGTTTCAATTAATGCTAAATGCGAATACGCTTGCGGAAAGTTTCCTAATAAACGTTTTGTTTTAAAATCAATATCTTCACTAAACAAACCTAAATGATTACCATAAGACAATAGTTTTTCAAATTGTTCTGTGGCTTTTTGCTCCTCTCCTATCTTATATAAACTATTAATAAACCAAAAAGTACAAATAGTAAAAGATGATGAAGGCAAACCAAAATCATCTTTATTTTTATATCTATATAGTAAGCCTTCATAACAAAGGTTTTGCTCAATAGCTTTAACTGTACTTACAAACTTTGGGTGTTTGGCATCAATAAAACCATAAGATTCCATGAGTAAAACAGAAGCATCTAAATCTGGTGAGTTATAAGCTTGGGTAAATGCTTGTACTTTTTCGTTCCATGCATTTTCCATAATATCTTTGCGTATTTCCTCTTCTAAAGCTTCCCATTTTGGCAACTTAGAGGTTTTCCCTAAAAGCTTAGATACCTTAATGGCCTTGTCAACTGCTGTCCAACAAAGCACTTTAGAAAAAGTAAAATGTTGATCGCCTTCTCTAAACTCCCAAATACCTTTATCTGGTTCTTGCCAATGCTTACTTACCACCCAAACAATACCTTTGGTCATAGTCCACAGTTCTTCACCATTATCAATATCATTACTAAAGTTAAGTAGTAATTGATGAATAACATCCATTAAAATACCATAAATATCATTCTGTTTTTGCATATAAGCAGCGTTTCCTACTCTAACAGGACTTGAGCCTTTATATCCAGAAAGATGGTCTAAAGATTCTTCGGTAAGTTTCTTTTCTCCACTAATACCATACATAATTTGTAATTTCTCATCTTTATCTGGCATTAAATCAATAATAAACCTAAGGTAGCGTCGTGCTATATTTTTATGCCCAAGTTGAGACATTACCTTAATTACCATAGAGGCATCTCGAATCCAACAAAAACGATAATCCCAATTTCTAACTTCACCAATAGTTTCTGGCAAAGAGGTAGTTGCTGCTGCTAAAACAGCACCTGTTTTATCATAACTCAATAACTTTAAAGTCATCGCACTACGCGATATTTGTTCGTTGTACTTTTTATATGTTGGTGTGCGTTCTAACCAATTTAACCAATATACTTTAGTACGTTCATACTCTAAACTTGCATATTTTAAATGCGGAACAAATAGTTTTTCATTATAACCTGCCAAGAAAAAATGATCGGCATCTATACTTATTGTATCCCTATTTAATACTGCTTCTTTATTTAAATCGGTATACAAAAATAAGGTGTCATAAGTATCTTCATTATTCAAACTCACAATAAAATCGTCTTTTACATAGGTTGAAGTAACCCCTTTTGCATATTCTAATTTAGGATCATAAGCAACCTGTAGTTCTGGTTTTCCTGAAACGTATTTTATATATCTAATAAATTCTGGAGGCGAATGGTAAGTTCCGTTTGGTTTATGATATCTTGGCATAAAGTCAATAACTTCAAAAACATCATTGCCTTTACTAAAACGCGTAACTAAAATAGCTGTATTTTCTTGATAAAATTGTTCGGTAGTATAACCTTCATCTACCTCAAAACCAAAGCTCCCTCCTATTTCATCATCTAACAGCTTTGCGAATACAGATGCAGAATCAAATTTGGGTAAACAACACCAATCTATGGATGCTTTTTTGGACACCAAAGCGGCACTTCTACAATTTCCTATAATTCCGTAATCTAAATTATTCATTAATTTTTTTGTTTTAAATGATGGTATAACTTGCAATTTCTTTAAATTAACGAAAATCTATAAAACCAACCAAAATATTAGTATGAATAAAACAATAATAGTTTCTAACAGATTACCACTTCAAATTTCAATAGAACAAGATAAACTTAACGTATCACCAAGCGTTGGAGGCCTTGCAACAGGAATGAAATCGGTGCATGCAGATGGAAATGGTGTTTGGGTTGGCTGGTCTGGAATAACAGATGAAGAACTAGATGCATCCTTAAAAAAAGAAGTAAACGCAAAAATTGAAAAAGAAAAATGTAAAGCCGTTGGACTTACCGAAGAAGATCTTAACGATTATTATTTAGGGTTTAGTAACCGAACGCTTTGGCCGCTTTTTCATTATTTTTTAGAATATAGCGAATTTGAAAACACACAATGGGAAGCCTACAAACGTGTTAACCAAAAATTTGCTGAAGTAGTTTTAGAAACTATTGAAGAAGGAGATACCGTTTGGGTACACGATTACCAATTATTGCTTTTGCCGCAACTTATTAAAGATGTAAGACCAGATGTAACTATAGGTTTCTTTTTACATATTCCGTTTCCTTCTTATGAAATATTTAGAACCTTCCCTTGGCGTGAAGAAATCTTAACTGGTATGCTAGGTGCAGATCTTATTGGTTTTCATACCTATGATTACGAACGTCATTTTTTAAGCTCTGTAAAAAGAATTTTACGCTTAGATGTTAATTTTAATGAAATTACTTATCATGACAGAATTGTTAAAGTAGATTCTTTTCCTATGGGAATTGATTATAACAAATTTCATGAAGCTGCACTCACACATAATAATCCTGATACAAATATATCTGAACTTCAAAAACGTTTAGATGCGCATCTAAATGAAGGAGATGATAAAAAATTCATCCTTTCTATAGATCGACTAGATTATACCAAAGGTATTCCTAATAGGTTAAAAGCATTTGAACATTTTTTAAATACTTATCCGCAATACAAAGAAAAAGTAAGACTAATCATGTTAGCTGTTCCTTCGCGTTCTAACGTGCCACAATACCAAAGATTAAAACGTGAAACAGACGAATTGGTAGGTCGTATAAATGGTGAATTTTCAACAGTTAGTTGGACTCCCATTTGGTATTTTTACAGATCCTTACCTTTTGAAAACTTAATTGACCTTTATACCTCTTCAGACGTTGCTTTAATTACTCCTGTTAGAGATGGTATGAATTTGGTTGCTAAAGAATATGTAGCCACACGTACCAATTTAGATGGTGTACTTATTTTAAGTGAAATGGCTGGTGCTGCCAAAGAAATGAATGAAGCTATTTTAATAAACCCAAATAGTTTTGAAGATTTTGCTACAGCCTTAGATAAAGCATTAACCATGCCTTTAGAAGAACAAAATAATAGAATGAAAATTTTACAAAAGCGTTTAAAGCGCTATGATGTAGAAAAATGGGCAAAAGAATTTTTAAGCACCTTAGAAGACACCAACCAATTACAAGAAATTGTAGTTTCTAAAAAATTAAATACCATAGAAGAAAACAATATTATTGAAAAATTTAAAAAAGCAAAAAACAAATTAGTTCTTCTTGATTATGATGGCACTTTGGTTGGCTTTAAAGACAATCCGCAAGATGCAAAACCAGATACAGAACTTTTTGCGCTTTTAGATGCTTTTCAAAACCAACAAAACACAAAACTTTGCCTTATTAGCGGAAGAGATAAAGCTACTTTTGAAAAATGGTATAACCATAAAGATTATGATTTAATTACAGATCATGGTGTTTGGATTAGAGAAGATAAAAAATGGACTCCTTTAGAAATCTTAAAAACCGAATGGATGTCTAATATTAAACCAATACTAGAAACTTTTGTAGATAGAACTCCTGGTACATTTATTGAAGAAAAAGAATACTCTTTGGCTTGGCATTATAGAACAGCAGATCCAGAACTGGCACAAATACGTACTATGGAACTAAATACTGTACTAACCAGTATGGTTACTAATAATGAGTTGTCTGTTTTACAAGGCAATAAAGTAATAGAAATAAAAAGTAGCAACGTAAACAAAGGAAGAGCAACAAGCCAACTTTTAATGAAAGATGACTATGATTTTGTTTTAATCATGGGAGATGATTGGACAGATGAATATATGTTTGAAGTAGCACCAGATTATGCCACAACCATTAAAATTGGGTACGTAAAAACAAAAGCAAAATATCAAATTAAAGATCCTAATAAAGTTCGAGAATTATTAAAAGAACTCGTTTAAAAACCCCTTTTTAATTACCATTTTTTTAACAATAACACCTTTAACCACTCGCTTATATTTTTGTAAGTTTGAGTAAATTTATAGCAATGAAATCACCTTTATTTTTCCTAGTTGTTTTTTTAATATTTCCTTTAACGTATAGTAATGCGCAGTTATTACAAGAAAAAAACAATTTTACCAGACAAGATACTTTACGCGGAAGCATTACTCCAGAGCGTGAATGGTGGGATTTAACTTATTATCAATTAGATATAGAGGTATATCCTGAAGAAAAATCTATTGCAGGAAAAAACACTATTCAGTATAGAGTTTTAAAACCATATCAAGTGCTACAAATAGATTTACAAAAGCCATTACAACTTACTAAAGTGACGCAAAATGGTAAAGAATTAGAAATAAAACATGATGGTAATGCGCATTTTGTAATGTTAAAAGACCAACAAAATATTGGCGAAATAAATAGTGTTATTGCCTATTATCAAGGAAAACCTCGCGAAGCTATTCGTGCTCCTTGGGATGGAGGAATCTCTTGGAAAAAAGACAATAACAATAAGCATTTTATTGCATCCTCTTGCCAAGGACTTGGTGCTAGCGTTTGGTGGCCAAACAAAGACCATATGTATGACGAAGTAGACAGTATGGATATTAGTGTAACCATACCTAAAGGTTTAATGAATGTTTCTAACGGAAGACTTAAAAGTGTTGTAGACAATAATAATGAAACAATTACCACCAATTGGCATGTTGCAAACCCAATAAATAATTATGGTGTAAATATAAATATTGGTGATTATGCTAATTTTTCTGAAGTTTTTAAAGGAGAAAAAGGCGATTTAGACATGAATTATTATGTACTAAAAGACAATCTTGAAAAAGCAAAAGAGCACTTTAAAGATGCTCCTAAAATGATGAAAGCTTTTGAGCATTGGTTTGGTCCTTATCCTTTTTATGAAGACAGTTTTAAATTAGTAGAAGTTCCTTATTTAGGTATGGAACACCAAAGTTCTGTAACCTACGGAAACCAATATAAAAAAGGGTATTTAGGTAAAGACCTTTCTGGAACAGGTGAAGGTTTAAAATTTGACTTTATTATTATTCACGAAGCTGGTCATGAGTGGTTTGCAAATAATATTACCAATGTAGATATAGCAGATATGTGGATTCATGAAAGCTTTACTAACTATTCAGAAAATCTGTTTTTAGATTATTACTATGGTAAAGAATCTTCTGCTAAATATGTAATAGGAACCAGAAATGGTATTAGAAATGACAGACCTATTATTGGTCAATACAACGTAAACCATGAAGGTTCTGGTGATATGTATAACAAAGGTGGTAATATGCTACACACCTTACGCCAACTTATTGAAGATGATGAAAAATGGAGACAAATTTTACGTGGTTTAAACAAAACCTTTTACCACCAAACGGTTACTACAGAACAAGTTGAAAATTATTTAAGTGAACAATCAGGAATAGATTTGACTGCTTTTTTTGATCAATATTTAAGAGATACTAGAATTCCTACGCTTGAATACAAAATAGAAAACAAGCAATTAAAATATAGATGGACAAATATAGTCGATGGTTTTGATATGCCAATTCAAGTACTTATAGCTAATAAAACACAATGGATTTTCCCTAATAATACCTGGAAAACATTATCTATAAAAAGTGATACTATTAAAATTGATGAAGATTTTTACGTAAAATCTATAAAGCTATAACAGCAATGTCTTTAGTAGAGCTTTACTTTAAATCGGATACAGAATGGCGTGAATGGTTACATGTTAACCATGACAACAGTAATGGCATCTACCTCATCTTTTATAAAGTAGACCACGAAAAAGAAAGTATGCGTTGGGAAGAAGCAGTAAGAGTTGCTTTATGTTATGGATGGATTGATAGTACTGTAAAGAGTTTAGGAAACGGAAAACGCAGACAATACTTTTGTAAAAGAAATGCTAAAAGTGTGTGGAGTGCTGTAAACAAAAAACACATTAAAGATCTATTGGCTAAAGATTTAATGCATCCTAAAGGAATGGAAAGCATTAAAATTGGTAAACAAAACGGAAGTTGGTCTGCTTTAGATCCTGTAGAAAAAGGCATCATTCCTGAAGCTTTACAACTTGCTTTTAGCAAAAACCCTAAAGCCTTTGAAAATTACAACAACTTTGCTCCTTCTTACAGAAAACAATATTTGTATTGGTTACATAGCGCAAAACGAGAAGCTACAAGAGAAAAAAGAATTTCTGAAATTATAAAACTTTGCCAAGCCAATATTAAATCTAGAAATTCTCGGTAAACGCATAAACTTGGTAAACCTATAAAGGAGAATAATAGTTCTGCTTCATTCAATAAATCAAACGGAAGAATATTAAATTCTTCTATCTAGAGTTCTTCTTAAAATAAAAGTATACTTTATTTATAAGTGAAAGGCTTTTTTATTATTTCGACTGAATATAAAATGCTATAAAAATGAATATTCAAAAAATAAATTTTACAAACGCTGAAGGGCAACAATTAGTTGGTAGGTTAGAACTCCCAATAAACCAACATCCTCATAACTTTGCCATTTTTGCCCATTGTTTTACATGCAATAAAAACTTATCTGCTGTAAAAAATATAACCCGTGAATTAACAGCTAACGGTTTTGGTGTATTGCGTTTTGATTTTACAGGTTTAGGAGAAAGTGAAGGTGCTTTTGAAGACACCAACTTTTCAGGAAATGTAGAAGATTTAATTAGTGCTTCTAATTATTTAAAAGAAAACTACACTGCTCCTACCCTTTTTATTGGTCATTCTTTAGGTGGAGCTGCTGTTATTTTTGCAGGATCTAAAATACCTTCGGTAAAAGCTATAGCTACTATAGGAGCGCCTTCTAACCCAAAACACGTACAGCATTTAATACAAAACAGCGTTGCAGAAATAAATGCAACAGGAAAAGCAAACGTGCAAATTGGAGGAAGAGCATTTACCATTAAAAAACAATTTTTAGAAGATATTGAAACCAAATCGCTACCTCAGGTTGCTAAAAAATTAGGCAAAGCGTTATTGGTTATGCATTCTCCTCAAGACACCACTGTTGGTATAGAAAATGCAGAAGAGATTTATGTAGCAGCAAGACACCCAAAAAGTTTTGTAACGCTTGATGGTGCAGACCATTTATTAATGAAAAAAGAAGATTCTATTTACGCAGGAAGCGTTATTGCTACTTGGGCAAAACGATATATTTCTATTCCTAAAACAGAAAAAATTAGTACTTCGCACCAAGCGGTAGCTAGCCTAGATGCGCAAGATGGTTATACCACACAAATGACTGTAGGAAACCATACCATGATGGCAGATGAGCCTATAAGTTATGGTGGTAATGATTTTGGTCCTTCGCCTTATGAGTTAGTTTCTGCAGGACTTTCTGCTTGTACAGCAATAACAGTACAAATGTATGTAAAACGAAAAGATTGGGATTTACAAAATATTGAAGTCCATACCTCACACACTAAAATTGCAAAGCAGGTAGCTGTGAATGGTGAAAATAAAGAAGTAAAAATAGACACCTTTAATAGAGATATAAAACTTACCGGAAATTTAGACGAAAAACAAAAACAACGTATTCTTCAAATTGCTAACAAATGTCCTGTACACAAAACCTTGCATAGTGACATAGAAGTGCTTACTAAATTGGTTTAATTCGTTATCTTTTAAAAAGGAAGTAAAGAATCTCATTAGTTATATAATGAAATTCTTTACTTATTTTTCCTTTAAAAAATTATTATAATTTTCTTATAATCCACTAATAAAACTACCATAAGGATCTTTAAACTGAATCCCTTCGGTAAAACGATGTTTACTCAATAGCTTATACTCTACTAAAGCCCAAAGCACAAATTCTTTTACAAAATAGCTTTCTTCTTTTGAAAGTTTTGGTTGGTGTTCTGCTAATAAATCGTCTAAAGGAGCTACTGCATCTAATAGTGCTTTGTATTCTTTATCACGCAAATCATCTAACAACTCAAATCCGTCTGCATTATTAAAAAACCAGGATACAATATCATCATAAGGACTTGTATCTTCTTGTTTTTTTAATTTTTCAATCTTCGGAAAAAACTCAGGAAACAAACTTTTTACAGCTTCACCAATTAAGTTATAGGCTACTTGTGCTGCACCTTCTTGTTCGCCTTCATAAACCAATTCTACCTTACCAGTAATGGCAGGAATAATCCCTAAAAAGTCAGACAAACGTATAGTAGTATCTGCATCTTCAGACTTTAAAGCTCTTAATTCTGCTGTGCTTAACAAATTTTCAAAAGCAGTAATACTTAAACGTGCACTTACGCCACTTTTTTCGTCTATAAAATCACTATCACGAGCCTCAAACACAATTTGTTCTAGCAAATCTTTGGCTAATTCTGGTACGTGAATACTTTCTTTTTGTCTAGCATCAGACTTTGCCTCTTGTTGCGTAATAATTTTAGCCGTTTCAATATCTGTTGGATAATGCGTTAATATTTGCGAGCCAATTCTATCTTTTAAAGGAGTTACTATGCTTCCTCTATTGGTATAATCTTCTGGATTTGCTGTAAATATAAACTTCATATCTAAAGGCAAGCGCAATTTAAATCCACGTATTTGTATATCTCCTTCTTGTAAAATATTAAACAAAGCCACTTGAATTCTGGCTTGTAAATCTGGCAACTCATTAATTACAAAAATACAACGGTTTGCACGTGGTATCATTCCGTAATGAATTACGCGATCATCTGCATAACTCAATTTTAAATTTGCTGCTTTTATTGGGTCTACATCACCAATAATATCTGCTACAGTAACATCTGGAGTGGCTAATTTTTCAGCAAAACGCTCGCTTCTGTGCATCCAGATAATTGGTGTGTTGTCTCCTTTTTCTTTAATTAATTCTGTTGCAAAACGAGATATTGGTTGTAATGGGTCGTCATTAATTTCAGAGCCTGCTACCACAGGAATATATTCGTCTAACAAATTCAGCATCAAACGTGCTAAACGTGTTTTTGCTTGTCCTCTTAATCCTAAGAAGTTAATATTATGTCTAGATAAAATGGCGCGTTCTAATTCAGGAATTACCGTATTTTCATAACCATGTACTCCTTCAAAAACAGTAGTTTTATTCTTTATTTTTTCAATTAAATTATCTCTTAATTCGTCTTTAATAGACTTGCTTTTATATCCAGCGTTTTTTAATTCGCCTAAAGTATTTATAGTTTCTATTTTCATATTATATTTTTAGTGAAGAGAAGTTAGAATCAAGAAAAAAGACCTTAAATACTTGTCAATAATTCTCTTTTCTAATCTCTTTATTCTTTAATCTTATTTAGCCTTTAATTCTTTTTTTTCTATTGGTTTCATAATCTTCAAAAATCATTTCGCCTAAACCTTTTAGTCCTGTATAAAATGCTTTCCCTTGGTTGGCTCGCGTAAATTCTTGAACAAACTGCATTAAATAAGGATCTTGAGCAATCATAAAAGTGGTAATAGGAATATGTAATTTTCTAGCTTGTTGGGCTTGTGCATAACATTTATTGGTGATATACGGATTTAAACCATTACTGTCTTTATAATAAGTACCATCTGGCAAACGCAAACAACTTGGTTTACCATCGGTTATCATAAAAATTTGTTTGTTAGTGTTACGTTTACGGCGTAATAAATCCATTGCCAATTGTAATCCTGCAACCGTATTTGTATGATAAGGACCTACATTTAAATAGGGTAAATCTTTAATTTTAATTGGCCAAGCATCATTACCAAACACTAAAATATCTAAGGTATCTTTTGGGTAACGTGTAGTTATTAATTCGGCTAAAGCCATAGCTACTTTTTTGGCAGGAGTAATTCTATCTTCTCCATAAAGAATCATACTGTGGCTAATATCTATCATTAACACCGTACTCATTTGCGATTTGTGTGTGGTTTCTTCTACCACCAAATCATCTTCGGTTAAATTAAAATCGCCAATACCATGATTTATTTGCGCATTACGTAAACTCTCTGTCATAGAAACTTTATCTAAAGCATCACCAAATTGATAGTTTCTAAAATCTCCTGTGTGTTCATCGCCTATTCCTACACCTTTACTTTTATGATTTCCTGAACCACTACGTTTAATGTTTCCAAAAATTTGGTCTAGTGCAGATTGCCTTATGGCACGTTCGGTTTTTGCGGTAATTGCATTTCCTTTTTTTCCGTTAGGTTTAATTTCTTCTCGAATATATCCTTTAGCTTTAAGGTCTTCAATAAAGTCGTCAATAGTATATTCTGGAGTAGTTAATTTATACTCTTTATCTAAATCACGAAGCCAACTTATTGCTTCGTCAAAATCTCCAGAAGTATGTGTGATTAACTCTTTAAAGATATCAAAAAGTTTTTCAAAAGGAGATTGTGAAGGAGCTTGGTACGTTTTAAATACAAAGCCCTTTTTATATATATTTTCTTTTTTCATAGCTGTATAAAAATACAACTATTTCAAGTTAGTTTTAATATTTTAACAAAATTATTCTACGTGCTTTAAGCCTTCCATATCCTCAATACGTATATGTTTACCAGAAGTAGAGATAAGTCCTTCTTTTTTAAATTGAGACAAAATTCTAATTGCAGACTCTGTTGCTGTACCTACTACATTAGCATAATCTTCTCTAGATAATAAAACATTAAAATAATTATTAGAGTCTACACCAAAATGATCGTGAATATAGATTAAAATTTCGGCCAAACGTTGCTTTACAGATTTTTGAGCCATATTAACAATAATGTCATCACTTTCTCTTAAATCATAAGCCATTTGCTGTAATACATCTAGTGAAAATTCAGGATTTTTATGTAAATCATTCATAATCTCCTGCTTCGGTATAAAGCAAACTTCCATATCATTAAGTGCTACAGCACTTAAATTAGCAGACTCATCTACCACTAAAGATCTTTGGCCTAATAAATCTCCTTTTACTACTAGTTTTACTATTTGATCTCTTCCGTTAGCACTTAACTTTGAAAGTTTACAGATGCCATCTTTAATACAATAAACCCCATTTAAAGTTTCTCCTTCGTCAAAAATCACTTCTCCCTTTTTTATAAATTTTGAAGTTTTACAACCAGAAATTCTTACTAACTCATCTTTAGTCAACGCTTTTAGCGAATTAAATTTTCTAACTATACATTGTTCACATTTACTCATAGGATATATTTCTAGTGTTTCGTAAATTTAATTAAAAACTGACAAATATCATATTTTAAATTAACAAGTTTTAAGAATTTTGCTACAGGTATAAATGAGCAAATATTATGAACAAGTCTACTTGTTTTCATTGTGGTGATCCTTGTGATTCTACAATTATAAAATACAACGAAAAAACATTTTGTTGTAATGGCTGTAAAACGGTTTATGAAATTTTTTCTGAAAATGATTTAACTTGTTATTATGACTTGCAAGCAGCACCAGGAGCAGTTCCTAAAGAAATTCAAGGGAAATATGATTTTCTGGAGCAAGAAAACATTATTGAAAAACTAACCGAATTTAATGATGGCAACACACAAATTGTCACGCTTTATATACCGCATATTCACTGTAGCTCCTGTATTTGGATTCTAGAAAACGGAAATAAATTAAATCCAGGTATTACTGCTTCACAAGTAAATTTTGGTAAGAAAACGGTTCGTGTTACTTACAATACCGAAAAGACATCACTTAAAGAAGTGGTGTTACTTTTAAGTAGTATTGGTTATGAACCATATATTTCTTTAGACGATTTTAAAACAGGAAAAGAGCATATTAACAGAAGTCTTATTTATAAATTAGGTATTGCTGGTTTTGCTTTTGGTAATGTCATGTTTTTATCGTTTCCAGAATATTTTGAAGTTGGCGAATTTTGGCTAGAGCAATACAAACACCTGTTTAGATGGCTCATGTTTAGTTTTTCACTACCTGTAGTTTTTTATTCTGCTCAAGATTATTTTATTTCTGCATATAAAGGTTTACGTGCAAAAATTTTAAACATAGATGTGCCAATTGCACTCGGTATTACTGTTTTATTTGTAAGGAGTACTGCTGAAATTATTTTTGATTTAGGTTCCGGATTTTTTGATAGCTTAACGGGTTTGGTTTTCTTTTTATTACTCGGAAAATTTTTTCAACAAAAAACATATTCCTTCCTATCGTTTGAGCGTGATTATAAATCCTATTTTCCTATTGCTGTAACTAAAATTTCTTCGGAAGAAGGAGAAACTCCAATTCAAGTTTACGAAATAAAAAAAGGAGACCGATTACTAATAAGAAATGAAGAATTAATTCCTGTTGACGGAATACTCATTAACGGAAAAGCAAGAATTGATTACAGTTTTGTTACAGGAGAATCAGAAACCGTTAGTAAAAAATCTGGAGATAAACTCTTTGCTGGAGGTAAACAAACTGCTGGAATTATGGAAATGGAAGCCATTAAATCTGTAGAACAAAGTTACCTCACACAATTATGGAGTAATGATGTATTTAGTAAAAATAAAGAAGATGCATTTAAAACCTTAACCAATAAAATTAGTAAACAGTTTACCATTGCTGTGTTAAGCATTGCTGTTATAGCTACCACTTTTTGGCTATTTGTAGACACTTCTAAAGCCATGAATGTATTTACAGCAGTATTAATAATTGCGTGTCCTTGTGCTATTGCACTCTCTGCTCCTTTTACCTTTGGTAATTTGCTTCGTATTTTTGGAAAACAAAAATTTTATGTAAAAAACGCTTCGGTTATTGAACAATTAGCAGCTATAAACACTATAATATTTGATAAAACAGGTACCATAACTTCCAACAAACAAAGTACAGCTACCTATGAAGGGGAAACACTTTCTACTTCTGAAGAGATATTACTAAAAAACACCCTTCGTGGTTCTAACCATCCATTAAGTAGAACGCTTTATAACATTCTTGAAGAAAACAATATTATAACACTAAATCATTTTGAAGAACATTTAGGTAAAGGTATTGAAGCATCACATAACAACGAAAACATTAAAATTGGTTCTGCTAGTTTTGTTGGTTCTACAGAAACTTCGGTTTTAAATACTGCAGTGCATATTAGTACCAATAATACGTATAAAGGAAAGTATACTTTTTATAATAGTTATAGAAAAGGACTAGCTAAACTTTTTAACAAGCTTAAAAAACATTACGATTTGGTAATTCTGTCTGGAGATAATGAAGGCGAATTAGATAATTTAAAAAAATTATTGCCTACCAAAACAAAGTTGATTTTTAATCAAAAACCAAACGATAAATTAGAGTACATAAAATACCATCAAACCGAAGGAGCTAAAGTACTAATGATTGGTGATGGTTTAAATGATGCAGGAGCATTAGCACAAAGTAATGTTGGTATTGCTTTATCTGAAAACGTAAATGTATTCTCTCCTGCTTGTGATGCCATTTTAGACGCTTCAAAATTCAATCAACTTTACAATTATATCAAAGCATCAAAAAGTGCTATAAAAATTATAAAATGGAGTTTTGTTTTATCCTTTATATACAACATTATTGGGTTATATTTTGCAGTTACAGGGCAATTAGCTCCTGTTGTAGCTGCAATATTAATGCCTTTAAGTTCTATTAGCATTGTAGTATTTACAACCATTGCTACTAATATTTTAGGACGAAAATTAAAATAGAAACAAGTAAACCGCTTTTTATTTTAATCTATATGCATGTAATAAATGATATTATTTTTTAAACATGATAAAAATCATGTTTTAAAAAAGTGTTTTCCTGTAGTTTTGAACCATAACTTCTAATAGGTATGAGCGTTATATATATATTACTAACTATCAGTATTTTAGTTGCAATTCTTTTTTTTGCAGCTTTTATTTATGCTTTAAAAAGAGGACAATTTGATGACAACTATACACCATCGGTTAGAATGCTTTTTGAAGACGAACTTGTTAAAGATCAAACTAAATCAACTATAAAAACTAAAAAGACGAATTAATTATTATGGAAGTACAACAATTTTATTACGATAACAAAATCGTTAAAAATTTCCTTTACGCTACCATTTTTTGGGGAGTTGTAGGAATGGCTGTTGGCTTAATGCTGGCATATTTTTTCATTTTCCCAAATTACACCGAAGGTATTTCTTGGCTAAGTTTTGGTCGTTTAAGACCATTACATACCAATGCTGTAATTTTTGCCTTTGTTGGTAATGCTATTTTTGCTGGTGTGTATTACTCTACACAACGTTTACTTAAAGCAAGAATGTACAGTGACCTATTAAGTAAAATCAACTTTTGGGGTTGGCAAGCTATAATTGTTGGTGCTGCCATTACATTACCTTTAGGGTATACAACAACAAAAGAATATGCCGAATTAGAATGGCCTTTTGATATTGCTATTGCTGTTATTTGGGTGGCTTTTGGTATTAACCTTATTGGTACCATGCTTAAAAGAAGACAACGTCATTTATATGTAGCAATTTGGTTTTATATAGCAACATTTGTAACCGTTGCTGTACTTCATATCTTTAATAATTTAGAGCTACCTATTAGTGCAATGAAAAGTTATTCTGTATATGCAGGAGTTCAAGATGCTTTAGTACAATGGTGGTATGGTCATAACGCAGTGGCATTCTTTTTAACAACGCCTTTTTTAGGTTTAATGTACTATTTTGTTCCTAAAGCTGCTAACAGACCTGTATACTCTTATAGATTATCTATAGTTCACTTTTGGTCTTTAATCTTTATATACATTTGGGCAGGACCTCACCACTTATTATATACTGCTTTACCAGAATGGGCACAAAGTTTAGGTACTGCTTTTTCTATTATGTTATTAATGCCTTCTTGGGGAGGAATGATAAACGGACTTTTAACACTTCGTGGTGCTTGGGATAAAGTACGTACAGATCCTGTTTTAAAATTTATGGTTGTAGCAATTACTGGTTATGGTATGGCTACTTTTGAAGGTCCAATGCTTTCGCTTAAAAATGTAAACGCAATTGGTCACTTTACTGATTGGATTATTGCACACGTACACGTTGGTGCTTTAGCATGGAATGGGTTCTTAACCTTTGGTATGATTTATTACCTAGTTCCTAAATTATTTAAAACTAAATTATTCTCTACTGGTTTAGCTAATCTACATTTCTGGGTTGGTACATTAGGTATCATAATGTATACCTTACCAATGTATGTTGCTGGATTTACTCAAGCTAGTATGTGGAAACAATTTAATCCTGATGGTACATTAGTATATGGTAACTTCTTAGAAACCGTTACCGAAATTATGCCTATGTACTGGATGCGTGCTATTGGTGGTACACTATATATAGCAGGTATGTTTATTCTAGTTTACAACGTAATTGTTACTATTAAAAATGGTAGTAAAGTTACAGATGAATTAGCCGAAGCTCCTGCATTACAACATGTATCTAAAAGACGTGTTGCTGGTGAAGGATGGCACACTTGGTTAGAACGTAAACCTATTAAATTAACTATTGGTGCAACCATTGCTATTTTAATTGGTGGTATTGTACAAATAGTACCAACCATTATGGTTAAATCTAATATACCAACTATTGCTAGTGTAAAACCATATACTCCTTTAGAATTAGAAGGACGTGATATTTACATTCGTGAAGGTTGTGTTGGTTGTCACTCACAAATGGTTAGACCGTTTAGAAGTGAGGTAGAACGTTACGGAGAATATTCAAAAGCAGGAGAATTTGTATATGACCATCCTTTCTTATGGGGAAGTAAACGTACAGGACCAGATTTACATCGTATAGGTGGAAAATACTCTGATAACTGGCACCTAAACCATATGTATGATCCGCAAAGTACTTCTTCTGGTTCTATCATGCCATCTTATAAATGGATTGTTAAAGATGAATTAGATAAATCTATGACAGAAGCTAAAATGAAAGCCATGGTACAATTAGGAGTTCCTTATACCGAAGAAGAAATAGCAAATGCACAACAAGCTATGCTAGAACAAGGTACTAAAATTGAAAAAAACCTATATGCAGATCCTGATTTTGCGCAAACCTATGAAGCGGATAAAGCTGCTGGAGGACCAGAATTTGTTGAAATGCGTAATCGTGAAATAGTTGCACTTATTGCTTACTTACAACGCTTAGGTACTGATATTAAAGTAAAAGATATAGAAACAGCTCAAAACTAGAATTATGTTAAAATTTGTAAAAAATTATATGGACAGTATTTCTGGAATTGAAGTATATCCAATCATATCCTTATTAATTTTCTTTGGCTTTTTTGTAGTTCTTTTTTTGTGGGTTTTTACAGCAAAAAAAGAGTACATACAAACAGTAAGTAACATTCCATTAGAAAACGACAACCAAAACCAAACAGAAAAATGAAAAATTTTATACCATCTTGGATAAGAGTACCTGTTATATTCTTTATCATATTCGGCTTAGTAGAGTATTTTGTAGACTCTGCTGGTAGTAAACCTGCATTTATTGAGCAACCTATAATTATGCTATTCTTATTATTAGTATTGGTTATACTTATAGCTACAGAAGCTATTGTTGGCTCTATGGACAACATACTTTATCAAAGTTTAGACGAAGAAGCTAAAGCTAGATATGAAGCTTCTAGTAAAGCAAAAAAACCTAAATTTATTATCTGGTTAGAAGAAACCTATATTAAATTATTAGGAGCTAAACCTATAAAAGAAGAACACGAAATCATTTTAGACCATAATTATGATGGTATTAAAGAACTAGATAACAACTTACCACCATGGTGGGTATATAGTTTTTATATCTCTATCGTTTTTGCAGCTATTTACTTACTTAAATTTCATGTATTCAATGGTGAAAACCAATACCAAGAGTTAGAACAAGAATATGCTCAAGCTAAAATTGATTTAGAAGAATACAAAAAAACAGCTAAAGATTTAGTAGATTTTAATACTGTTGAAGTTTTAACAGATGCTGCAGATTTAGCAAACGGAAAGAAAATTTTTGAAACCAACTGTGTCGCTTGTCATAAAGCAGATGGTGGTGGAGGAATTGGACCTAACCTAACCGATAACCACTGGATTTTAGGTGGTGGAATTAAAAATGTTTTTAGAACCATTACAGAAGGTGGTCGTAACGGAAAAGGAATGATTGCCTGGAAACAAAGTTTAAAACCATCAGAAATTAATCAAGTAGCTAGTTACGTATTACAATTTCAAGGTACAACTCCTGCAGAACCAAAAGCAGCAGAAGGTGATATTTGGGAAGAAACTCAAGAATAAGAACCTAAAGAATAAATATTTTGGAAACTCCAGAAAACGAATCATTTAGAGACAGTATTGGAACTATAAATGAAGAAGGAAAACGAGCTTGGGTATACCCAAAAAAACCAAGCGGTAAATTCTATGAAAAGCGTAAAATAGTAAGTTATATCTTATTAGCTTTTCTTATCGCTGCTCCTTTCATTAAAATTAATGGCAACCAGTTTTTAATGTTTAACATATTAGAACGTCGTTTTAATATTTTCGGATTTCCTTTTTGGCCGCAAGACTTTCACCTCTTTGTAATTTCTATGATTATTGGTGTCATTTTTGTCGCTTTATTTACTGTTGGGTTTGGACGTATTTTTTGCGGTTGGATTTGTCCACAAACCATATTCTTAGAAATGGTTTTTCGTAGAATTGAATATTGGATTGATGGAGACAGAAACAAACAGCGTAAATTAGACAAACAAAAATGGGATGCCGAAAAAATTAAAAAACGACTTTTAAAATGGTTTCTATTTTTAGTCATTTCTTTTGTAATAGCTAATGTGTTTTTAGCCTATTTAATAGGAAGTGATAAACTTTTAAACTATATCACAGATGGTCCTTTTGAACATTTAGGAACCCTATTTCCTTTATTAATATTTACTGCTGTTTTCTACTTTGTTTTTGCTTGGTTTAGAGAACAAGTATGTATCATTGCTTGTCCTTATGGAAGATTACAAGGTGTACTTTTAGATAATAAATCTATTATTGTTGCCTATGATCATGTAAGAGGTGAAGGTGAAAATGGAAGAAAAAAATTCAGAAAAAATGAAGATAGAGAAGCTTTAGGTCATGGTGATTGTATAGATTGCTTACAATGTGTACATGTTTGTCCTACAGGAATTGATATTAGAAACGGTACGCAATTAGAATGTGTAAACTGTACTGCTTGTATTGATGAGTGCGATCATATTATGGAAAGCATTAATCTTCCAACAGGATTAATTCGTTATGCTAGTGAAAATGAAATAGAAAAAGGCGAAAAATTTAAACTCACCGCAAGAATGAAAGGCTACATAGCTGTTCTTGTTATACTTGTTGGTGTTTTAAGTGGTATGCTACTTTTAAGAAATGATGTAGAAGCAAGAGTATTAAGACTACCAGGACAATTATATGAACACAAAGGGGAAACCATAATAAGTAACGTTTTCACCTATAAGTTAGTGAATAAAACAACTCAAGAAATTGAAAACATTAACTTTAAACTTAGAAAATATAAAGGAGAAATAAAACTAGTTTCCACCACAGATAATTTTATAGTTCCTGCTCAAGGTATTGCAGAAGGAACCTTATTTATTGAAATAGATAAAAGCCAACTAAAAGGAGACAAAAACAAGCTCATGATAGATGTGTATAGTGGTGATAAACTAATTGATAATACAAGTGTAAACTTTCTAGGACCTAGAAGTTATAACTAAACAACCAAAATTGTAAAGTTAAAAACCCTTGTAATATTTAAATCTCTTGCATGCAAGAAGAATACTAATTAAAAAGAGAGCGCCACTTTTGTGGAAGAAAAAAGATGAAAGTAAATTGGGGAACAGGAATCGTTATTGCATTTATCGTTTTTATTAGCTTTATCATGTACTTTATTATTACCATGATGACTAATAATAAATATGACCATGATTTAGTAGTTGAAGATTATTACAAACAAGAGCTACAATTTCAAAAAGACATAGATAAAGAAACCAATGCTAAAACCTTAACAGAAAACATAACGTACAAAAAAACGGAAGAAGGTTTAGTAATTATATTTCCTGAAAACCTTTTAATTAATAACATATCTGGAAAAGTGTTCCTATATAGACCATCTAATAAACAATTTGATTTTGAAATGCCTATTTCTCTATCAAACCATAATTTGCTCATACCTGACAAACGTTTGTTAGATGGTCGCTGGAACATTAATGTGGATTGGCAATATAACGGAAAAAACTATCTCTACAAAAAGGAAATCACCTATTAAATAGCACGATTACCTCTAACCAACCGAAGAGGTCTTTTTAATACATGGTCTTAACAATTCTAGACCACACAAAATTTAAACAGCTACTACATGCTTTGGTCTGCACTCATATTTGGATTACTAGGAAGCTTTCACTGCGTTGGTATGTGTGGTCCTATTGCATTTATGCTACCTGTAGACAGGAGTAACTCTATTAAAAAAATCATACAGATATTTACCTACCATCTTGGCAGATTATTAGCCTATTCTCTTATTGGTTTGTTTTTTGGATTAGTTGGTAAAAGCCTATACATCTTTGGCTTACAACAACAACTTTCTATACTAATTGGTGTTTTAATGATTGTAGTAGTTTTAATTCCTGTAAAAATCTTTAACAAATACAATTTTTCAAAACCACTTTACAAAATTATTTCTAGAGTAAAATCTTCCTTAGGTAAGGCTTTAAAAAAGAAAACTGCAGACACCTTTTTAACCATTGGTTTTTTAAATGGCTTTTTACCTTGTGGCTTGGTATATATGGCTGTTTTTGCATCATTAGCAATGCAAAATGCATGGCAATCTAGTTTGTATATGGTCTTATTTGGTTTAGGTACCATACCATTAATGACGTCTGCTATTTACCTAGGTAAATTTTTAAATTCTAAAATGAAGCAACGTATTCAAAAAGCGATTCCTATTTTTGTAGTCATTATAGGATTATTGTTTATACTTCGTGGATTAGGTTTAGGTATTCCTTACCTCTCTCCTGCTCCAATTATTGAAACAGCATCTAGTGCTATTGAGTGTCACTAAAATACTGTAGCTTTTTTTTAAATAATACTTCCTATAGCTATTAAAAATAAAAATGCTAAAAATGGATAATTCGCATAAACTGCAATTAAGTAAAGAAGAAATGAGAGAATATGGATATCAGGTAATTGATTCCATTGTAGAACATTTTGATACAGAAAACACAAAAAAACCAGTTGCCTTAGCTTCTAGAGAAGAAATGGATTTGCTTTTTAAAACCGAAGCACCTGAAGAAGCTACAAACTACAAAGAAGTATTAGATTTTGTTACCGAAAAAGTACTACCTAATAGCAATATAGTAACACACCCAAAATCGTATTCTTTTGTTCCTGGACCTAGTAATTATGTTAGCGTAATGGCAGATACACTAGCTACAGGATTTAATGTTTTTTCTGGTGGTTGGGCTGCTTCACCTGCAGCTGCAGAACTAGAAATTGTTACCATGAACTGGTTATTAAAACTATTTAAATTCCCAACAAAAAAAGGTGGTGGAATTTTCACTAGTGGAGGCTCTATGGCCAACCTAACAGCTTTAGTAACTGCACGTAGACAACGTTGTGGCGACGATTTTTCTAAAGCCATTATTTACCTATCAGACCAAGCGCACTCCTCTAATATTAAGGCTATTCGCGTTTTAGGTTTTAAGAAAGAACAAGTACGTATAATACCTACAGACATTGAGTTTAAAATGGCCATTAATAAACTTAAAAATGCCATTGCTAAAGATCGATTAGAAGGTTTAAAGCCTTTTTGTATTATAGCATCTGCAGGAACCACAAATACAGGAACTGTAGATCCTTTAAACGAAATTGCTAAAATTTGCAAAACCGAAAAACTTTGGTTTCATATTGATGGTGCTTATGGTGGAGCAGCCATTTTATCCAAAAAAGGAAGCCAATTATTAAAGGGAATTGAAAAAGCAGACTCTGTAGCTATAGATCCGCATAAATGGTTATTTCAGCCTTATGAAATGGGTTGTTTACTAGTTAGAAATCACAAATGGCTAAGTGAAACTTTTACCGAAAAACCAGAGTATTTAAGAGATATTGAAGGCAATCAATCGGAAATTAATTTTTACGATCATGGTATACAACTTACAAGACGTTTTAGAGCGTTAAAGTTTTATATGTCAATGAAAACCTTCGGACTTACCGCATTTAAAAAAGCGGTTTCCTATTCTATTGATTTAGCAGAAGAAGTAGAAGAACATTTACGTAAAAGTGCGAATTGGGAAGTAGTATCTCCTGCTACACTTGCAGTAATTAATTTTAGATACAATCCCATAGGAAAAAATTATTCCGAAAAACAACTGGATGCTATTAATCAAGAGATTTCTAAAAAAATAGTAGAATCTAGAGAAGCATTATTGGTAACTACCATTTTACAAAAACAAGTAGTTTTAAGAATGTGCTTAATTAACCCAAGAACTACCATTGTAGATATTAAAGACACCTTAAAAACCTGTGAATCTTTTGCTAAAGAAATTGTATAAGCTGTTAAATGTTGTGAACTGATATTTATCATATTTATTTTCTAGGCTTTAAACTATCTTACATCAAGAATTTAAAACCAAAAAACTATGAAAAAAAGAACACCAGTTTCAGCTATTATGACTAAAGATGTGATTACTCTTAATCATTCTGACAATTTAGAAATAGCCGAAAAGTTATTCAAAAAAAATAATATTCGTCATATTCCTGTAGTAAATGGTGAGAAAATAATTGGTATACTAAGTTATACCGATTTATTACGAATTAGTTTTGCAGACGCTATAGATGAAGACGAAAAAGAAGTAGACACGGTTGTATATAACATGTTTACTATAGAACAAGTAATGGCAAAAAATATAATTCATGTTAGTTCTGATACAACTATAAAAGAAGTTGCAGAAATACTAGCAAAAAAAGAATTTCATGCCTTACCAGTTGTAGATAATAATGCTTTAGTTGGTATTGTTACCACTACAGATTTAATAAATTACTTGATTGAACAATTTTAAAATTAAATGGCAATAAAATTGCTAAAAACTAATTTATAGTACTAATTAAAACACCGTTGAAAGTATATTTGCACCAAAAAATGTATAGTTTTTCAACTGTGTTTTTTATGTTTATATTATTTTATATTTTAATTAAGACAAACTTGTCCTAGTTAAAATATTATTCTATCTTTGTAAAAGAAATAAAAAAAATATGTTTTCAAAAGCTTGTGAGTATGGTATAAGAGCCTCCATTTTTATTGCAAAAAATTCGCGTGAAGGCAGACGTGTTTCTCCTAAAGAAATTTCTGAAGAAATAAACTCTCCCAAAGCTTTTACAGCAAAAATTTTACAGGCATTAGTTAGAAATGATGTTATTAAATCTATAAAAGGTGCATATGGCGGTTTTATTATAGATAAAGATGCTATTGCAAGCATAAAACTTTCACAAATAGTTGAAGCTATAGATGGTGATAAAATATATAGTGGTTGCGGTTTAGGTTTAGAGAGATGCAATGAAAACCATCCTTGTCCTCTGCACGATAAATTTAAGTTCATTAGAGATGATTTAAAAAACATGCTAGAAAAAACAAACCTTGAAGAGCTTGCTTTAGATATTAAAACAGGAATGACATTTTTAAAAATCTAAAAAAATTTGAATATAAATAGGATAAATTTATCCGAAATAAAAAAACCTTCACTTTCTTTTTAAATAAAAAAATAAAAGGCAAAACCATTTACCAATATTAAAACAAACATATTATGGAAACATTACAAAAAAATACGCAGAAACAAATAGGTGAATATGTAGCAGACGATTTTAGAACTGCGGCAGTTTTTTCAAAATACAAAATAGATTTCTGTTGTAATGGAAACAGAACTATTGACGAAGCTTGCGAAAAAAAAGGAATCGATAGCAACACCTTAGTCGATGAATTAGAAACGGTTTTAAACTCGAAAACAGATCAATCTATAGATTACAAATCTTGGCCTTTAGATTTATTAGCAGAATATATTGAAAAGAAACACCATAGATATGTGGAAGAAAAAATCCCAGTATTGCGTCAGTTTTTAGATAAACTTTGTCGTGTGCATGGTGCCAATCACCCAGAATTATTTAAAGTAAATGAACTATTTACTGCTTCTGCTGGCGAATTGACAGCGCATATGAAAAAAGAAGAACTCATACTCTTCCCTTTTGTAAAAAGAATGGTAAAAGCTAAAATAGACAACCAAGCTATACAATCTCCACAATTTAGAACCGTAGAAAACCCAATAGCTATGATGATGCATGAACACAATAATGAAGGGGAACGTTTTAGAGAAATTGCAAAACTAACTAACGATTACAATCCTCCTGTAGACGCTTGTAACACCTACAAAGTAACCTATGCAATGTTAGATGAGTTTGAAAAAGATCTACACCTACACATACATTTAGAAAATAATATTTTATTCCCTGAAGCCGTAAAACTAGAGCAACAATTTGATTAATAGCACTTCATAATTTGCAACTTTAGTACTTAGAAAATCCTGGAACATTTTCCTTATTATGTTCTGGGATTTTTATTAAAATTTATA
>Ga0209121_10001602_pt1 | contig 23729 bp, 17 predicted proteins | sample Cruoilmetagenom3_FD_187292 | JGI IMG/M metagenome (GOLD analysis project Ga0209121, IMG submission 187292) | Oil polluted marine microbial communities from Coal Oil Point, Santa Barbara, California, USA - Sample 3 (SPAdes) (version 2) | ecosystem: Environmental > Aquatic > Marine > Oil seeps ... | reverse complement strand
CCAGTCCAGTCCCGCGGGCACAGGCGGCGTATCTTTGGGCCGCTCGATCCCCTGGGGCCATATCGGCCTGTTCGACCAGACGTGAACCTCCCGTACCGGGCCGATGGCGCCGTCCCATATCCATTCGCACAGTATGCGCTGGGCTTCCGAGGCATCCGACTGAACGCTCATCTGGGTGCAGACTTTTGCCTTGTGTGCGGCCTGGGTCAGCATCCGGGCCTCGTAGATCGTTCTGGTCAGCGGTTTTGCGCAGTAGATATGCTTGCCCATCTTGATTGCCATGCTTGCTATGATTGCATGCGTATGGTCGGGCGTGCCGATGACTACGGCGTCGATATTTTTCTCTTTTTCGAGCATTTTGCGAAAATCGCGATAAATTTTCGCCCCGGGATACCGCTTGTATGTGTTTGTCGCGTATTTTTCGTCCACGTCGCAAAGTGCGACGATATTTTCACTGCTTACACTTCGAATATAGCCGCCGCCCATGCCGCCGACGCCTACGCCGGCAATATTGAGCTTACGGCTCGGAGGAACATTGCCGCTGCGGCCCAGTACACCGCTGGGGACGACAGTCAAGGCTGCCGCGGCTGCCATAAAATCCCGGCGGGATATTCCGCATTTTTGCTTATGGCTGATTTTTGCATTGCTTTTCACGATGATGCTCCTTTTTTTCAAGTTGATATTTGAGCCTGAGCGGGCAGGCCGTGGGGCAGCCGTCGTCCTTCCATCCGGCCTGGCCGGGGTTGATATTATCCGCAGAGATTCGGTTGTGCAAGAATTTCCCGCAGGCCAAAATGCAAATGTTCGAAAATTCCACTGGCATTGTGAGGCCAATCAGTGTATTATAATGGTTTGGAGATTGAACGATTTAGTTAAGCGGCGATGGCCGGGAGGTATCAGCCGATGTGTTGTAATATGTTTCGAAGAAGCAGAGTACATATCAAACCGAAATTTTCTCATGCAATGAAGGGAGCTTAAAATGGATGGTAAGAATTTAACCAGGCGAGCGTTCCTGGCCGCGTCGACCGGTACGATCGCCGCTGTTGCGTCGAGCCGGGTACCTGTATACGCAAATGCCGGTAAAAAGGCAGGCAAGCTGGCCATTAAAGGCGGCAAACCCGTTCGAACCAAGAAATGGCCCGCATGGCCTCAATGGGACGAATCCGCTGAGGAGCATGTCATTTCCATACTCCGCAGCGGTAACTGGTTCAGAGGCCGGGGCAGTACAGTGACAACATTCGAAAAGAAATACGCCGAGCTGCTGGGAGCCAGGCGTTGCATTTGCACCTTTAACGGAACCAACGCCCTGCTGACCGCAATGCACGTGCTCGATATCGGCGTCGGCGATGAGGTGATTGTTTCGCCCTATACATTTATTGCCACGTACAATGTGGTCATAGGTTCGTCCGCCCTACCGGTCTTTGCCGATACCGACCCCGAGACCCTCCAGATCAATCCGGACAAGATCGAAGAGAGAATCACCAGGAAAACCAAAGCGATTATGCCCGTGCACATCCTGGGCCTGCCGGCGAACATGGACAAAATCATGGCCATCGCCAAGAAGCACAACCTTATTGTCATCGAAGATGCATGCCAGGCGTGGCTTGCAGAATGGAGAGGCAAAAAGTGCGGTACACTGGGAGACCTGGGGTGCTTTAGCTTCCAGAACTCCAAACATCTGCCCATCGGCGAAGGCGGTGCCATAGTCGGAAACGATGAAGAGCTCATGGACAGAGTCATGTCGTACCACAACTGCGGCAGGCCATACGGAAGCGTCAAGAGGACCAGCAGTTACCCCATTATCGGCACCAACCGCAGGATGCTGGAATACCAGGCCGCCGTGGGACTTTCGCAGATAAAGCGTTTGGAAAGCGACACGGCGCGGCGCAACGAGAACGCCGGGTACCTGACCTCCAGAATCAAGGACATTCCCGGCATCATTCCGCACAAGCTGTACGAAGGTGTCACCAGGGCGGCGTATCATTTGTATCCATTCCGCTATAAGAAGGAGCACTTCAACAACGCGCCCAGGGACAAGTTCCTCGCCGCTCTTAGGGCCGAAGGTGTCCCCTGCTCCGGCGGATATGGCCCACAGTACCGTGACGGTCTGATTGAAGAGGCCCTGAATTCCAAGAATTTCAAACGCAGTTTCTCGAAGGCCAGGCTCGATAAATACCGCCGGGAACTGAATTACCCCGGCAACGACCAGCTCTGCAGGGAAGCGGTTTGGATCGGCCAGAATATGCTTCTCGGAAGCAGGAGTGACACCGGTGACATTGCCGACGCCATCTTGAAAGTATACGAGAACAGAGACAAGCTGGCTTAGACGAAAACCTGATAAAACCTGAGAATGTATTACGTGCCCTGCTTGAGCCGCTCGACGAGCTCCAGGGCACGTTCCGTAACTATTTCGCCGGCACCCGGCGCGAGGTTTGTGCCGGCGCCCGGCTCGTAGCCGCCTTCTTTGTAAGCGCCGCGGGGGCAGACGTAGCCGACCGCGTCGTTCGCCAGGGAAACGACGAAGAGATTCTCGATGCCGGCTTTCGCTTTAATCTCAAGGCCGATTTCGACCAGAACCTCGCCGGGCAGGCCAAGGATATAAACATCGCCGATTCTCAGAACCTGAATCTCAGTCTCCTGTGTCTCAGCATCTTTGCCGATACTGATTTTCCTTTCCGGCGGCAGATCTTTCTTTATAGGAAGGCTGACTGGTCGTTTGAGAGCACTTATCTTCACGTCGCTGCACGGCTGCGTGAACTGGATATGCCGCAGGGCCGCCCCGCCGAGCGCCTTGCCGGTCTGCATGCGGGGATGCGTCCTGTTGAGCCGGACCGGATTCATATTGCCCGCCGTGCCTAACAGGAAAATGCAATTGCCGCCCTCGGCCTGCTTGATGACCCGGGCGGTGTAGCCGGGATAGTCGGCCGATATGTAGAAAAATTTATCGCGCATCGGATCCCCGCTGACCGGGTGGCAGGCATAATTTACCACCGCCGCAACCAGCGCACCATCCGAATCGTCGACTCGCAGCACGCACAGTTCCGGGTCGATGGGGCCGAACGTCAAATCCGGGCTCGCCGGCGGAAGGTTGAACGTCATCGCCACCGTGCCATCAGGCTTTTTCGTCCTGCGATTATAAACGATTTCCGTCATTTCGCCTTTGCCCACGCCCAGCTTGACCTCCTTAATATCCCTCTCAGCGAGCATTATCGAATCGAATATCTTTTTCTTGAGAATTTGAACGTAGGATTCGTCGATCTCAGCGACGGCCGCATCGGGCCAGGTTTTGGCGATTCGGTCTATCTTGGGTGCAAAATGCGTGTGTGTCCCGCAGATCATGACATTCTCCTGCGGGATGCCAATTTTCTCCTGCGCATGCCGCCGAATCTCATTGGTCATTTCAAGAGGCACCCAGAGCAGGTCGGCCGAGACAATGGCGATTTTGTTCTGCCCGTCATCGAGGACCAGCGCCTTAGCATAAAGCGGATCGAGTATGCCCTCGCTGGGTTTGTTACGAGACCCATAGCCGGAAAGCCACGCCCCGATAGGCGGCGTAATATCCACCTTCGCGGTCCCTCCCTTGAGCGCACCCTCGGCAGAAGAGCCAAAAACGCAGGCTAAAAGAATCATTCCGACCACCAGCGTGGTCCCGGCAGCATTTTTTTTCATGAAAATCATATCACAATCCTTACAATTAATTAAAATATGGTATAATTAAATCAATGGAATATAAAGTAAAATTTAAGCCCAGAGCCATAAAAGACTGTAAGTCGATCGATAAGAAAAGATTAAAATCGATATTCAACAAAATCGAATTATTATCGAATAACTTGCAGGGCGATGTAAAAAAATTAACAAATTTTACGCCGGAATATCGTCTTCGAATTGGAGATTATAGAATTCTTTTTGAAACGGAGAAAGACGAAATAATCATTTACAGAATAATGCATCGAAAGAAAGCATACAAGTAAGGTGGTTTCGATATGATGAATTTTCATGCTAATATATTAAAAAAGAACGGCGAGAAAGAATTCGTTGTCATTCCTTACGAGATATTCGTAAAAATTCAAGGAGAGCTTGATGATTATGAGTGCCTGAAAGCCCTTCGCCAGGCAAAAGCAGAAGAAGCAAACTCAAAAACGACTTCATTCAACCAGGTAAAAAAACAATTGAACATTAAATAAATCTCATTTCTCGTGGATGGCTTGAGCAAGTTTCGCCTCACTGGTCAATTGGCTTTGATTGGCTTTGTTTTTTAGACCTAAAAACCGCCCAAAACCGGAAAAATCTCCATAAATCCTTACTATTGTTGACTTAGTACGATTTTGCCCATTTTAACATTGGCTTTGTTTTTTCAAATACCTTTTCCTCATCTTGACGCTGCCTGCTGAACGCAGTCCTTGGGACTTCTTACGGAGAACACTGAACGCTATTAAATTGGCTTTGAATTGGCTTTGTTTTTTCGCCGTCTCAAAGCATGAAAATCTTTCATATTCTCCTTTTATATAGACACTTATGCTCATTTTGGCTGTCAGGAAATTGGCTTTGTTTTTTCAAATTAGCCACGAATTCACTTGGCGCGGCTTCGCTTAGCCGCAACCAAAATATTTAAGATCGGCTCTTGCAAATCCGGCGAATTGTTTTTCGCCTTCGCCTTTCTTTTCACCGCCTCATTTTCTTGCGAAGGCGGCGAAAAACAAAAGGCCAAATGTTCCTTTTTGAAAAAAGCCTCATAACATATTGCAAATAAATAGGTTCCAGTTGACTGTTTCAAAAAAACGCACAAAAAACAAGAAGTTGAAAGATTGTATTACGAATAAACTCCTGATTTTCTCTCATTTTTGCCTTTTTACTTCTATATTTCTCTATTTTCCATTCTCAATTCACAATTCCACACACGACATACGATATACTACATACGACATACTAATTAGTTAACTATTATACGAACAATTCTGTTTGCCGTCAACAAAATTCCCAAAAAATCTCCGTGAGACGGTGTTCTTTATTCGTATTTCGCATATCGTATGTAGTATGTCGCCGGTTGATGCTTGATGTCATTTCGACCGGAGGGTAGCCAACGGCAGGACGGAGCAGAGAAATCTATTGGAATCCCGATTTTTCCTTCTGAATGCTTGCTTTTCACATATTTTTTCACTTTTTTCAAAAAATTTTCCTAAAAGTGCCATAGGGTTGTCAATCCTCGGCAGAAATTTTCCGAGTTTGCCTTATCAAGCTTGACAGAAGTGTCGTTAAGAGTAGATATGTAAATGCGTAAATGGCTCTAAAAAGCGACCTACTTTTAAGGAGATATCGAGATGACTGGAAAAGGTTTCACAGGACCAATGGGAGTATATTTATCAGTCAGCTTTGACAATAAAGACTGGTACATAATGATCCGTAGAGCAGATGGGAAAGCATTAGATGCATTTATGGAGTACCAAGGTAGGACTGTAACACAGGCGGACGTTGCAACATTAGTTCCAAATTGGAACTCGCTTGAGTGGCATCCTGTTGTTGATGGACTGCTGCACTCGAGGGGAGTTGCGGCAGGTGACCGTGAGAAATCTGTGAGATTGCTCACAACAGAAGACAGTCCGTTATCTAACAATCAGATTATCGAAGAGTTCAAGCATTTTATGGCTGGCAAAGGCGAATAGGATTTATCTGAAAGAGCAAAAGATTTAAGAAAAGGGTCAGGTCTACCTTCTTGCTGTTGACGAGAGGTGGTAGCATATATACGGTTAACAGCTTAGTAGCCTAGGAGAATAGGCGGCCTAAAGGACGAAGTACATTGAGCGCAGACTTCTAATAGCAAAAAGACAAACCTGACCCCTTTACTCTTTGCGTAACAGATAAATGGATGGGATATAATGGAATACTTAACAAAGGAAGAAGTGGTTAAGATAATCAAGCGACTCTTTGAGGACCGCAAATATATCAGCAGGTAGGGTGGGCCTCGGCCCACCGATCAACAATGATGGGGGCAAAGCCTCACCATACAGTTTCATCATGTCAATCTCTAATTGACTAATCAACTTCCGCTTTTTAAATGGTCCAAAATAACTGTATCGCGTTGGAACGATTTGTTATAATGCCGCAAGTTTCGAATTTACAATTTGGACATTAATGCTATAAGGAGGTTATGCAATGGAAGTTTTACATTCCCGCCGAATTATTAGTGAAGTTTACTAATTTGTGAGATTGAATGATAAAATTAACCCATTTTAGGAGAATTGTATTATGACTGACAGATTTGTAAGAGAAAGATGGTTGGCAGGGAGCTTGCTCCTTAGTTGCGTGCTATTGTTTCTGGCCGGGACACTGGACGCTGCCATATCGAAGCCTGCGCCTGCCCCGGATACCGCCGACGGGAAGTTACGGATCATCTGCTTCGGCGCTCATCCGGACGATAACGAGTTTAAGGCCGGGGGCGTAGCGGCTATGTGGGCGGCCCAGGGGCATCACGTCAAGTTCGTCTCCACCACGAACGGGGATATCGGCCACTGGGGCATGGCCGGTGGTCCGCTGGCCCAGGTCCGCACCGCCGAGGTCGAACGCTGCGCAGAGATATTCGGTATTGAAACCGAAGTTCTTGACATTCACGACGGCGAGATTATGCCGACCCTCGAAAACCGTAGAACTATCGTGCGCCTGATCCGTGAGTGGCGTGCAGATATTGTCATGTGTCATCGTCCGAACGACTACCACCCGGACCATCGTTATACGGCGATACTGGTCCAGGATGCCGGGTACATGGTCACGGTGCCGTTCTTCTGCCCGAATGTACCCTACCTGAGGCGCAATCCGGTGTTCCTGTTCTATCAGGATCGCTTCCAGAAGCCAAATCCGTTCGCCGCGGACATCGCCGTGGGTATCGACGCAGTAATCGACAAGAAACTGGATGCTGCTCTTGCCCTTGCATCGCAGACCCTGGAAGGTGGTTGTAACGGAAACGAGCGTCTGTATCCGGAGAACGATCCGGACAAGCGAAAGGCCCGCGAGCAGGAGGTCCGTCAGCGCTTTGATCGGCGCTTCGCGAGCACTGCTAATCAGTTTCGCGAACAACTGAACGGTTGGTACGGACAGGAGCGAGCCGGGAAGATCAAGTATGCCGAGGTATTTGAAATCTGCGAATACGGCCGGCGTCCATCAAAGCAAGAGATTCGGAAACTGTTTCCGTTCTTCCCCAATCCATAATTGTAGATTAAGGCTTTGACAATAAGGATTTTATTAAGGAAGTTGGGGCAGTTGAAAAAATCCCAAAGTGACGTTTGAGATTGCCGCAAATAACAGCTTAGATAAACGAATTTTATTTTATAAGGAGGTTCAGCAATGGAAGGTTTATATTCCCGCCGGGGATTTTTGAAGACGGCTACGGCCGGGGGGGCGGCTTTTGCCCTTTCGGCTGCGAGCTATTCGCGGGTGCTCGGCGCCAACGACCGGATATCTATCGGCGTCATCGGCCTTGGCGGCCGGGGGTACGGTGCCCACATGACGGGCGTGCACGCACATCAGGCTACTCAGAACTTCGAGATTACCGCCGTATGCGACCCGTGGCGGCTTCGCCGGGAAGCAGCCGCCGCCAGGACTAAGCAGTGGTACGGTCGCGAGGCGCGGAAGTTCTCGTCGTACCGCGACTTGATCGCTCTCAAAGACGTTGATGCCGTGATGATTGCCTCGTGCGACCACCAGCATACGACGCACCTGGAAGCGGCGGCGAGGGCCGGTAAGGATGCTTACTGCGAAAAGCCGCTGGCCCGGAGGCTCGACCGACTCATAAAAGCGTGCGACGCCGTCAAAGAGGCCAACATAGTCGTCCAGATCGGCACGCAGTTGCGAAGCTACCCCACGTTTACCGGCTGCCGGGAGCTTTATAGGACTGGCATCCTCGGCACAGTCGGGCGGATCGAACAGTGCCGCAACAGCGAACGCCCCTACTGGTACGGCTACGTTAAGGACGTCAAAGCCGAGGACGTGGACTTCGACGAGTTTTTGATGGACCAGCCGAAGCGTTCTTTCGATCCGGTTTTGTACTCGGGCTGGTACGGCTATCGTGACTTCTCCGACGGGCCCGTGCCGGGGCTGGCCAGTCATTTCATCGACCTGGTTCACTATATCACCGGGGCAAAGTTCCCGACGAGCAGTGTTTGTATGGGCGGGACGTTTACGTGGAAGGATGAGCACAATTTCACATGCCCGGACCACGTGCAGGCTTTATGGACATATCCGGAAGGTTTCATGGTGAGCTACTCGACGAACTTCGGCAACGGCAGCGGCAACAGTTTAAAGATATTCGGCGACGCCGGCGTTATCGATATGGTCAACTGGAACGCGCCGATTTTGACCGCCGAGGGGGCTAACAGCAAGAAAAAAGGGCCGATACGCGGCAGGAAACCCGTCGAAGAAGTCCAGCGGCCGGACCACTTCCTCGACTGGCTCCAGTGCCTGCGGACCCGCAAGACGCCCAACGCCTCGATTGACGCCGGATACCAGCATGCGGTGGCGGTTATTATGGCGATGAAGTCGTATGACACGGGCCTGAGAATGATTTATGATGCCGACAAGCGTGAGATTCGGCCGGGATAAATTTACGCCGGCGATTGTTAAAAAAGGAAAAATCAGAGAACGATGGATGTATGTATTTAGTTAATGAGAGCCATCCCCATCCCCGCCTTGGGCGTGCCTTAGGTAGATAACGTCTATCGGGATGAGGCTGCCACTCACTGCGGGCAGGATGCCCGCGTGACGCGCGGGCGAGACGCCCGCGACACATAGAGTAGCAGCCGTAGGGGCAACCCTGTGTGGTTGCCCAAAGCAGCTACAGGATGGCCGCGAACTGCAATTTTGCAGAAGCCTTTGTACATAACGAGTTAGGAGAAAATATCGATGAATGCTTTTGACGAACTTTCCCGCAGGGATTTTCTGGGCCATAGCCTGAGGCTCGGGGCGGTGGGTCTTGCCGCTTCTTATCCTGCCGTATCAACGATGGCTTCCGCGGCCGGCGAACGCTGGCAAATCGGCTGCTATACCCGGCCCTGGGCGAAGTACGATTATCGTGTGGCGCTGGACGCCATTGCCGAGGCGGGTTTCAAATACGCCGGGCTGATGACGGCAAAATCGAAGAACAACCTTGTAATTTCCGTCGCAACCACGCTCGAAGAGGCCGAGCAGGTGGGCCGGGAGGCTCGAAAGCGCGGGCTGAAAATCCCATCGGTTTACGGCGGCGGAATCCCAGTGAACAAGTCGCTCGAAGCGGGCATCGAAGGCCTGAGAAAGCTGATAGATAACTGTGTCGCATGCGGCGCGGGCAACCTGATGATGGGCGGCATCGGCAACGAAAAGCTGTTTAAGGTATACTACAAGGCCATTGCCGAATGCTGCGATTATGCCGCCGAGAAAGGCCTTGGAATAAGCGTAAAGCCGCATGGGGGCCTGAACGCTACGGGGCCTCAGTGCCGCAAGACCATCGAGATGGTCAACCATAAGAACTTCCGAATATGGTACGATCCCGGCAATATTTACTACTACTCGGACGGCAAACGCGACCCGGTTGACGATGCGGCCACTGTCGATGGGCTCGTGGTCGGCATGTGCATCAAGGATTATAAGCATCCGAAGAAAGTCGATTTAACGCCGGGGACGGGCATGGTGGATTTTCCCGCTGTAATGGCACGCCTCAAACAAGGCGGCTTCACAGGCGGCCCGCTGGTCGTCGAATGCCTTGAGCCGGGTGACCTTCAGCAGACACTCGCCGAAGCGAAAAAGGTCCGGCAGTTTCTCGAAAAGCTAACCGGCCAGAAAGCATCCGCGCGCCGGACTTCCGCTCGCGTCACTCAATTGACAGCGGGCCTGGCGGTCGCCGATATTACTCCGCCCATCGGCTACCGCATGAGCGGTTACTTCAGCGAGAGATTGAGCACGGGCACGTCGAACCCGCTTCATGCGAAAGCGATTGTCCTTCGCCAGGGTGAGACGTCCGCGGCTATGGTTTTCTGCGATATCATCGGGCTGTCGCTCGACATTTCATCTCGTGCCCGAAGATGGGCGGCCGAGCGAACCGGCATCCCGGCGTCGAATATCCTTATCGCCGCGACGCACTCACACACCGGGCCGCTCTACTTCGGCGCCCTGAGGAAACATTTTCACGATGCAGCCGTTGCCGAGCATGGCAGCGACCCGTGTGAGAAGGTGAATTATGCCGAACAGCTCGTTGAGAAGCTTGCCGACGTAATTGTACGGGCCGATGCGGCGGCAAAGCCGGTACGGTTGGCGGCAGGCTCGACCGGGCAACAAGGTCTTTCGTTCAATCGGCGGTTCCATATGAAAGATGGAACGGTCCGGTTCAATCCCGGAGCGTTGAATCCCGATATCGTTCGCCCCGCCGGCCCGATCGATCCCGAGGTTGGGATGGTATTTCTCCGCAATGCAGACGGCGACAATAATGCTGTTGGGGCGTTGGTCAACTTCACCCTCCATCTCGATACGGTCGGCGGGACAAAATACGCCGCGGACTATCCTTATTATCTGGAGCAGTCTTTACGGGAGAAATACGGCGATAAGTTCGTTCTTCTGTTCGGCAACGGTACCTGCGGCGACATTAATCACTTCGACGTTACGAAAAAGCAGCGCCTCCGGACGGACTACATCGGCAGGACATTGGCTGAAACGGTTAAAGCTAAAAAGGAATCTCTGGAGGCCGTTACCGAGCCCGCGCTGGCGGTGCTCAGCGGGATTGTCCATGCCCCGCTTCAGCAATTCGAGTCGGATGACATCGCCTGGGCCCGTGAGAACATAAAGAAAGTCGGGACCGGAGAACTGTCCTTTATTAAAGAAGTCGAGGCGTATAAAATACTCGCGAGAGAGATGCGTCCGGGCCGGACCATACCACTTGAAGTCCAGATATTCCGTCTTAGCCGGGACGTGGCTGTCGTAGGCCTGCCGGGCGAGGTCTTTGTCGATCTGGGGCTTAAAATCAAGCGAGCCAGCCCCTTTGCGACCACGCTCGTGATAGAATTGTGCCAGGACGCCCCGGGTTATATTCCTACGAAGAAGGCGTTTGCCGAGGGCAGCTATGAGACGGTCAACTCCCGGATCGCCCCGGGAGGCGGCGAAATGATGGCCGAAGCGACAATTAGGCTGCTGAAGGAACTGGGCCGGTAGCAATCCGGCAGTTGTAGGGAGAAGTAAAATGAGATTTACAAAAATGCACGGCATAGGCAACGATTATGTCTACGTCAATTGCTTCGAGGAACAGGTCGATGATCCTGTTGCCCTGGCTCCTATCATCAGTGACAGGCATCGGGGCGTAGGTGGCGACGGTTTGATTCTAATTACACCTTCACAGACAGCAGATGTTCGGATGCGTATCTTCAACGTCGACGGTTCGGAAGCTGAAATGTGCGGCAATGGAATCCGCTGCGTGGTAAAATACACATACGAACACAAATTAGCCCTTGCCGGCGGAGAGTTTTCCGTGCCGGGCCAGCAGTCGTTTCCCGCTTCGTTAAATATAGAAACCGGTAACGGGATTTTGACCGTTGGCCTTGTCATCGACGATACTGATAAGGTCCGGAAGGTATGCGTCAATATGGGCCAGCCGATTTTGCCGCCGCAGGATATCCCGGTGGATATGGCCGGCGAAAAAATTGTCGCGCAGCCGATTGACGTGCTTGGACAGGAATTGTCGATGACCTGCGTATCGATGGGGAATCCGCACGCCGTATTTTTCTGTGACGATGTGCGGTCGATTGAGCTTACGAAACTCGGGCCGGCTATCGAAAACCACAGCCTTTTTCCGAATCGAATCAACGTCCATTTTGTCCAGATTGACAATCCGGCGGAATTTACGATGCGGACCTGGGAAAGAGGCAGCGGAATTACCATGGCTTGCGGCACCGGCGCTTGTGCTGTCTGTGTGGCATCTGCGCTGAATGGACGCCAGGGGCGAATATGCACCGGACATTTGCCCGGCGGCGACCTTAATCTGCACTGGTGCGAAGAAGATAATTGCGTTTATATGACCGGCCCGGCCGAAGAAGTATTCGAGGGTATCTGGCCGGAAAAATGAGTCTTATATACTAAGCTTGGGCGGACGGCAGAATTGCAGAGCTACGCCGTATTTGCCGGAAGCTGAATCGGTTCTTAAGACCTTCGCGAATCCCGCAATCTTGCCGCCGAATTCGAGCAGCCCTGATGTTGGGGGTATTGACAACTCCACTGTTAAAAGGTTACCCGGTATGAATGTTTCGGTCTCGGTCTGAAAATACAAACCGCCGGGGCTAACATTTACTGTATGACCGGCGTAAGATGTGTGTGCGGTTGAGCCAACTTTCCGGCATGAAATATTATACTGTGCCCCCAATCGCCGATGCCTGCGTTTTTCCGGTCGATCCATCATGTGCATCCTTGCATAATTGTGTCCATTCCTTGCCCTTGAAAATCGGGCAATAGTAATAGTAACAAAATTCGTTCCAAAACACAGTGTAGGTAAATAACCCATTTTAACTTTTCTAAGTGCTTATTGAGCAGGAATTTAGACATAATTATATAGCCGGTGTCGATAACTTTCGCAAGGACAGTTATTGTCGTGTTGACAAATAGAAACGTTAAAATGCTGATTTAAGTGCGGATTATTACATTTTATCAATGAATAACCATCCTCAGCTACTTATTTTATAGAACGTTACGTTTCCCGCTAAACACATAGCTCCTTCAGTCCGAAAAAGAGAACGGGAGCGTTGTTTTTTTGCAACACCCGTTCTTGACAATATATAAAACTGGTCTTATTATCGCAACTATGCCAGAGAATGCAGAACGACAGTCAAAGAAGTCGGACAAACACGGCGATTCGCTCAAGGGGAATTCCGCATCTGCCCGCTCAGGATTTGGGCTGCTCGGCAAGTCCATCCTCCAGTCATTGCCGATAGGAATTATCGCCTTCGATCCGGATTTGAAGATTCTCGGGGCCAATGCTCCTGCTGCAAACCTTATCGAACCGGGTGACTATATCGACAAATCCCTGGCAAAAGGCACAGATGACAAGATATGGCTGGGCTGGACCGAACAATTGAAGTCGGTTGTTTCGGCGAGAAAACCGTGCAGGTTTGAAGATGTGAGCTATACATCGGACGGCAAAACAAGACTGCTTCGAATTGTGTGTATGCCTCTGGAAGAAGCCGAAACTGCAAAAAATCTCGGCGGGACCATCATCGTCGAGGATGTCACCGAGAGGGTCAACGTACAAAGAAAGCTGGCGAACGCCGAAAGGCTGGCCGCCGTCGGCAAGCATGCATCCAAGGTCGCCCATGAATTGAATAATCCGCTGGATGGAATCCTGCGGTACATCAATCTTGCGATGAGGATTATCGAGCAGGAGGATCTTGCAAAACCGAAGGAGTACCTCACCCAGTGCCGGCAGGGGCTGATGAGAATGGTTCAAATCGTCAGCGAGCTTCTGGAATTCTCCCGCAGCACTTACACGCCCCTGGAGTATGTCAAGGTCGAGCAGATCATCGAAGATGCCGTCAAGACGATGGAATCGAGAGCGGAAGCGTCAAATATTCAGATAGTACGAAATTACACCTTCGGGATGCCCCAGGTCAGGAGCGGTAATCTGTTTCAGGTTTTCTGTAACCTGACAAAGAACGCCCTGGATGCGATGCCGAACGGCGGCGAGCTGCGAATCACAACACGGCCGGCAGCGGATGACGGTATTGTGGTTGAGCTTATTGACACGGGAGCAGGATTGCCGCCGGTCGGCACGGAAGCAATTTTCGAGCCGTTCTTCACGACAAAAGAAGGCGGCAAAGGCACCGGATTGGGCCTCGCGATATGCCGGGACATCGTCGAAAGCTATCACGGTCGAATCACGGCCATGAATGCTCCCAATGGCGGCAGCATTTTCACTGTGCATTTGCCGGTGGCCGGCTAAGGCGTCATTAGAATTCATAAAAATCGGTTGGGAAGCTCTATGAGAAAGAAAAAGATTCTTGTTATCGATGACGACAAAATTATCCTTGATTCGCTGTGCGAGTTTCTATCGCTCGAAGGATTCCAGACCAGCGGCGCTGAAACGATAAAGAGCGCCCGGGCCAAGCTGGAAGAAGAAAGCTATAGTCTTGTCCTGACAGACGTCAACCTTCCGGACGGAGATGGTCTCGAATTATTAACTTTTATTAAGAGACACTATCCCCAGACCGTCGTCATTGTAATCACGGGCTATGGTACCATCGACAGCGCCGTAAAGGCCATTAAGAGCGGCGCTTACGATTACCTGACGAAACCGGTCATTGACGACGAATTGCGGATGGCCGTCGAAAGAGCGTTCAAGCAGCAGTCGATAATTAGTGAAAACGAGAATCTGCGATTCCAGCTTGAGCGAAAGCGCCGACTTGAGAACATCATAAGCCACAACTATAAGATGGCGAAGATTTTCGACCTTGTCGAGGCCGTCGCCGACAGCAAGACCACAATCCTCATGGCCGGGCCGTCCGGCACCGGCAAGAGTATGCTGGCCAGAGCGATTCATCATCAATCGAGCCGGCGCGATAAGCCGTTTGTCGAGGTGAGCTGCGGAGCGCTTCCGGAGGCGCTGCTTGAAAGTGAGCTGTTCGGTCATGTAAGAGGCTCCTTCACCGGTGCCGTGAATAATAAGGAAGGCAAATTCCTGGCTGCCGACGGCGGTACCGTCTTTCTCGACGAAATAGCCAACGCCTCGCCGGCCCTTCAGACCAAGCTGCTGCGTGTTTTGGAGGATAGGCAGTTCGAGCCGGTCGGCAGCAACCGGACCATAACCGTGGACACGCGCATTATCCTTGCCTCGAACCGGAACCTCGCGGAGGAAGTCCGGCAAGGCAGATTCCGTGAAGATTTGTATTACCGGATCAATGTTGTCACGATAGAGCTGCCGCCGTTGTGCGAGAGGGTCGGAGATGTTCGGCTGCTGGCGGAGCATTTTCTGCGGATATACTCGGCGCAGCACAACAGGGATAAGCTCGGTATCACCGATGAGGCGATGGAATATTTGGAGCGTTATTCCTGGCCCGGCAACGTTCGTGAGCTGGAGAACGTTATTGAGCGGGCGGCTTTACTGAGTAAGAGCAAATTCGTCGGCCCGGAGGATCTGCCGGACTCGATCAAAGCCGAGCAGGGCCGGCAGTCAACAGAGTACAAAAAAATGAGTCTCAAAGAAGCACTGGCCGGGCCGGAGAAAGATATTATCCGGCAGGCACTGCAAGTCAATCACTGGAACAGGCAGGCAAGCGCCAAAGCGCTTGATATAAACCGCACAACTCTATTCAAAAAGATGAAGCAATACGGCCTTTACGCAGAAGCCGAACGATTGGGCCTGACCTGAGGAAATTGATTATTGAAAATACCGTCACGCCTCGGGGGTGACAATTCGTCTTTTGCAGCGATTGCATATAAACCCCTGCTTTTTGCGGAGGGAGGGGAGAAGGAAGAGAAAAGCAGGGGCAAAAATGAAAAAGCTATTATAATTATAACATTTTCTCCGAAAAGGTCAATAAAAAAAATCCATAAATAATCCGGGAAAGCCCTTTTTCAGTGTCAGAATCCCCTATAAAGCCCCGGGGGCGGAAAAAAATTGTCACGCTCAGAAAATGCCTCTTCGATGGTGACTAAGTGATAAGATACTGTTCTCGAACCTGACCTTTCGCTTTAGATTTTAATGAACGATTTCTTGCGATACATCCACCATAGAATCAGCCAGACGACAGCAAATCCGGCTGCGGCATGAATTAAGGGATACCAGTTCCCGGAATATTTTTCCAGACCTTCCACGAAGACGCCGCCGATATTGCGGAAGTTGACTATATGGACCGCCATATAGACTGCGATTGCGTTCATCCCGATAACTATAAAGCCGAAGGCCCAAATCTTAAAGCCGAGGACATCGATTACCAGGTAGAACAGCGCCAGCAGCATAAAGCACAATCCGCCTGAGAACAGAACGAAGGAGCTCGTCCAGAGGTGCTTGATGATCGGGAAGCACAGATTCCAGGCCAGGCCCAGGACGATGCAGCCGCCCCCTGCCGCCAGGAGCCAGAGGACCTTCCGGATACCCACTTTTTCCAAACGCAGCAGGTGTCCCGCCATCACGCCGAGCATGACCGAACAGCCAAAAGTCATGTTGCTCAGGATCCATGTGTAAGGCGGATCGGTCCCGTCTATGAAGGGGCCGAAAATAACTCGGTCGATATAAATTGCGAGGTTTCCATCCGGCGTCAGAACACCCGCGCCGTGGCCGGGGACCGGAACCAGCATCATCAACGCCCAGAACAGCACCAGCAGAATGCCCGTGGTGGCGATCTGCCATCTCAGGCCCAGATTGAGCATGATTATAGCCGCAATGAGGTATCCCGCCGCGATGGCCTGCAGGGTGTTGGAGTAGATGTGCAGCTTCGAGATGTCGTATTCGAGCAGGTGCCCCTGCGCGATCATCCCGAGAACGAACAGAATCACGGTGCGTTTGAGGATGTGCATGTAGAGCCGTGTTTTTCCGTGGCCGCCGTCGAGACGCTTATTGAACGAAAATGGCATGACCACACCGACGATAAACAAAAACAGCGGCATTATCAAATCTTCAAAACGAAAGCCCGTCCATTTGACGTGTGTCAGTTGCGTTTTAATCCACGCCGTCTCCGGTCGGTTGAACACATTATCCAGGCTGGCTAAGATCCTCTCGCCCCCGATAATGAAGAACATATCGAAACCGCGAAGCGCATCGATAGATATCACACGACCCGCAATCCGGGCCTGCTGTTTACTTTCCGACATTCCTGTCTGCATTTCATCCATAATCGATTCCCGTTTATCCTTGTTTAGGCACATAAAAGCGGTTTATAAATTTTTGCATATTCTAACGACACCCGCCCAGCGGCGCAAGGAAAATAGTTATAGTTGTCTCGAAATTGGCTTTGAATTGGGTTTGTTTTTTTGTGCTTCGCAGTGCGGCATAATGCTATAAATTCCTTTCATATAAGACTTTGCGACATTTTAATCCGCCGGCAAATTGGCTTTGTTTTTTCAAAAGGCTATTAGCCACAAAGGCACTAAGCCACAAAGGTGTATATGAAATAAGGCAAAAGTTAAAAGGCAAAATTCTCAATTCATTATACGACATACGAATTAGTTATATATTATACGAATATTCAGTCGAAAAGTCGAGAGAATTTAAAAAAATCTCCATGAGAAGCAACTTGCTGCGTGTGGTTCGTGATTGGAGCGATGGACTTCGAACTCGTAGGGTGCGATGAATCGCACCACTTCAATTATTCCTGTTTATTCTCCCATGATTGGTGCGATTCATCGCACCCTACCCTTTTTCATTCGTGCTACGGCCAGGGCACGCTGTGCCCATTTGCTGAGAAGTTCCCGGTCTTCCAGGACATCGGCGGGGATTTCATAATATGACATGATGTATGTTTTGTCCTTCTCTGGATACGGATTGAAGGCCGACGACCCGGCCTTCACGAAATCCTCTCGATTCGAGTCATCGACCTTAAGATAAGCCACATCGTCGGCGACAAGCCCGAACATCGCCCCATCGCAATAAAGCCCGGCCCCGCCGAACATCTTGCGAGCCGAAACCTGCCCCCAGCCCGCAAGCTGGTCGATAACATAATCCAAAAATTCATCCGATACGGCCATCTGTACTGCCTCTCTACATTTTCAATTGATCTTAACAAAGCCAGTTTGGGAGCGCAAGGGGAAAACTTGGCCGGGTTTGAAGAAATCTAAGCCTCTCTTAGCTACTCTCGAGGTCCCGTTAGTCCCTTGGATAGAGTGACTTCGCCTTTCAAGGCCTTTCCCTTGACTAACTTGATACGATTTTCTATCCTCTTTATGTTCTCCCAATCGGGCGACTGCTCATCATGATACTCCTTCAGCTCTTCCAGCAAAACGAAAGACATGGCGAACACAGCAGCAGCATTCTCGTGGACGTTCTGTCTGGATTCCTTCGCTTGCGTTGTCCTTCTGTAGTTCTGAGTTTCCAAGAGCCCTTGGTACACCTGTAGAGATTGGTTTAAGGTGCTTATAGAATTCATATAGGATCTCAACAGAGAGACTTTATGAATCGGAAGAAATTGCAGAACGTTTGAATCTTGAAAAGCGGCGAGAGCAGCAGTTGAATTGGGTCGGTTCACATTGATGCCAAGACTGTTTGCATCCGCATACGTGTCGAGGATTTCTTTGGCAGAAATTCCATTATATAGGTTCTCCATGTAGGTAAGTTGCAACCTTTGCTGAGTGGTTTTGTCGAGTGCCACTTGGCCGCCCCACCCCGATAAATAAAAAGCAGCCCAAACCCCAAACATAGTCACGATGAATTCAGAAAAGTGCTTCTTCAACCAACACCAGCAAAACTTGAGGAATATCCAGACGTACATACAGACTTCTGTTGTTTTGATGCCTTTGTCGGCCAGCGTTGTCTTTTCAGGCGTTACAACATCGTTGACTTTATTAGGTGCACCGTCAGTCTGACCCTTTTTTATTGGTTGCTTCTTTTTTTCCATGGCTGTCTCCTTTTTTGTAACACCTACTCTCCGCCAAGTGGTTGCATGATAAGGCGGGAAGGAATAAATTTCAAGAGAAATCTTGGAGGCTAAGTGCAATACCTATCATAGGGAGTTTGAGTCTGCCCGGCATATCGGAGCGCAAAAAAGGTACCCAAACCATTTGAACAAGTAAATTGTAAGCTAATGCAATTTTGGCTACGGAATCAACTCATCTAATGAAGCAGATTTAATCCTTATTGTCAAAACATCGAGAGAGACTTCAAATTGGGAGGACAATTCGTCAGCAATTGTGTAGATGACAGTATCAAGATAATCGTTCCTTGCAAGTCCATTAGCTTTTGCTTCTTCTATTAGAGTCGTTAGCGTGTGCAACATATTCTTGAACCGGACCTCAAGATGATCTTGTGGAACAAGAACTAAGCCAGCAAAGGCATTAGCTTGATATTCCATCTTTTCATAATCTGAGCGATCCAAATTGTTCAATATTACTTCAATCCACTGGTTTATTGATGAAAACTTAAGCATACTAAGGTACTTCTCATGAAGTACTCTATGGCCAAGTTCATGGGCTACCGTAAAACGCAAGCGAGTCGGCCTCTGGTTGTATACAAACTCATCGACATATATTGCACTGAAATCCGATGCAGAATAACCATCAATACCATACTCTTTTAGCAAACTCGCAAATGGAACTATATGTATCTTATAGTTGCATTCAGCTACAAATTCAATATCAATTGGAATTTCTGTAAGTTCATTCTGGCTTAGAAAAGAAGAAGCCTCTTTAGCCAGAACGGACTTTGGTAAAAACTGAACATTTAATGTTGTCATAGGAAAATAATCCCACGAAACTCATTGACAACGTTATTCCCATCGTTTGGGGACACAATCCAAGAAGCTAATGTTCTCTATCCCTTGGCGGGCAAGGATCATTACCTGGTGAGATCGTGTCCTTACTTCTGATTCTCCCGTCGAGCCCCATTGTTGTTAGCTCTCCACCACCTTGGTTTTGAAGCATTTCTTTTGCTGCTCTGTTCGCTTCACTTTGTGTTCTGTGGAGGCTTGACGCTCTGTTTGAGTCGATTCGCTTGTTAGACCATTGACCATCACTACGTCTGGATACTGTCCTATCTTTTCCTTTGCTCATTTTTATGACTCCTTTCTGAAGTTCTGACAGATTCCGCTAACTCATGTAATTTCTCAACAGATAGTTTTTGTCCTCGCAGCGTTCGAAATACAACAGGAAGTTTCTTCACAAGTTCCTCATCACTCATGACGTCTTGGGGAATTCTCCCTGTTGCGGCCGCTGCATAATCAAAGAAGTCGTACCAATCATCAGAATCCTTGTCAATACCAAGATAGCTTGCATATTCCGCGAGCTTATCTCTTGATTGCGGAGGTGAGGCAATTCCTCGTTCAATTCTGCTTATATTCCCTGGATCTAGATTATGCTCCATGCAAAATCGTCTTAAACTTAATCCTGTTTTTAACCGCATTTCTTTGAAGAAATGCCCGAATGTATTGTCCCGGCCCGTATCCATTTTCAACCCTTTCTACTACCAAGTTACTGTTGTAATAATTCTACAACACCTGTTGTGTAAAATATACAACACTTTCTTCAGATTGTCAATTAATTTTCTTAAATAATTCGAAATTTTTCGTAAAAAAAAGCCTATGTGTCAAAACATACAAAATAAAAGCCTCTATCATAGCTTAATTCAGATACTTCAATAGGGAATAAAAGGATGATACGCACACTTGAGTAGAAGGGCTCAATGATTACGACAATCTGATATGTCGCTTGCTGTGATGATTTACCGGATTAGTTTGTTGGTATACTGAGTCTGTGTAATTCTTCGAGATTTCCTTCTATCAAGGCTTGTTTTTTTTCTGCTCCAGTGTTTTATCTGGCCTTCTCTGGCCTGTTCCTTGTCTTTGAATCAGTCGGCCGTACGGGCAATTCGGAACCCGGTTGCTGCGCACATGGTATTCAGCCACCAGTTGATGCGGGTTGTAACACGGCACCCGTCAGCTCCCGAATCCCAGTTGCCGCCTCGAGCCATGTGGCCGTCCTTATTGAGAGCATACGGATTTGTTACCTTTTTATCAGGGTAATCTACGCCGCTATCCGAAAACCATTCCCAGGCATTTCCGCTCATGTCATAGAGTCCCAGCGCATTAGGAGCGAAACTTCCGACAGGAGTAGTCGCCTGGCGGTACTCGCCTTTGACGGTGTATTTCTTTTCCGCCTTACGGGCATCGAAGTTTATTTCATCCGGTCTGGCAACGTTCTTACCATTGCCGAATCGAACTTTCTTACCTCTTTCCCTGGCGGCATACTCCCATTCAGCTTCAGTGGGCAGGCGAAAACCCAGCACCTGCCGTACGTCGGTTGTGACATTTCCGTCTTTATCGAGGAGCTGTCCCGTCGATTCATTGTAGGCAGCCGGAAGACCATGCTGCCTGCTCAGCCAGTTACAGTAAACAATGGCATCTTCCCAGGCAATCCAGACCGCCGGATGCCGGTCTGTCTGCTTAAACCAATGCGCTTTGAAATTGGGGTACTTAGTCCATCCCTTCTCAATCATCTCCTTAGTAGCTTTTCCCTGCCCATCCGTTTCTGCTTTGGTTTTGAATCCGGTTTCTTCGACGAATTTTCGAAACTCTGCTACAGTAACCTCATACGGCGAGAGCAGGAAGCTGCCAAGCTCGACTTCATGGACGGGCGTCTCAGCCAGCATAGCTCGATCGCCATCAGCCAGTACATCTCCCATTAAGAAGGTGCCGCCTTCGACATGCACCAGCTTCGGATGCGTAGAATTCTTCTCAGCTACTCCACCGGTTTCTTTTCCCATAACGTCGGGACAATACATTAAAAGCCCCAACGCAAGAGTCAATAGGGCGGCACGGATGATTTTCAAAATTCTCATGCTAATGATGCTCCTTTCTACGCTCGTCGAGTTCCAAAATTATCTCCCTATTATCTTTACATATCTTCCGATATAACTATCAGCCCTATCTTTATAGACGTTATATTCCTTTAAAAAAATATCCCAATTAAAAAATATTATGCAATTTATTATATAATACCTGTATGCAATCAACATCCCCAAATAAAGGCGTAGCGACTGTGTTGAAAATCAAGACAGTTGCTACCAGGCTTGGCGGTGCAATCTACAGATTCAAAAAATTTTCAAACGTTGTAGTTTTGAAAATGGCTTTGTAACTAATAATATGAATTGGGAGCAATAACAAATGGTTGAAATGGCTGGAAAAAACAGGTTATTAGAGCAGATAGAGCATAACCAACCATATAGAAACATTGACATTAACTCTTCGACAGCTTATTTTCTAACAAAAGTGCCGGATATTATTGTGTTCAATGCAAGTGGAAAAAAGGAGAGACACTATGGATATTATTATCGTCAAAACTTTTTTCATGTGGTGCACGATTATCAATGTGTTATTACTGGCTCTCTCATTCCTGATCTGTGCCTACGCCGCTGATTGGGTCTACGGAATGCACAGCAAATGGTTCCCGATCTCCAGAGAAGCGTTCAACGTGGCAATCTATTGCTTCATTGGGTTATTCAAGATATTTGTTCTGGTGTTCAATCTTGTTCCCTGGATTGCATGCGTTATTGCAGGATGAGTTGGAACATCAGAAGGATATGGAAATAAAAGTCCCGTTGGATGGGCGGTTTTTCCGCCACAAGTTTAAATGATAAGTGTATACGGGTATCGCATCAGTTCATCTTCTTGATGCAATACAAGTTCTCGTCGCTGCGCAAGATCAATGTGCTGTTGTACGCAATTGCACTGGCATTAAACGTGCTTCGATCCTCAAGCTTGTTTAAAGTCAGTTGTTCAAATTGTGGCTTTGCAGCCAAAACCAGAGTGCCGCCGTTACGTGTTACGACGTATAGTTTTCCATCCGCCAACAGGGCCGATGCGTAGGGCTGTGGCCCTATCCGTTCAGAATATTTGACCGATCCATCAGCCAGACTAAGGCAATAAGCAGTTCGATTGCGATCACTGACCCAGTACAGATGGCCATTATGTATTACCGGAGAGCAAACATTCGCCCCGGCATTAGCCTGCCATAGCTTATGTGTACCTGTTACATCGCCACGTCCGCCGCTTCGTAAGGCAATGGTCTTCGAAGAACGGCCTCCCAGGGCATACAAAACACCTTCATGGGATACGATGCTCGGGCAGATATAATCCGGAATAGCTTCACAGCGCCAAAGTTCATTGCCCGTTTTGGGATCGAATCCCAATATCCACTTTTTCACAGTCACAGCCAATTCGTGCCCCCCATTAGGGGCCTCGACCAGATGAGGTGTATTCCAGGAAGAATCCATACCCCCGGCGCGCCATACTTCTTTACCTGAGGTTTTATCTATAGCTACGAGCGAGCCGCTCTCGACACTTGCATTGACGATGACCAGGTTCTCGTACAACACAGGCGAAGTGCCACTGCCCCAGCCATGCGTTTTCGTTCCAACGCTGGTTTGCCAGATCTGATTGCCTTGAAGGTCGAATTTGAAGACGCCGCTCTTTCCGAAAAAGATATAAAGATGCTCGCCATCAGTCACCGGCGTCTGGGCGGCATACCCATGATCGCGCACGCGTTTCGATTCGGGAAGCGTCGGCTTGATTCGCTTGTTCCAGACAATCTTTCCGGTTTTAGCGTCAATACACACCAGATGAAGTGTTAAATCCTCCATGCGGCCCGACTTATTTGCCATGCCGTATCCGCTGTAGCAGGTAACATACAATTTGCCGTCTAATGCAATCGGGCTGGACGAACCATAGCCGGGCATTGCTGTCTTCCAAAGGATATTTTCCGTCTCGCTCCAGGTAACAGGCAAATCTTTTTCCTGCGAAATGCCCAATCCTCCCGGGCCTCGAAACTGGGGCCAATTTTCAGCAAACGCAGTCCGGGCCAAAAAGATAACAATACTCAACGAGACAACATGACTGAGACGACATTGAAACATAGCTATACCTTTCACCTTTCAGATTAATGGGAAATTACTGATACAGTTTACTTGACATACAACATGATACAATTTAATCCCGCGATATGCAGGGCTACCGCATCTAAATTCCCAATATTTTTTGTAGATATTTTTCATCCCATCCTGCTTTGTGTTGTTTTATTTTGATGCCGCACTTGGCTGT
>Ga0209121_10001601_pt1 | contig 23732 bp, 17 predicted proteins | sample Cruoilmetagenom3_FD_187292 | JGI IMG/M metagenome (GOLD analysis project Ga0209121, IMG submission 187292) | Oil polluted marine microbial communities from Coal Oil Point, Santa Barbara, California, USA - Sample 3 (SPAdes) (version 2) | ecosystem: Environmental > Aquatic > Marine > Oil seeps ... | reverse complement strand
CACCGCCATCAGGACCACCTTTAGCAACGAATTTTTCGCGCCAAAAGCTGACTGTACCATTACCGCCATCACCGGCTTCTATTTTTACTGATGCTTCATCAACGAATTTCATTTTTTAACTCCGCACTTACGTTGCGTTACCACTCATCAAGGAGTGATATAAATTCTAGCAGATCCGAGTTTAGATCGATCACCTAAGATCTAGATCGATCTGCAATCAAGGAACAAATAAGGAGAGGTTCTTTGCTTTACGTGTTTTAAAAACCAAGCTGCTTTTTAAAAACCGAACTGTTTATCAAAAAGCCATACAGCTTCTCAAAACCCAAGCCAGAGCGTCTACTTTTTTATTCTCGCTATAAATAAAAAACCCTGCCGAATCGGCAGGGCTTTTGAATTCAGCTTGAAAGCTAGTATAAATAATCTAGTTAAAGATTAAATTACTCAGCTTCGATGCTTACAAACTTGCGGTTTTTAGGACCTTTTACTGCAAATTTCACTTTACCTTCAGTAAGAGCGAAAAGAGTATGGTCTTTACCGATGCCAACGTTTGTGCCAGCGTGGAATTTAGTACCACGTTGACGAACGATGATGTTACCTGCAAGAACAGATTCACCACCAAAACGCTTAACACCAAGACGTTTGCTTTCTGAATCGCGGCCGTTATTAGTAGAACCGCCAGCTTTTTTATGTGCCATTGTTAAACTCTCCTAATACTTAAGCGTTAATGCCAGTGATTTTCACTTCTGTGAACCACTGACGGTGACCAGCTTGCTTGCGAGAGTGCTTACGACGACGGAACTTAACGATTTTTACTTTATCGCCACGACCGTGTTGTACTACTTCCGCAGTAACCTTACCACCTTCTACAAGAGGTGCACCAACAGCGATTTCTTCGCCGTTAGCAACAAGAAGAACTTTATCAAATTCAACAGTTGCACCAGTTTCAACGTCTAATTTCTCTAAACGAAGTGTTTGACCTTCGCTTACTCGGTGTTGTTTGCCACCAGATTGGAAAACAGCGTACATATTTTACTCCGCTTTTTCCGCACAGCCTATGGTTGTTAATTGTACAACTCGGGTGTGCGCTAAACTAATCAATAGGGCGCAGATTCTACGGGAATCATGGCGCTATGACAAGCCATATTTTTAAAATATTGGCGAAAACATGTTCGCCAAAGAAAAGTGCGGCAATGATGCCCTTAAGTGATGTATTAATCAACGTTTTTTAGTGTATTATTCAACAATTAAATACAACGTATAAGCCTTACAGGGTCTAACTTCAGCCGGATGAACAATGGATTTTAAAGCTATCCAAACGCTTACTGCCAATGATATGGCAAAAGTGAATGAAACAATTCAAGCCCAACTTAATTCTGACGTAAGTTTAATCAACCAGCTTGGTTTTTATATCGTTAGCGGCGGTGGCAAACGCCTACGTCCTTTGCTTGCTCTTTTATCTGCTCGTGCTCTTGGTTATCAAGGTGAAGCTCATATCACCTCTGCGGCCTTTATTGAATTTATTCACACAGCAACTTTGCTTCATGATGATGTCGTCGACGAATCGGACATGCGACGTGGTAAAGCGACAGCCAATGCTGCTTTCGGTAATGCCGCTAGCGTTTTAGTTGGAGATTTTATTTACACTCGCTCATTCCAGATGATGACAACGCTAGGATCTTTAAAGATCCTCGAGCTAATGAGTGAAGCGGTAAACGTGATTGCCGAGGGTGAAGTTCAACAATTGATGAACTGTAACAACCCCGACACCACAGAAGAAAGCTACATGCAAGTCATCTACTCTAAGACAGCTCGCCTGTTTGAAGCTGCAACACAAATCGGCGCAATTCTCACAGAGTCGTCACCTGAAATCGAAACAGCAATGCAGAACTACGGTAAATATCTAGGTACCGCATTCCAACTGATTGATGATGTGATGGATTACACAGCTGATGGTAAAGAGATGGGTAAGAACGTTGGTGACGATCTTGCCGAAGGCAAACCAACACTGCCTCTACTTTACGCAATGCATAATGGCTCTCCAGAACAAGCAAGTATGATTCGTGAGGCTATTGAAAAAGCCAATGGCATGGAACGTCTTGACGATATTATGGCTGTTATGAAAGAAACAGGTTCTTTGGAGTACACTACAAATAAAGCTTATAAAGAAGCAGATAAAGCCATAACTGAGCTTGCTGTGCTTCCTGACTCAGAATATAAGCAAGCATTAATTACGCTCGCACATCTTGCTGTTAAACGTAGTAAGTGATTCCGACGTCATTAGCAGTAGAATAACGACACGCTATAAATAAACAAAAGAGCCTCAGGGCTCTTTTTTGGTTTTAGCGTCTTGTGCGAGTTAAAGCCAATCAATATCTGCTCGACTCTAGAGATAACGGCTGCTCAGTTTCAATTTCTTCAAGCTCAGCCATTGGCACTGCGTACTGGAATTGTCCGCTGTAAGTCTCCACTAGGGCAAATTGTTCTTGTTCATCAATAACCAATATTTTCCCCAAACGCCCTAAATATTCGACATTCATTCCTTTTTGAACACTAGACATAACTTTTCCTCTAACTTAGCTATAGAGACCGTTACGAATCGCTTGAGCTAAAGGATCAAAAAAGCCGATCACAAGGATCGGCTTTCGTTAACTGTCTTTTTAGCAGAGTTTAGTTATCTATCACTTATTTAGCGAATTCAACACCAATCTCAATATCGCCATTTAACGTTTCTAGCATGCTGTCTAGTGCGTTGCGTTCGAAGTCGCTCAACTCACCGTAGCTAAGGATCGCTTCTGCGCCCTCTTTGCCAAGTTTAACTGGTTGTGCGAAGAATGGTGCGTGCTCGCCTTCGCCTTCAACGTATGCACACTCAATCACGTTCTCTTCGCCTTGAAGCGCTTTCACTAGAGCAAGACCGAAGCGACAAGCCGCTTGACCCATAGATAGAGTAGCACTACCGCCACCCGCTTTAGCTTCAACAACTTCAGTACCTGCATTTTGGATACGAGTCGTTAGCGCTGCGATCTCTTCATCAGTGAACTCTACGCCTTCAACTTGAGAAAGAAGAGGAAGGATCGTAACACCTGAGTGACCGCCGATAACAGGAACACGAACATCGCCTGGATCTTTATCTTTAAGCTCAGCAACGAACGTTTCAGAACGAATCACATCAAGAGTCGTAATACCGAATAAACGACGCTTGTCGTAAACGCCCGCTTTCTTAAGTACTTCAGCAGCGATTGGCACTGTTGTGTTTACTGGGTTAGTAATGATACCAACACAAGCTGTAGGACAAGTAACTGCAATTTTCTCAGCTAGAGACTTAACAATGCCAGCATTAACATTGAAAAGATCCGCACGATCCATACCAGGCTTACGAGCTACGCCCGCAGAAATAAGTACAACATCCGCACCTTCTAGTGCTGGTGTTGGATCTTCGCCCGCATAACCTTTGATCGAAACAGGGGTTGGGATATGGCTAAGATCGGCAGCTACACCCGGTGTTACCGGTGCAATGTCGTAAAGTGCAAGATCTGAACCAGCAGGTAGACGGTTCTTAAGTAATAGGGCTAGGGCTTGACCGATGCCACCAGCGGCACCAATAACAGCTACTTTCATTGTTATTCTCCTTGAGAGCTTTCTCTTATAAATTCTTTGTAGGGTAGTTCTTGAGCTAGATTAAGGCTAAAAAGCTAAATTATCGTTAAAAAACTATATTAATCACAAAGTGATTACAATCAATTAACGCCAGCTTTGCGACTTCGCGCAAGTCAATAAAACCGTGCTACACAGCGAGTTCGCATTATGGCGATAATCGACTGAAATAACAAAATAACTCGTCGCAAATAACACATTATTCTATTAAAAATTTACAGTGATATGACTAACAAATTACTGGGATACTTTGGCTAAAATTGAATATGTATGCGAGAATATGCAAATATCTTTGTTAATGAATAAGAATGACATATGCGCAATACAGAAAAACAAGACAACTTAGTTCGCGCTTTTAAAGCTCTATTAAAAGAAGAACGTTTTGGTTCGCAAGGTGAAATTGTTGACGCCCTCAAACACGAAGGTTTTGAAAGCATCAACCAATCCAAAGTTTCGCGTATGTTAACCAAGTTTGGTGCTGTTCGAACTCGCAATGCAAAAATGGAGATGGTTTACTGCCTTCCAGCTGAACTTGGTGTTCCGACAGTTTCTAGTTCTTTAAGAGAGTTAGTACTAGATATTGACCACAACAATGCATTAGTTGTGATACACACAGGCCCTGGTGCTGCACAACTTATCGCTCGTTTATTAGACTCATTAGGTAAGTCAGAAGGCATACTGGGTGTAGTCGCAGGCGATGATACAATCTTCATCACCCCAACCTTGACGGTCACCACTAAGCAATTGTTCGATTCAGTATGCGAACTGTTTGAATACGCTGGCTAATTGTTCCCGGTTTCATAACTATCAACCGTACTAATGGATCATGAATATCTATTTACTTCGTGATCCAAATCACATCCTAGAATATATCCCCCCTCCCCCTGTTATCTACACTAAACCATTGATTTTAAAAAAATCAGTAGCAAATTAAACACGATATCTAAGCCTCATTTGTTAGATTTATTAGCTATATCTTTTAACATTCGAGTAATTTTCTGCCAATTTTTGATATTATTCAGACACTTTTTCATCACATGGATTGAAAAAGGTGCCGTTTCCAAATAGGAAACTCCAGAAACAACTACACTTGTTTCAGGGTTAATAATGAATAAAGGAAGGGAAATTCATGGCATTTACCAAACTGATTAAAGTTGGTGCTATTGCAGCTGCTGTAATGGGCGCTGGCGCAGTTAACGCTCAAGAGTTCATCACAATTGGTACTGGTTCAGTTACAGGTGTTTACTACCCAACTGGCGGTGCAATTTGTAAGCTAGTGAACAAGGGCCGCAAAGACCACAACATCCGTTGTTCTGTAGAGTCTACTGGTGGTTCAATCTACAACGTTAACACCATCCGTGCTGGTGAACTTGATTTCGGTGTTGTTCAATCGGACTGGCAATACCACGGCTACAACGGTACAAGTAAGTTCAAAGATCAGGGCGAATACAAGAAACTTCGCGCTATGTTCTCTCTACATACAGAACCGTTCAACATCATCGCTCGCACCGATGCTGGTATCAACAATGTTGCTGACCTTGCTGGCAAGCGTGTAAACATTGGGAATCCAGGCTCTGGTGATCGTGCAACCATGGGTGTTGTAATGGACGCTATGGGTTGGACTAACGACAGCTTCAAGCTTGCTTCTGAACTAAAAGGTTCTGAGCGCTCGCAAGCACTTTGTGATAACAAGATTGATGCATTCATCTACATGGTTGGTCACCCGAACGGATCAATCAAAGAAGCAACAACGTCTTGTGATGCAAAACTGGTTTCAGCAACAGGTCCACAGATCGACAAGATCGTAGCTGAAAACCCATACTACGCTTACAGCACAGTTCCTGCTGGCATGTACCGTGGTACAGACGCTGACGTAAACAGCTTTGGTGTTGCTGCAACAATGGTAACGACTTCAGACGTTTCTGAAGAAGTTGCATACAACGTTGCTAAGGCAGTATTTGAAAACTTCGCTACATTCAAACGCCTGCACCCAGCATTTGCTAACTTGAAGAAAGAAGACATGGTTAAAGCGGGTATCTCTATCCCACTTCACCCTGGCGCAGTAAAATACTACAAAGAAGTAGGTCTTCTAAAGTAACTCTACTTTAAGCTTACTCTACCAATAAGGAGGCATGCCCTCCTTATTGGCTTTTCACGTTTATAAAAATAACCCAAGTGAAAAGAGCAAACCTTTAAGTTTCTCCAATTTGGAGAACTTACCTTCGTATCAAGCCTAAGACAAAGACGAACAAAAACGCATTTACCTGTCAGTTCACTACACTAGATAAGGGATAAATAATGTCTCGTTGTTCGTAAGAAAGGCAGACCATCAATAAAAGGATAAAGTACATGACGCAGACAACAACACCGTCTCCAGATGTGCAAGAAATGGTGGCACAATCAGATACTGGTGCGCGTAGCCCTCACGGTATCCAAGGCCGTATTTTATGGTTTGTGCCTCTATGTTGGTCACTGTTCCAACTTTGGTATGCATCTCCGCTGCCGTTCATTTTTAACTTCGCAATTTTAAACGACACTGAAGCTCGAGCAATTCACCTTACGTTTGCTATTTTCCTAGCCTTTACCGCTTATCCAGCCATGAAAAATTCGCCTCGGGATCGCATCCCTGCTGTCGACTGGATATTAGCGCTTGTTGGTAGCTTTTCAGCTTCTTATATCTATATTTTCTACACTGAACTCGCTGAACGTTCGGGCGCACCAACAACATTTGATATTATTGCGGCCGTTTTCGGAATGATTCTACTGCTTGAAGCAACACGACGCGCTTTAGGTCCACCTCTTATGGTTGTGGCAGCAGTATTCCTACTTTACACCTTTGGCGGCCCTCACATGCCAGACGTTATTGCCCACAAAGGTGCGAGCCTAAACAAGGCAATGTCGCACCTGTGGCTAACAACTGAAGGTGTATTCGGTGTTGCACTTGGCGTATCAACATCATTTGTATTCTTGTTTGTACTGTTTGGTGCAATGCTAGAACGAGCAGGCGCCGGCGCGTACTTTATCAAAGTCGCGTTTTCCTTACTTGGCCACATGAAAGGCGGCCCAGCGAAAGCAGCCGTTGTCGCTTCTGGCCTATCCGGCCTGGTTTCAGGCTCATCTATCGCCAACGTGGTAACCACAGGTACCTTTACTATCCCGCTAATGAAGCGTGTCGGTTTCCCAGGTACTAAAGCAGGTGCGGTAGAAGTCGCGGCTTCAACGAATGGTCAATTAACACCACCTATCATGGGTGCAGCAGCCTTCTTGATGGTTGAGTATGTGGGTATTTCTTACGTAGAAGTAATCAAAGCAGCACTATTGCCCGCTCTAATCTCTTACATCGCTCTGATTTACATCGTTCACTTAGAAGCATGTAAAGCGGGCATGACTGGCTTACCTCGCCGTCACACACCGACACTTGTACAAAGCCTACTTTCCTTCACGGGTACCATTCTTGGGCTATGTGTGATTAGCGCTGCGGTTTATTACGGTGTAGGTTGGACAAAAGATGTCTTTGGCGATGCTGCAACACCAATCGTGACAGTAGCGCTATTGATCGCTTATGTTGCCCTCGTTCGCGTATCAGCAAAGTACGCCGCTGAAGGCGGCATGGAAATCGATGCTGAGCTTACTGAGGTTCCAGACCCAGGCCCAACGATTAAATCAGGTCTTCACTTCTTACTACCGATTGTCGTACTAGTATGGTGTCTAACCGTTGAGCGCTTCTCTCCGGGTCTATCTGCATTTTGGGCAACAGTTTTCATGATCTTCATTTTGATCACTCAGCGTCCTTTGATGACTCTGATGAACAAATCGAACGATCTTGCAGAACAAACCAAAGCGGGCTTCGTTGACCTCGCAGAGAGCTTGGTTTCAGGCGCACGTAACATGATCGGTATCGGCGTAGCGACAGCGGCTGCTGGTACCGTTGTAGGTGTAGTAACTCTGACCGGTATCGGCCTTGTTATGACCGATTTCGTTGAATTTATCTCAGGCGGTAGCATCATTCTTATGCTGTTGTTTACCGCGGTAATCAGCTTAATCTTAGGTATGGGCTTACCAACCACAGCGAACTACATTGTTGTTTCAACCTTGATGGCTCCGGTCATTGTTACCCTGGGCGCAGCACACGGCCTAATCATTCCATTGATTGCGGTTCACTTGTTTGTGTTCTACTTCGGTATTCTTGCGGATGATACACCTCCAGTAGGTTTGGCAGCCTTTGCTGCCGCCGCGATTGCGAAATCAGACCCAATTCGCACTGGTATTCAAGGTTTTACCTACGATATCCGGACCGCGATATTGCCATTCATGTTTATTTTCAACACCCAACTACTGTTAATGGGGATTGATTCTTGGTGGCACTTAGCGCTGACTATCTTCTCCTCTGTTACTGCAGTACTTATCTTTGCAGCAGCAACACAAGGATGGTGGTTTACTAAGAACAAGTGGTGGGAAACATTACTGCTGTTGATTCTAACCTTCTCTTTCTTCCGCCCTGGTTTCTGGTGGGACATGATCTATCCAGAGAAAGTTCTTTCACCAGGAGTTGAGATCGCTCAAATCACAGAGAATCTATCTGTGGGACAATCACTTGAATTGAGAGTAGGTGGTGAAAACTTAGAAGGTAACTATTCTGAGAAGACAGTTCGCCTTCCGTTTGAAGATTCTGCAACAACAAGTGAAGACCGTATTGCTTCAATGGGCTTAATGCTGACACAAGCTGACGACAAAATGATTGTTGATATGGTTGAGTTCGGTAGCCCTGCAGAAGCCGCTGGTATTGACTTTGATTGGGAAATTAAATCCGTTATCCAAGATGCAGATCGACCAATGAAAGAGTGGGTGTTCTTGCCTGCCCTACTGATTTTGATTGGTTTAGCAATGAACCAAAGAAGGCGTGCTCGTAAGGATGAGATTAGCGCGTAATGGATAGAGCCAAGTAGCGCTCTACTCTATTTGGCTTTTTTACTACATGGAAAAGATAATTACAGCGTTTGGTGTTTACTTAGCGCTGCTCAAAAAGAGACGAATACATGTATAGACAGATCCTTGTTCCCGTAGATCTTAACGACAAAGGCTTTTCAGACAAAGCTGTCGAGCTAGCGGTATGGCACGCAAAACACAGCAATGCTGAGATCCATATTCTGAACGTACTACCTGGCATTCACATGTCGATGGTTGCGTCTTACTTCCCAAAAGATGCGGCGAACCAAATGAAGCTCGATGTTAAAAATCAGCTGAAAGAGTTTGCCGATAAGCACATCGATGATGAAGTGGTGTATAAGGTTCATGTTGCCGAAGGCAAAACCTACACAACGATCCTAGATTACGCTGAAAAACTTGGTGCCGACCTTATCGTCATGCCTAGCCACAAGCGTTCAAAAATCGACAAAGTTGTACTGGGTTCAGTCGCGAGTAAAGTCGTACAGAACTCACCAATCAATGTGTTAGTAGTTAAGCCTCAAGGCTAACCCGTTCGATAAACGTAAGATAAACACCTAAAAAGGTTGGCCTAAAAGCCAACCTTTTTGTTTCTGCAACGCTTAATTAGCGTCCATGAAGACACTCATATCATGAATGAACTCACTCACTAAGTTCTGTGGCTTACCCTCAACAAATGCCTCGATGTTATCCATTAAGATATCCGACAGTTTTTGAATTGAGCTGTCACTGCCCCACGCCACGTGAGGCGTTAATAGTAAATTGGATAAGTGACTGTTAGCCAATAGTGGATTCGACTTGTCCGCAGGCTCTTGTGTAAACACATCCATACCCGCACCTGCAATCTGATGATTGACCAAAGCCTCAACCAAAGCTTGTTCATCGACAAGCCCTCCACGCCCCGCATTAATTAATACCGCACTTGGTTTCATCATTGCTAGCTCTGGCTCTGAAATCAAATTGCGAGTTGCTTCGGTTAACGGACAATGTAAGCTGATCGCATCGGCTTGCTGTAAGACAGCATCGAAAGGCAGATACCCTTCTCGACAAGAATCAGCCCCTTTACGTTCTGCGAAGATCACTTTCATTCCAATCGCTTTAGCCAGTGCGGCAGTTGCTTGTCCTAAGCTCCCACTGCCCATTAAGCCCAATGTACTGCCTGCGATATCTTGAATCGGATGGGTAAAGAAACAGAACTGTTTATCCTTTTGCCACTCACCAGCTTCAATATCTTGATGGTAACCAACGAGATTACGCTTTAACGCAAATAGCATCGCGATTACATGTTCGGGCACCGATTGAGTCGCATAACCTTGGATATTAGCCACTGCTATGTTTTTCTCATTGCAGTAATCAACATCAACGTTATTCACACCCGTCGCAGAAACCGCTATTAACTTAAGTTGTTGTGCTTGAGATAAATTGTCTGCGTTGAGCACAACCTTATTGGTGATAATCACGTCCGCGTCCAGGACTCGCTCTGCAACTAGATCGGGAGCTGTAAAATCATACTCCAACCACTCATGTTCAAAGCTGAGCGGTTTTAAATGGATTTGAGATGGGATGGTGGCTCTGTCGAGAAAGACCACTTTCAACTTCGGCATTGTACGTCCTTGAGTTTATGTCAATTGAGTCATTCTAAGCTTTTAGCTTACTGTGGTCTGGAAGCTCTGGCGCAATTTCAAAGTGCTGTTCAATTTGCGCTCGTGCTTGAGGATAAAAGTCACAAGGGACAAAGGCTTTGAATAATTGATTGGTGCTCGGATGATAAAAACTCAATTCACAAGCGTGCAAAGCTAACCTATCGCTATAATTAAACGCATCTGACGTTGCGTAAAACTCGTCGCCTACAATTGGATTCCCTAGCGCCATGCAGTGCACGCGTAACTGATGGGAACGACCCGTAATAGGAAGTAACTTCAACAGTGTGGTTTGAGGCTCTTGTTGTTCGACGATATAACGAGTCTGAGAGGGTTTTCCATCCTCGAAGCACACTTTTTGTCTCGGTCGATTTGGCCAATCACAAATGAGTGGCAGATCAATCAAACCTTCTGCTTTTTCCAATCGGCCCCATACTCGCGCGTAATAGAGTTTGTGTGTCAGTCGATATTGAAACTGCTTCTTCAAATGACGCTCAGCTTGTTTGTGTTTAGCGAGCAGCATCAAGCCCGATGTCGACATATCCAAGCGATGCACCACCTGAATATCTGAAAAATCCACGACTAGGCGACTCCACATACTGTCGTAATGCTCTGGTAACCTCCCAGGAACTGAAAGTAAGCCAGCAGGTTTATTTACCACAAGAATATCGTCATCTTGATAAACAATATCAATCCAGGGGTCACGCGGTGGTGCGTAATGTTCTAACGCCATTCTAGCCTCTAATTACTGTTAAATAATAACTTATGGTCAAGTTGTTTATTAAAAAATACAATTTAAGTCTTTTTTGTACATAAAAGTTGACGACCTTACAAAACATGGTATTGATAGGGGAACGGAAAATAAGAAGTCAGCATCAAAGGAAAAATGATGGAAAGTACGGTTAAAACTACAACAACAAAAGCACAAACCTCTGCTCCCCTATCAACGTTAATTCGGTCTCTTGGCCCAGGTATTATGATGGCAGCAGCTGCTGTGGGAGGTTCACATTTAGTTGCATCCACTAAAGCTGGTGCGATATATGGCTGGCAACTTGCCGCTCTTATTATCCTCGTGAACCTATTTAAGTACCCGTTCTTTAAAGCCGGCATCCAATATACATTGGGAACGGGTCAAAGCTTGGTGGAAGGTTACTCTAACTTAGGTCGCCCTTACCTTGTGATCTTTTCTATTTTGAGTGCTATTTCAGCCGTTGTGAATACCGCAGCCTTACTGTTATTCAGTGCAAGCTTACTTAGCTACTTTGTTCCTTTTGATTTGGCCACCAGCACATTGTGCATGATCGTTTTAGCGACATGCTTAATCATTCTATTCGCCGGCCATTATCGCGCTCTCGACACGCTATCTAAATCGATCATGGCGATACTGACCATCACAACCTTAGCGGCAGTCGCCATTGCGATTGGCTCTCCCGTTGAACCTGATGCGGCTTTTGTTCCACCGTCGCCTTGGTCATTGGCTGCTATCGGCTTTATCGTGGTAACCATGGGTTGGATGCCAGCTCCTATCGAGATCTCAAGCATCACTTCTATGTGGCTAAAAAGCCAAAAAGAGAAACAAGAAGTGACCGCTCAATCAGCACTGTTCGATTTCAATGTCGGCTACATTGGTACAGCACTGCTTGCTTTAGTATTCGTTGCTTTAGGTGCGCTAGTCCTTCACGGTTCAGGTGTTGAACTGTCTCGCTCTGGTGTTGGCTTCACTCATCAATTGGTGGGTATCTACGCTTCGACGATTGGTGAATGGTCTCGTCCATTAATCGCTCTGATCGCATTCTTCTGTATCTTTGGCAGCACCATTACCGTTATCGATGGTTATTCACGCGTGCTTGCTGAATCACAACGTCTATTGCTTAAAAAAGAAAGCAGCCCAAAAATGCTACAGGGTTGGATCGTCATCGTCTCTCTCGCAGCACTCTCCATCGTGATGTTCTTCAGTGCTGCTTTAATGCCTATGCTTGATTTCGCGATGGTACTTGCTTTTGCAACTACGCCATTCTTCGCATTGCTTAACTTCATCTTAGTCAGTAAAACAAAGCTTCCAAAAGCGCTCGCGATTGGCACTAAGCTAAAATGGTTGTCTGTCGCAGGTCTTATTTACCTATTTGGTTTCCTAGCCGTATTTGTTTGGTGGAAATGGTTAATGTAATTCCTTTACCATTGCACCTTTCAACAATCAAAACACCTTTCAAACGCTAGATAAAAAGAAGGCCTTCATCATGAAGGCCTTCTTTTGTTAAAGCATTTACTAATTCAAAACTAGTTGTGAGAAACCACTATCAAACGTAGTGAATCTAATTGAACCTGAGCTTTGCTGATGTAACCTGTCAGTTCATTGATTTGAGCTTCGATAACCTCTAGCTCTTCATCACGAATATTAGGGTTCACGGCTTTAAGCGCTTGTAGACGCTCTAATTCACCGTTCAGGTTAGTCTGCATATCTCGTTGAGCCTGTTCACGCACTTCTTCCACTTTAGGAAGTACGTGCGTCTCACCCGCTTCAATTAGCTTGTGAATCTCACCTTGTACCGAGTTCACTAGCTTGCTCGCTAAGTGACGGTTTACAGGGCTTAGTTGACGGTTAAAGCTGTCGAACTCAACCTGAGCAGATAAATCGTTACCACGGCCATCCATCATCAAACGAATTGGCGTCTTAGGTAAGAACTGGCTGATACCGCTGCGCTTTGGCGCTTGCGCATCCACAAGGTAAACCAACTCGAGCAAGATAGTACCCACTGGCAGCGCTTTGTTTTTCAGTAGCGATACCGCTGATGCACCGACACCTTCACTCAGTAGCAGATCAATACCGCCCTGAATCATTGGGTGTTCCCAGCTAATGAAGTTCATGTCTTCACGAGACAGCGCAGTATCACGATCAAACGTAATCGTTGCCCCTTCATAAGGTAAACCTGGATAGCTTGGCACCATCATGTGCTCAGACGGCGTTACAACTAGCGCATTTTCACCCTTGTCATCTTGGTTCAGGCCAATGGTGTCAAACAGGCTCAGAGCAAAAGAAACTAGGTTAGTGTCGCCATCAGTAGACGCGATCTTTTCTGCAATCTCATGAGCTTTATCGCCACCATTTGAATGCATCTCTAGTAGGCGATCTCGACCCTTTTCTAAATCTGATTTCAGGCTTTGGTTTAGCTTCGCTGACTCTTCAATCACTTCATCCAATTGCTCTGTGTTACCAGAAGCTAGCATCTCGATAAGAACATCTGAGTACTTGTCGTAAACCGTGCGACCGGTTGGGCAAGTCTCTGCAAACGCATTCAAACCTTCATCGAACCAACGCGCTAGAATCGCTTGTGATGTACCTTTTAGGTAAGGAACATGAATGTCGATATCTCGAAGCTGACCGATACGGTCCAAACGACCAATACGTTGCTCAAGCAAGTCTGGGTTGAACGGTAGATCAAACATCACAAGTTGGTTAGCGAACTGGAAGTTGCGACCTTCAGACCCGATTTCACTACAGATAAGCACCTGAGCACCGCCCTCTTCTTGAGCAAAGTAAGCCGCCGCTTTATCTCGCTCTAGAATCGACATGCCTTCGTGGAATACGGTTGCACGCACGCCTTCACGTTCACGCAGTGCTTGCTCTAATTGAAGAGCCGTACTCGCACGCGAAGCGATTACTAGGATCTTTTCGCTGCGCTTGTCTTGGATCTTTTCAATCAACCAGTTAACGCGTGAATCGAACTGCCACCAGCTTGAGTCTTCACCTTCAAACTCTTGGAAGATCTCTTCTGGATACAGCATCTTCATCGCACGAGCTTCAGGAGCCATCTTGCCGCCGATCATGCCAGATACGCGCATCGAAGTTGTGTACTGCGTTGGAATTTCCATCGGCAGTAAGTTTACATTACGCTTAGGGAAACCTTTGATTGCAGCACGTGTGTTTCTGAATAGAACACGACCTGTACCATGGCGATCCATAAGGTTATCAATCAATTCTTGACGAGCTAACGCTTGCTCTTCTTCGCTGCTATCACCTTCAATGATGCGGAACAAAGGCTCAACATCTTGCTCAGAAAGCAGTTCAGTAATCTGGTTCTTCGCGCTGTTTTCAAGCTTCACGCCAGAGAACAGTGCAGTAACTGCATCAGCAACCGGTGCGTATTGGTCTTCTTCTTCAACGAATGCTTCGTAATCGTAGAAGCGATCAGGATCCAGAAGACGCAGACGTGCAAAGTGGCTCTCACGACCAAGCTGCTCAGGCGTTGCTGTCAGTAGCAGTACGCCAGAGGTATTTTCAGCCAAACCTTCAACCACTTGGTATTCGCGACTTGGTTTGTCTTGGCTCCACTCAAGGTGGTGCGCTTCATCGACAACCAACAGATCCCACTCACCCTCAAGTGCTTGTTCGTAGCGCTTGCGGCTCTTACGTAGGAAATCCAAAGAACACAGAACATATTGTTGTGTATCGAATGGGTTATCTGATTCTGCAAAGGCTTCAATACAACGCTCTTCGTCAAAGATAGAGAAGTGCAGATTGAAACGGCGCATCATCTCTACTAACCATTGGTGTTGCAGAGTTTCAGGTACCACAATAAGAATACGTTCAGCTCGGCCAGACAAAACTTGTTGGTGGATGATCATGCCCGCTTCGATGGTTTTACCTAGACCCACTTCATCGGCCAGCAAAACACGTGGAGCGTGACGACGCCCCACCTCATGAGCAATATACAGCTGATGAGGAATTAAGCCTGCTCGCATACCACACAAGCCACGCATTGGGCTCTTGTGTTGTTGATATTGATTGCTTAGCGCGCGGTAACGCAACACAAAGTTATCCATACGGTCGATTTGGCCCGCATACAGTTTGTCTTGCGGCTTATTAAAGCGGATTTGATTGCTTAAGAAGATTTCACGCAGAGTCACCTCTGTTTCTTGAGTATCTTCACGCGTACCTAAATACGTCAGCAGCCCTTTATCTTCGATAATTTCTTCGACAGATAAAGACCAACCTTCTTGGCATTCAATGACATCGCCTACATTAAACGTTACTCGGGTTACGGGAGCATCAGTACGTGCATAGACACGGTTTTCTTCTGACGCTGCAAACATTAGTGTCACTGTACGAGCATCCATTGCTACAACGGTACCTAAACCTAAATCGCTCTCCGTATCGCTTATCCAGCGTTGCCCCAAAGCAAATGTCATGAATCGACTACCTCAATCTTATAGTTGGAATTTGGTCATTTGAACTGCAATTTAAACAAGAGCGTTATCGCTCCTGCATTAAAAATATAGCCAAAAATGCCTAGTTTGCAGCCACTTTTTAAGTGCGCTCTCGATAATAAATATCTCAAGAAAATGGTGCAGAAAAAGGTCGCTAATATTACTCGATGCTGTGATTTAGGTCACGCCTAAAGGCGATGATTTCACACTTTTTTTCTGTTTTCGCCAATGCAATCAAACTGTCAAAAAATCATGGTTAATCTATAGGTAGCAGATTGCTGCTCTTAAATGAACACGCCATATTCACTCACAACGATATGTCGATATTCCTCTAGATGAAGTTTAGGTAAGTAGTTGACTATCACCAGAATGAGCTACTAATCTTTATATGAGCTTTATCTACGTTCAATGAATGCAAAGCAAGCCGTACGACGGCAAGGAGATGCTATGGGCGAGACCAACCGGAAGCTATTTGTTTTAGACACCAATATCCTACTTCACGAACCCTTCGCTATATTTTCTTTCCAAGAGCACGATGTCGTTATCCCGATGACCGTGCTAGAAGAACTCGACAGAATCAAAGACAGTAAAAGAGACGTTGCTCGAGATGCGAGAATTGCGATTCGCACGCTCGAAGATTTATTCAGGGAAGCCACACCCGATCAAATCTCGGAAGGCATTCCTTTCTCTAAAGAAATAAACGCATCCGGCAGTATTTCCATACTCGCGGACTACGAACTTCAAGAAAGCATTAAGGCCTTCGCTGATGATAAGGCAGGCGATAATCGAATCCTCAACGCCGTCCTCTACCTTCAAAACAAACGCGCGCCACGTGAAGTGGTTCTCATCACCAAAGACATCAACATGCGCTTGCGAGCCAAAGGCGCAGGTGTTCGCTTCGTTGAAGATTATCAAACAGACCAATTGATCGATGATATCCAATACCTGACTAAAGGCTTTCAGCAACTCGAAGGGGCATTTTGGGATGGCATTGATAATGTCGAGAGTAAGGCTCTAGGGGGAAAGACGTTACACACTCTAGCAAGAGCACCTTTCGAGCCAACCTTTCTCAACCAATATGTGATTGACGAGGAGAGTGACTTTGCCGCTCGGGTCGAAGAGATTGAAACCGAAACCATCACTCTGAGAGATCTTAGTCGTGAACGGTTGATGAACCGAAGAGCATGGGATATTACACCTAAGAACATCTATCAAGGTATGGCGATCGACGCCCTACTCGATCCCGATATTGACCTTGTGATCCTAACGGGGGCTGCAGGGAGTGGTAAGACACTGTTAGCTATGGCTGCAGCGCTAGAGCAAACCATTGAGCGTAAACATTTCGATAAGATCATCGTAACTCGAAACACGCCCGATATTGGCGAGTCGATTGGCTTTCTTCCCGGAACCGAGGAAGAAAAGATGTTGCCATGGTTAGCAGCAGTAACGGATACCTTAGAGGCGCTACACAAAAATGATCATTGCACAGAAGGCTCAATGAAATACATCTGTGATAAAGCCAATATCCAATTCAAATCGATCAACTTTATGCGTGGCCGCTCGATCCAAAATGCGTTCGTTCTTCTCGACGAGTGCCAAAACCTAACCGCTTCACAAATCAAAACCATCATCACCCGCTGTGGTGAAGGCACCAAGATTGTCTGTTCAGGAAACCTAGCCCAAATAGATTCTTCCTACTTAACCCCTGTGACTTCAGGTTTAACCTACATGGTTGAGCGTTTTAAAAACTTCGAAGGCAGTGCCAATATCCACCTCAATGGCGTGGTACGTAGCCGACTGGCAGAGTTTGCCGAAGAGAACATGTAGCAACTCGATACACTCACACTGAATCCGTAATCTAAAAACAAAAAGCGCCTCACATTGGAGGCGCTTTTCAATTTAATCTTTTGAAGTAAGTTGGCAGAGATTCTTCTGAATTACTCAGTACCACCCACCGTTAGCGAGTCTAGCTTCAATGTTGGTTGACCAACACCAACAGGGACACTTTGGCCTGCTTTACCACACACACCCACACCACGGTCTAGGCTAAGGTCGTTACCCACCATAGACACTTGCTGCATCGCTTCAATACCAGAACCGATCAGCGTTGCACCTTTCACTGGGTGAGTAATTTTGCCGTTTTCAATCATGTACGCTTCAGAAGCTGAGAACACGAACTTGCCAGAAGTAATATCTACCTGACCACCGCCGAAGTTCGGCGCGTAGATGCCTTTCTCAACAGTAGCAATGATCTCTTCCGGTGTGTGCTCACCCGGCAGCATGTAAGTGTTTGTCATACGCGGCATCGGAAGATGTGCGTAAGACTCACGACGACCGTTACCCGTAGGTGCTACATCCATTAAACGAGCATTAAGCTTATCTTGCATGTAACCTTTTAGGATGCCATTTTCGATCAGCGTGTTGTACTGACCATTAACGCCTTCATCATCAACGTTCAATGAACCGCGCAGGTCAGTCAATGTACCATCATCAACGATCGTACATAGGCTTGATGTAACTTGTTCGCCAACTTTACCAGAAAATACTGACGACTCTTTACGGTTGAAGTCGCCTTCTAAACCGTGGCCTACCGCTTCATGCAGTAAAACGCCTGGCCAGCCAGAACCTAATACTACAGGCATCGCACCTGCAGGTGCCGCAACCGCTTCGAGGTTAACTAAAGCTTGGCGAATCGCTTCATCTGCAAATTGATAAGCAACCTGAGAGCCATTAGCATCGCTTAGGAAGAAGTCATAACCAAAACGACCACCACCGCCAGCACTACCGCGCTCACGACGATCGCCTTTTTGTGCCAGTACACTAATAGACAAACGAACCAGCGGGCGAATATCACCAGCATAAGTGCCGTCAGTTGCAGCAACCAGCATCTGCTCATGCACACCGCTTAAACTCACCGAAACCTCAGTAACCATCGGTTCTTTAGTTCGAATATAAGCATCAAGCGCTTTGAGTAATTCTGTTTTTTGTTGTTTTTCCCAGCTAGCGAGTGGGTTAACCGCATCGTAATAAGCTTGGTTAGAATTGCGTTTGAAGGCCTGTACCTTGCCGTTTTGACCTTGCTTAGCGATACCACGCGCAGCAATCGCACTCTGCTTAAGACCGTCTAGTTGGATTTGATCAGAGTAAGCAAAACCGGTTTTTTCACCCGATACCGCTCGCACACCAACACCGCAGTCAATATTGAAAGAACCGTCTTTAATGATGCTGTCTTCTAGCACCAAGGATTCATGCCAGCTTGACTGAAAATAGATATCAGCATAATCAATTTGGCGGGTAGCAATGCTCGCCAATGTATCTGCGATATTTTGCTCCGTAAGCCCTGTCGGGTTCAGTAGCGCTTCTTCAATTTGATTAATGCTCATAAATGGCTCTTATTTGTAATTAAAATTGATTGGTGAATCGAGAATGTTGCGTTATCGGCATATTTTGCCTAATTGACTCACAACTGGATATGTCTATTTCGACCACCATACTTTTAGGCTCTTGGTCTAATTGTGCGACCACTCGTCCCCATGGATCAACCACCATTGAGTGTCCCCATGTTTCTCTTTGACAAGGATGCTTACCTCCTTGTCCTACCGCGACAATCCAAGATTGTGTTTCGATCGCACGACACCTTAATAAGGCTTCCCAATGCGCTTGACCAGTCACTGCTGTAAACGCCGCCGGTACGATAATGATCTGCGCACCTTGCTTGCGTAGCTCTGAATACAAGTGCGGAAAGCGCACATCATAACAAATACTCAAACCTAAGCGACCAAAAGGCGTTTCCGTCGTCACAACGCGATCACCCGGAGTGAAAATATCGGACTCTCGATAGCATTTGTGCGCATCGGCCACGTCAACATCAAACATATGTAACTTATCGTAATGTGCAACTAAGCAGCCAAAGTCGTCAATCACCAATGTTGTTGTAGTCACGCCTTCAATCGTGCTTATCGGCATGCTACCGACAATAATCCAGATTTGATGAAACGAAGCTAATTCAGACACTTTCTTCTGCAACGGGCCATCATTTAAGGGCTCTGCATACTGGTGATAGTCGGCTTTACTGCCAAAAACTAATGCATTTTCAGGGCAAACTACCCACTTAGCCCCTAGTGCTTTGCACTTTTCTACTTCTTGAACAAGATAATCAAAGTTTAACTCAGGACTAGGACCTGATGTCATTTGAATCAACCCAACACAATCCATGTGTATAGTTCCTCCATTCATTATGATTCAGAAAACAGCGTTTATCGTATGTTAATCAGCAAGTGTATTGACCAACTCAAGTATTAGCTCATTTGTCTATTGACCTGTTCGAGTATGAGCTATTCAAGCATTCACGACTATTGAGCTAATTTCCTAAGCTTTTCGGGTAACTGAAACTCACCAGAGCTACGAGAAAGCTCACTCACCGTTGGTGAATCCAATGGTCCTTTTACCGAATAATTAACTTGGGTAAAAACTTCAACAACTGGAGAAATAACCGTAGTCACCGCTAATACGTACAGCGCCGTTTGAGGGGTTACCGCAAAGGCCGTTAATACAGGAATGCCAGAGGTAATATCTGGGGTAAAATTAACTTCCGCATCCACCTGGCGGGTATTAAGATTAGCGATACCTTTGATCTTCATCTCACCAGCAACGGCATCCATGTTTAAGTCATTAGTCAGAAAGATACCATTTTGAATCTTACCCGTTCCTGTGATGCTGTTGAACGCCATGCCTTTATCAAACACGTCTGAGAAATCGAGCTGCATCTTGCGGATGATCGAATCTAGGCTAAACAGGCCAAGTAAACGAGCCGCACCGCTCACATCCGAGATAATACCTTTACCAAACTTGGTTTTAACGTTGCCATCAAGGGTATCCATTTTAATCCCCCAAGGCGAACCATCCCAATTTAGTTGACCTTCCAACGCGAATGGTGCTTTTTGAATTCCTGAAGTAATACCGAATCGTTCCATCAATTCACTGTTGTTTTCACCTTCTACATCAACAGCCAACGATGAATGACTCTTGTCACCATTCAGTTCCCACCAACCGCTGATATCGGCTTTATTGCCACCACTTCGAACCTGGATCTTATTCCACTCTATCCGATCTTCGTACCTAGCCACTTCAACATCAACCTTGCCAACCTTGTAACCTTGTAGCCAAAAGTCGTTCAAAGTTAACTTCAGGTTCGGCATCGCATCGTGGATCTCTCGATCCAAATCAGAGATCAACGGTGCTTCTTGCGCTTTACGTTGTAGCAGTTGCTCTTGGTTTTTCTGATCGCTCCACTCTGGAACAAACAAATGTAAACGATCTAATGAAACCGTTAAATCGTAAGGAGGCAGATAATTAATATCTCCTTCGATCTCTTGGCTAGAGACTTCCATTTGCCATGCTTGTTTGTTTTTACGAGCACTAAAGTCGACATCATTCCAAGGAATGCCACCTAAAATTAGCTCCTTACTCTCGAACGTAACACGGCTTGGCGCAGGAATAGTTGGAGTATTCATTTGACTGAGCACGGCGTTTGAAGGCTTCACAGGCTCCATCACGACCGATAACCAATCATCAGCATTGAACTTATCAGTACGAATTAATGCATGATGGCCAACGACAGGGCTAATTTTGTAACCTCCTCGACCAAGCACTAAATTGGTCGCCGTTAACTGAGGAACATCACCTGTGATATCAATTTCAGCCTGATATTTGGTACTAGGGAGCTGTAAACGTGCAGTAATCGCTTCTTGGTTGCCCGAGGCTTGTAACCTTGCAGAGCCACTTTCTAATGACTTTTTCGCCAATGGATATGGATAATCACTGGCCAAATACTTAAGATCTGACTGCAAATCCAATTGGTAACTAAAACCGATATCGTTAAGCTGAATATCAATTTGGCTTTGCCACTGAGCATGGCCAGACAAACGGCTTAGCCACTGTTCACCAATGTAAGGCTCTAGAGGTTTAACATCCCAATCGCCTAGAACATCGATATCAACCGCGTAGCCCGGGCCATCATTCAAGCCTTTGAAATCAAGAGAGATACCCTGTTTAAGTAAATCTGCAGCAAGGCCATTCGCCGTCACTACATCATTATCAAACTCAATACGTCCAGTGGTGTTTTCAAGTACCATCGGCGGAGCTTCAATCTCGACATGGTTACCATTGAGATCAGCATAGCCCCACGCTCTTGCTTCCTTTTCAGAATCAAACGGAATATTAAGCTGAAACTCGGATGACACATCGCCACTCACTTGAAGCGCCGTTAAGGCAGCCCCGACTGAATCGACGAGTGGAGAAGCTGTCATGTAATCACGTACCGCATTGCCAGACGCGGTTGCTTTCGCTTCAATTTCAATATGGCCGCCTTGACCTAAATAAGGAATACGCCCCGTAATACGATCTGCAGTGACATCCATTAATTGAGCTGAGCGAGAATCCAAGTGCATCGCATCATTTTCAAATAACAGATCAAGCTGAAGATCGGTAATCAAAGGCCAGCCGGTATCAAAACTAAATTTCGCGTTTTCTAATCCAACCCAAACTTGGAAAATACCATCATGATTGGTATACGGATATTGAGCTAATTCACCATGCCAAAGTAATTTAACGGTGTCGGCTTTACCGGCTTGAATCGCCGTGGAAAGGTAATCAGTTAAATCTTGGCCAAGTGCCAATGTCGGTAAATAACGCCAGGTTTCACCAACATTGTAAGCGTCCGCTTCACCATAAAAAGAAAGATAAGGGCTTGCGTCATTTGGAAAATCCAAACGAAATGCGCCGAGAACTTGTAAATCTGGCGTTGCTGCCGTGATTTTATCCGACCAAAGCTTCCAGCCGTTTTCATCCTGCTGCCAAACAATGTCAACCTGACCTTGTTTGATATTTAGAGGGGCTTGGAAAACATCGCCATAAGGAAACACATCATCAATAACATGCAAGCTGGCTTTCGCTTCAAATGCTGAACCAAGAACACTGCCTGACACTTGGCTAAAGCCTGGAACTAACTCCCATTGCTCGATAGCCATATCAGAAAAACTTGCAGAATAACGCAAGCTTTCGATGCCTGAATCCATGGAGACGCGAATATCAGAAACCAAACCGCCTGGAGCCAACGAATTAATCATTTGAGTGGATTGCTCGGAATCAGGCAACAACTTAATTAGCGGAGTAATGGTGGCAATATCCAACTCAGAAACGTTGAGTTGCCACGGACCTTTGTTCCATTTGAATGCAACATCGAGTTCTGGCCAAGGCGTGTCATCGGTTCTTAAATTAAGTGAGTGACCATTTACTTGCCAGCCATTTTCCAACGGAGAAAGTTTAAACACGCCAGATTCAATCATCAAATCGTGGCGCCCGTCTTCATTCCAAGTCAGTTCAGAAGGTAATACCTCAACGTAAGCGCTCACTGGCTTACTGTTTTTCAGAGTTAACCAACTATTAAGGCTCACCGTACCCGTTTCCACACCGGACTCTGCCTGCATGTAACGCGTTAACCAAGGTTTTATCGAGATGCTATCCGCGCTCACATAGAACTCACCCGACATATCGGTCAGCGAGCCACCATCAACAAAGTTAGCACTCACTGACAGGGAGTTTAAGTTGGCATCTTTAATACTCACCACACCTTCTGCAAGGTGGTGTTTACCTGAGTTTTGCCATTTTAAAGTTTCTATGTCGAGTTGACGTTCTTCATCAGAGATTGCACGGTATAAAAGGGTTGAGTCTTTAGCCGTCACATCCACTAAAGTTTTCAGGAGTAGATTATCCAGTTCCTGTATAACCCGCTTTGAAGAATTCGACTTTTTCGGTTTCTGTTGGCCGTTTTGACCAGCAAACAGATCAATAGATCGGATATCAAGATACATTTGGTTCATGACCAGATCGGCCACAACCGGACGCATCTGAACGAACGATTGAATCAAGTCAAACTCAACTTCAACACGCTCAACAGAGAAAGTGACATCTTCTGCGTTAGGAAGGCTGGCTTTAACACCTTGTAAAGCTATAGAAGGGTGAGTGTTGCGCCAAAAACCGCCCACATCTTGAATGGAGAATTCAAAACCGGAATGTTGATTTACCCAAACCTCAATTTCAGATTGATATTTGTTTAAATTAGGTAAGGCTACACGAAGTGTAGTCACGGCAATGGCTAGCGTTACTAAGAGAGTAACCACTAACCATAAACATGCACGAAGAATCAGAGTAGCGCTTGAGCTCACAAAATATCCATTACATCATAACAACATCAAACTGCTCTTGTATGTACAGAGGCTCAGCCTGGAT
>Ga0209121_10001599_pt1 | contig 23751 bp, 27 predicted proteins | sample Cruoilmetagenom3_FD_187292 | JGI IMG/M metagenome (GOLD analysis project Ga0209121, IMG submission 187292) | Oil polluted marine microbial communities from Coal Oil Point, Santa Barbara, California, USA - Sample 3 (SPAdes) (version 2) | ecosystem: Environmental > Aquatic > Marine > Oil seeps ... | reverse complement strand
GCAAATATTGGCCGGAATTACCTATAAATTTGATTTGTAATTGTCCGCACTTTTATATTAAACAAATTTGTGTAGTTTTAACAATCTTAAAAAACTACCAAAATGAAAAAACTTTGTTCTCTTCTAATAATTTCCTTATTAGTACTTTCTTGTAATGAAAAAACTGAAAAGGTTATTGTAAAAAAAGTTGATAAAACAGATTCTATTGCTATTAAACAAATTTTTAATACTGCCTTAACGGAAGGTCAATGTTATGAATGGCTAGATGTTTTATCAAATGGTATCGGTGGGCGACTTTCAGGATCAGCTGAAGCTCAACTTGCGGTTGAGTGGGGTGAAAAACTGCTGAAAGATTTAAAATTTGACAAAGTTTGGCTACAACCAGTAATGGTACCTCATTGGGTAAGAGGAGAAAAAGAAAAAGCCCATTATTTAGCAAATAACACAAAATATGATGTACCTATATGTGCTTTAGGAAGTTCAGTAGCAACACCAAATAATGGAATTTCAGGAGAAGTAATTGAAGTTCAAAGTTTAGAAGAAGCTGACAAATTAGGAGAAAAACTAAAAGGAAAAATTGTATTTTTCAATCGCCCTTTCGATGATACGCATATTCATACCTTTAGAGCTTATGGCGGTTGTGTAGATCAACGTGGAAACGGTGCAGAAGTTGCAGGAAAACACGGAGCTATTGGTGTAATTGTCCGTTCAATGACACATAGTATCGATGATTTTCCTCATACTGGGAACATGAATTATGGAGATACGCAAGAAGATAAAAAAATTCCTGCGGCAGCAATTAGCACCAAAGCTGCTAATTTGTTGAGTCAACATTTAAAAGAAAATCCGAATTTATCTTTTTATTTCAAACAAAATTGTAAAACGCTTCCTGATGCACCTTCATTTAATGTTATTGGAGAAATTACTGGAAGTGAATTTCCAGAAAAGTACATTACAGTTGGTGGGCATTTAGATTCTTGGGATATTGGTGACGGAGCGCACGATGATGGAGCAGGAATTGTCCAATCTATTGAAGTACTTCGTTTATTAAAAATGAACAGTTTAAAACCAAAACATACTATTAGAGTGGTGCTTTTTATGAATGAAGAAAATGGTTTAAGAGGAGGGAGAAAATATGCTGAAGAAGCTAAAAAGAACAATGAAGTTCATGTTGCAGCTTTAGAATCTGACTCTGGTGGATTTACTCCAAGAGGTTTTACTTTTGACGCAAATTCAAAAAATCACGATTTATTTATGAGTTGGATTCCACTTTTTAAACCTTATGGAATTCACGAAATTGGTAAAGGTGGAAGTGGCGCAGATATTGGACCATTAAAATCGGAAACAATTTCACTTTTTGGTTACAGACCAGATTCTCAGCGCTATTTCGATTACCATCACGCGGCAAACGACACATTCGATAAGGTTAATAAGCGTGAGCTTGAATTAGGAGCAGCAGCCATGACTTCCTTAATTTATTTATTAGATAAAAACCTATAACAAAATGAAAAAATTAATTATCCTTTTAGTTTTAACCATCACTATTTCTTGTACTAAAAAGGAATTGGTTGATTGTATTGTAATTAATGCAAATGTTTATACCGTAAACTCTAGTTTTGATAAAGCGGAAGCATTCGCTATAAATGATGGAAAAATAATTGATATTGGAACAACTATTGAAATACAGTCGAAGTATGCTCCAACTCTTATAAATGATGCCAAAGGAAAAACAATTGTACCTGGTTTCATCGATGCACATTGTCATTTTTTCGGACTTGGTTTACAACAACAAAAAGTTGAATTAGGTGGTACAAAAAGTTTTGATGAAGTTCTTTTAAAACTGGCACAATTTCAAATAAAAAACAAAGTTAAATATATAACTGGAAGAGGTTGGGATCAAAATGATTGGGAAGTAAAAGAGTTTCCAACAAAAGAAAAATTGGATGAACTATTCCCAAGTACCCCTGTGGCAATAAGAAGGATTGACGGACACGCTTTATTAGCAAATCAGACAGCTATTGATTTGGCAGGAGTTACAATAGACTCTCCTGAAGAAGGAGGTTTTATTCTTAAAAAAAATGGAAAATTAACAGGCATTTTTATTGATGGACCAATGGGTTTAATTAGTTCAAAAATTCCAAATCCTTCTAAAAAAGAACAAATTCAAGCACTAAAAGATGCTGAAAAAATATGTTTTGATTTAGGTTTAACAACCGTTGATGATGCTGGTATTTCTCAGCACACTATTGAGCTAATTGATAGTTTACACCAATCTGGTGATTTAAAAATGAGAATCTATGGAATGGTTTCTGTGAGTGATAAAAGCATTGATTATTTTACTAAAAAAGGAATTATTAAAACCGACAGATTAAATGTTCGTTCATTTAAAGTTTATGCAGATGGCGCTTTGGGATCGAGAGGTGCAGCAATGAAAGAATCATATTCTGACAAACACAATCATTTTGGTGCGTTGGTTACTCCATTGGAAGACTTACAAAGTTTTGCTGAAAAAATTGCAGCTTCAGATTATCAAATGAATACACATGCTATTGGTGATTCGGCAAATTTTGTAATGCTCGATACTTATAAAAAAGTATTAAAAGGTGAAGAAAATCGTCGTTGGAGAATTGAACATGCACAAATTATTGACCAAGATGATTTTTCTTATTTCGATAATATTTTACCTTCGGTACAACCAACACATGCAACTTCAGATATGTATTGGGCAGAAGACCGAATAGGTTCCGAAAGAATTAAAGGCGCCTATGCTTTTAAAGATTTATTAAATAAATATGGAAAAGTGGCACTTGGAACAGATTTTCCTGTAGAGAAAGTAAGCCCATTTTTAACGTTTTATGCCGCAGTTTCAAGAAAAGATACCAATAACTATCCTGAAGGTGGTTTTCAAATGGAGAATGCTTTAACAAGAGAAGAAACCCTAAAAGGAATGACTATCTGGGCTGCCTATTCTAATTTTGAAGAAGATGAAAAAGGAAGTATTGAAATTGGAAAAATGGCTGATTTCATAATCCTTGAGAAAAACATTATGGAAGTTTCAGAAAATGAAATCCCTACTATTAAAGTCCTAAACACATTTGTTGGTGGTGAAAAAGTTAAATAATTTATTTTTTATAATTTTTGTTTTTGCCAATGTTACTTTTAGTCCAAAGGTAGTTGCACAACAGCTACCTAAAGGCTTTAGTTATATTCAAGAAAAAATACCAACCATAGCACTTGAATTAAGGTATTACAGCACCAATAATTTTATTGGCAAACCCATTGATGCTTATAACAAACCTGTTGGAATAGCAACAACTAAAGCTGTAGAACAATTAAATAAAGTGCAATGCGAACTTAAAAAAATGAATTTAGGTCTTAAAATTTTTGATGCTTATAGACCACAAACTGCTGTAAATCATTTTGTGAAATGGGCTAGAGATTTAAATGATACACTTCAAAAACCACTATTTTATCCTAATGTTGAAAAAAACGTTTTGTTTAAAGAAGGATATATTGCTTCTAAATCGGGACATACAAGAGGAAGTACGATCGATTTAACTATTATAAATTTAAGCACCAAAAAAGAATTGGATATGGGAAGTCCGTATGATTTTTTCGGGAAAGAGTCTTGGGTTTCACATCAAGAACTAACTGCTAAACAAAAAGAAAACAGGCAATTATTGCAACGTATTATGTTGAAATATAATTTTAGAAATTATCCGCAAGAATGGTGGCATTTTACGTTAAGAAATGAACCATTTCCTAATACGTATTTCGATTTTCCTATTGAATAAAAATATGTTTCTTCACAAACATCCATATCCTCCTTTTATTCCTGAAAATGCTACAAAATTAATTGTTGGAACATTGCCTCCTCCAAGGTTTTCAAATGGAATATTAAAAACGGGTGATGTTAATTTTTGCTATGGAAGTATTGACGGACAACTATGGAAAATTCTTGATGAAATTTTTCAACTAGATTTAAAATATGAAACTACTGATTTTGCTATTGAGCAACGAAAAGAGTTTTTAATTCGAAGAAATATTGGAATTTGTGATATTGTTGCTTCTTGCGAAAGAGCTAAAATCGATGCTTCCGATTTAGGTATGCAACATATTAAATTGAGAAATTTAGTATCCTACTTAAAAAAACATGCTAAAGTTGATACTTTATTGTTAACTGGTGGGAATAGTAAAAATGGGCCTGAATATCATTTAAGACGTCAGCTTAAAAACAAAGAAGTTGCTTTAAAAATTGAATCTAGTGAAACTCCAAAAGTGCATACATTCACTATGGAAAATAGAAAAATTAAAGTAGTTTCTTTAACAGCTCCTTCTGGAGCTGCAAACCGAGCTGTAGGAAGCAATCCACAATATAAATTACTAAAACAACAAAACCCCAATTTCAATACATTTGATTTTAGGGTTTTACAATATAAAAAGTTCTTTTAGCTATTTATGTGAACCGTCACAAAATGGTCCATTTTTTGTGTCTTTACAACTGCACAAATATTTAGTTTCAGTCTTTTCTGCAATAAATACTTGAGGGCTCATTCCCTTTCCTTTATGAAGTCCGTCACAAAAAGGTTGATTTTGTGATAAACCACAAGTACACCAAGCATATCTTTTTCCTTCTTCTAATTCAACTGCCAGAGGATTGTCTCCAGCTCTTTTTGGTAAATCCATTAATTCTTTTTTTAGTTATAGTTTCTAAATATACTTATGAATTTTCATTCAAACAACTATTTTAAAAAGTAAACTGTTTTTTATTTTTAACATATATTTGCGCCATTGTTTAAAATTCAAAAATATCAATGAAAACATTTATTTACACCTTTTTCCTAGCGCTGTTTCTTATTTCTTGCAGCGATGATGATTCACCAAATACCGCTCAAACAGAAGCTGATATTATTGAATACATAGAAAGCAACAATTTAGATGCTACAAAATCTGCCACAGGCTTGTATTATGTAATTACAAATCAAGGAAATGGAAGTAAACCTAATAGCAATTCGAACGTAACGGTTGCTTATAAAGGTTATTTTTTAGACGGGACAGTATTTGATCAAAGTGGGTCTCAAGGAGTTTCATTCAATTTACAACAAGTTATAAGTGGCTGGACAGAAGGAATTACATATTTTAATGTAGGTGGTGAAGGTATGCTTTTAGTCCCTTCAAATTTAGGATATGGAAGTAATAATTACAACGGTATACCTGGTGGGTCTGTGCTAATTTTTGATATTAAATTACTAAAAGTAAACTAAATTTTACTTTTAGTAATTAACGAATTTTCTTAATAAATTCAGGAATCTTATCTATTCCATTTTCAGTGATATGGTTTACAAAAGCAGAACCAATAATAGCACCTTTTGCATTTGAAATTGCTTGTTGAAAAGTTTCTGCATTTGAAATTCCAAAACCAATAACTTGCGGTGCATTTAACTTCATTGCAGCTATTCTATCAAAATAAGTTTGCTGTGTATTTCCAAAACTATTTTTTGCTCCAGTAACACCTGCTGAACTTACCATATAAATAAATCCGTTTGAAATGCTATCAATAAATCGAATACGTTCATCTGAAGTTTGAGGAGTAATCAAAAACACATTTATAATTCCATATTTTTCAAAAATAGCTTTGTAATTTTCATTATAATCTTGTACTGGTAAATCAGGAATAATTAATCCATCAATACCTATTTCAGCACATTTTTTACAGAAAGCTTCTACTCCGTATTGCATCATCGGATTAAAATAACCCATAATAATTAGTGGAATTGAAACTGTTTTACGAATATCTTTTAACTGATTAAAAAGTACTTCGGAAGTCATTCCGTTATCTAAAGCAGCTGTAGAACTAGCTTGTATTGTAGGCCCATCTGCTAAAGGATCGCTAAAAGGCAAACCAATTTCAATAAAATCGACGCCACTATTTTCTAAACTTTCAATTACCTCAACAGTGTCGTTTAGCTTTGGATATCCAGCCGTAAAATAAATAGATAATAACTTTTTATCTTCTTGTAATTTTTTATTTATTCTGTTCATTTTCTACAACTTAAAATATTTAATATAAGTATTCAAATCCTTATCTCCTCTGCCAGATAAATTCAATATTACAATGTCATCTTTTTTAAACTTTTTAGACTTAAAAACTGCCAATGCATGCGAAGTTTCTATGGCTGGAATAATCCCTTCTAATTCACTTAATTCTAAACCTGCTTGCATTGCTTCATCATCTGTAACCGAAATAAATTCCGCTCGTTTACTTTCACATAAATGGGCGTGTAAAGGTCCAACTCCAGGATAATCTAAACCTGCTGAAATTGAATATGGTTCAATAATTTGTCCGTCTTTAGTTTGCATTAACAAGGTTTTGCTTCCGTGAATAACTCCTTCATTTCCTAAAACACTTGTTGCTGCACTTTCTCCTGAATCCACTCCTAAACCAGCAGCCTCAACAGCAATTAAACCTACTTCTTTTTCATCTAAATAATGATAAAAGGCCCCAGCCGCATTACTTCCTCCTCCAACACAAGCAATTATATAATCAGGGTTTTCTTTTCCTTCCTTTTCTTTTAACTGCCATTTCATTTCTTCCGAAATAACAGATTGAAAACGTGCCACCATATCTGGATACGGATGCGGCCCAACCACAGAACCAATAATATAATGCGTATCTACCGGATTATTAATCCAATCTCTAATTGCCTCGTTAGTAGCATCTTTTAACGTTCTACTTCCTGACAACGCAGGAATAACGGTTGCACCTAACATTTTCATGCGTGCCACATTTGGAGCCTGACGTGCAATGTCAATTTCTCCCATATACACAATACATTCTAAGCCCATTAATGCGCAAACTGTAGCCGTTGCTACACCATGTTGCCCTGCTCCTGTTTCAGCAATAATTCTGTTTTTACCTAACTTTTTTGCCATTAAAATTTGCCCAATGGTATTATTTACTTTATGCGCTCCTGTATGACATAAATCTTCTCTTTTTAAGTAAATTTTTGTGTTATATTTTTCTGAAAGTCTTTTAGCAAAATACAAAGGTGTTGGTCTTCCAACATACTCTTTTAATAATTCGTCAAATTCTTTTTTAAAAGAATCCTCTTGCATTATTTTTAAATAATTCTGACGTAGTTCTTCTACATTTGGGTACAACATTTCTGGAATGTAAGCCCCTCCAAATTGTCCGTAATATCCATTTTCATCTACAAAATAACTCATTTTAAGTTTTGTTTAAATTCTTTAATTTCTTCAATATTTTTCAATGCTGGTTCAATTTCGAAACCGCTATTTATATCAATACCTATACATTTTTTGGATTCCTGCCTTCGCAGGAATGACAATAGAGCTTGTACATCATTTTTTGTAATCCCTCCACTTAATAAAAATGGAGTAGTTCCTTTATAATTATCTAAAACCTGCCAATTAAACTTAACTCCGTTTCCTCCATACTCTTTTCCTTTTGTGTCGAAAAGTAAGTAATCACAAACTTTTTGATAAGGTTCTGTTTTAGAGAAATCAAAATCATTATCTACTGAAAAGGCTTTTAAAATCTCAATTGGGTGAGATTCTGAAACAAGTTCAGAATGACGTAATTGATTACAGTATTCTGGAGTTTCATTTCCGTGTAATTGAACAGCATCTAACTTATTTTCTTCTAATATTTCAATAACTTTACCTATAGATTCATTAACAAAAACACCTACTTTTTTTATTTCAGAAGGGATTTCAACTTCAGGAAAATTTGTTACAAAACGCTTCGATTTATCGTAAAATATAAAACCAATATAATCTGGTTTTAACTTTACTAGTTCCGAAATGTTCTCGGTATCACGCATTCCACAAACTTTAATTTTCATAATTTTCTCTATGGTTAAAATTCATTTCGAGAACCTTAGTGACCGCATTTTTGAGATCACTTTCAGTCTATCAAACTAATTAATTTGATTAATAAAATCTTTGCACGCCTGTCCTGGATTTTCAGTTTTCATAAAGTTCTCTCCAATTAAAAAACCTTGAAAACCATATTCCTTCAATCCTGTAATAACTCTTGGATCATTCAATCCGCTTTCAGAAACTTTAATACAACTATTTGGTATTTGACTTGCCAATTCAATGGAGTGTTCTAAATCGACCTCAAATGTTTTTAAATTTCTGTTATTAATTCCTATAATTTTATTGTCCAATTCAAGTTTATCTAACTCTTGCTGATTGTGAACTTCATATAACACATCCATACCCAAATCTTCAGCCAATTTTCCATAATTCTTTAACTCTTCTTTAGTTAAACAAGCTGCAATTAATAAAATTACATCCGCACCAATTGCTTTTGCTTCCACAATTTGAAATCCATCAACAATAAAATCTTTTCTTAATATTGGAGTTGTTTCTTGTATAGAACGTGCCTTCATTACATCCAAAATATTCCCGCCAAAAAAATGTGAGTCGGTTAAAATAGATTGTGCCGCAACTTTAGCATCCAAATAACCATTTGTAACTTCTTCAATTGTAGCTTTATCGTTAATAATTCCTTTTGAAGGAGATTGCCTCTTAAATTCCGCAATAATTCCTGTTGAACCAACGCTTAACAAATTCTTTTTTAAAGATAAAGGAGTTCTTTGAAAATTAGGACTTTTTACCAATTTTTCAAGTTGAACTTCTTTTCTTAACTGTGCAACTTCCTGTTTTTTATGTGCTATTATTTTATCTAAAATATCCATATTATATCTAATAACTTTGGTGGTTGAGCGGAGTCTAAACCACATTACTAAAATGTTACTTCGACTCCACTCAGCGACCAATTTATAAAACTAATTTCTTTAAACTTTCTTTTGCTTTTAATCCTAATAAAGAATCTTTTGCTTCTTCAAAAGCAGTTTCAAAAGATTTATTTGAATCAAATGTTTTTAATGCAAAAGCTGCATTTGTTAATACCGCATTATTCTGAGCTTCTGTTCCATTTCCGTCTAGAATTGAAACAAATATTTCAGCTGCTTGTTCAACAGTATCTCCTCCAAAAATCTCAGATTGATCTAATCTTCTTAAACCTAATTCTTCGGGAGTTATTAATTGTTCATTTTCTTTTGAAAGCAACTTAAATCCTCCCGTTAATGAAATTTCATCATACCCATCTAAACTAAATACAATTCCATAATTTTTTGAGGTTTCTTGCAATAAATAATTATAAATTCTTGCAACTTCTAAATTGAAAACACCTACTAATTGATTTTGAGGGTTACTCGGATTTACAAGCGGCCCTAACATATTAAAAAATGTTTTTACACCTAATTCTCTTCTAATGGGACCAACGGCTTTCATTGCTGGGTGAAATAATGGTGCGTGTAAAAAGCAAATATTTGCTGTGTCTATTTGTCTTTTTAATTCCTCTTCATTATTCGTGAATCTATAGCCTAAATACTCTAACATGTTTGAGGAACCGCTCACCGAAGAAACACCATAATTACCATGTTTTGCTACTTTATATCCTGTTCCTGCAACTATAAAAGAAGTAAGTGTAGAAATGTTAAACGTATTTTTCCCATCACCACCAGTTCCACATAAATCTATGGTATTAAATTCTGATAAATCAATCTTTATTGCTAATTCTAGCAAGGCTTCTCTAAAACCTGCCAATTCTTTTACCGAAATCGGGCGCATTAGATACACTGTTAAAAAAGATGCCATTTGCGAAGCATTGTACTTTTCATTTGCCATATGAATAAGTACCTCCTTGGCTTCTGTTTTAGACAATTCTTGTTGTTCAAATAATTTATTTAATATGTTTTTCATTTGCCCCTTTTAATTCCCCAAAGGGGAAATTTAAATAATTTAATTTATCCTACTCATTCAACTCCTTCTCTTTTGGAAGAATGGAATAGGCGTTTATAAAATTTCTAACCAGCTGCTCTCCTATTGGTGTTAAAATTGATTCTGGGTGAAACTGAACAGCACTTATATTGTGTTTTTTATGTTGAATACTCATAATGTCTCCAAATTCATCTTCAGAGGTTATTTCTAATTCCGAAGGAAAATCCTTCTTTGAAGCAATCCAAGAATGATAACGAGCTGCTTCAAATTTCTTTGGAAAATCTTTATAAATTACGGCATCCTTTTTGGTAATAGTCATAGTTGTAGCAACACCGTGGAAAACTTCATCCATGTTCTCTAAACTTCCACCAAAAACTTCAGTAATTGCTTGTAAACCTAAACAAACACCAAAAATTGGTTTTTTACCTGCATATGTTTTAATGGTTTCTTTTAAAATTCCAGCTTCATCTGGAATTCCAGGTCCTGGTGAAAGAATGATTAAATCATAGGCATCTATCTCTGAAATTTTAATTTCGTCGTTTCTAAATACCGCTGGATATTCTCCCGTTATATCTTCTACCATATGTACTAAATTATAGGTGAAAGAATCGTAATTATCTAATATTAAAATCTTCATTTTTCAATTTCTATTTTATTCGTCACCCTGAATTTATTTCAGGGTCTCATCACTCAAGAAAAGATTCTGAAACAAGTTCAGAATGACGAGTTTTATTCTAAATATTTTCTGCAAGATTTAATGCTTTTTTCAAAGCCGCTAATTTGTTATTTACTTCTTGTAATTCACCTTCTTCGGTCGATTTCATTACAATTCCAGCTCCAGCTTGGTAGTATAACGTATTACTTTTACTTACAAATGAACGAATTGCAATTGCTAAATTTACCGTATTATTTAAGCCAATAAAACCTACTGCACCTCCGTAGAATCCGCGAGATTGATTTTCATAAGTGTCAATTAATTCCATTGCTTTGTATTTTGGCGCTCCGCTTAAAGTACCTGCTGGAAAAGTATCCCCAACTATTTCAATTGCCTTTCCCATTGGTTTACCTTGCACCGTTGAAACCAAATGAATTACGTGGCTAAAAAACTGAACTTCTTTAAAAACATCTACGTGAACATCCGTTGCGTGTTTGCTTAAATCATTTCGTGCCAAATCTACCAACATTACATGTTCTGCATTCTCTTTTTTATCGTTCGATAATTTTTTCCCTAATGCAATATCTGAAGTCATATCACCAGTTCGTTTAAATGTTCCGGCAATAGGATTTATGACTGCATTATCTTTGGTTATTTTAATTTGTGCTTCAGGAGAAGAACCCATAAGTTTATAGCTTCCATAATCGAAATAAAACAAATATGGTGATGGGTTTATGGAGCGTAAAGCCCTGTAAACATTGAATTCATCTCCCTTGTATTTTTGCTGAAACTGACGAGACAACACCAATTGAAAAACATCACCACGCTTACAATGTTCTTTTGCTTTTGTAACATTATTTTTAAACTCTTGATCGGAACAATTTGAAGATTCTTCACCATCCATTTCAAATTTATATAAACCATACGTTTGCGCATTTATCAAGGTTTCAATCTCATTTATTCTAGATTTTTCTCCTTCAAAAATGTTTTCAATAAGTGTTAATTCATTATTAAAATGATTAATAGCAATAATAAATTTGAAGAAACTAAATTGAAAATCTGGAATTTCAGAAATGGCTTTTTTTGCGTTTAACTTTATAGTTTCGAAATATTGAATTGCGTTGTATGATATATGACCATAAAAACCGTTGAATGATTTTATATTTTCATCACAATTAATTTCAATGGTTTGAGTGTAATTTTCAAATATTTCATAAAAATTATTATCAATTTTTTCAGAATCAATCTCTTTATTTTTAAAATAATACTGAAACTTATTATTATCTGCCTTTAGCGTAACAATTGGCTCAATACACAAAAAAGTATAGCTTTCTTCTTTACTGTGGTAATCGGAACTTTCTAGCAATAAACTACTCGCATATTTATCTCTAATTTTAGAGTACATACCTACCGGAGTAATAGTATCAGCTAATTGTTTTTTTGTAATTGTGTTAAATTTTAATTTCTTCATTTTTGTTGAAATAAAAAAGGACTTATCACGAGATAAGTCCTTTTTGTTATATATTGTTAATTAAATATAATGGATGCTTCTCGCTTAATTATTAAGAGAGTTCCACCACCAATTCATATTTAATGTATTGTTCTTCATTTATGGCACAAATTTAGCATACATTTTTAATTGAACAAATTATTTGTTAAAAAAATAATTTGTTAAATTTGATAAAATCATTTTTATGAAAAATTTATATAAAATTTCGTTTATAATTGCTTTATTCACAACTGTAGCTATTTCTGCTCAAGAAAAATTAAAAGGGAATAAAGAAGTAACAACAGAAAATAGAGAAATTTCAAACTTCTCATCTATTGAAGTAATCGATAATATTGATGTTGAATTAATATTTAGTAATAATCAGTCCGTTACTGTAGAGACAGATTCAAACTTGCAAAGTGCCATTAATACTGAAGTAAGTAACGATGTTTTAACCATTAAACTAAATGCGAAAATTCTTCGCAAAAAAGAATTAAAAGTTACGGTTAAAGTAAATAGCGATTTAAAAAATATTTTTACATACAATAATTCGAAGGTTTTATCGAAAAACTCATTAAACATTGATAGTTTAGCTATAAACACATTCGATAATTCAGATATTGATTTAAAGTTAAATTCTAAATTAATAACCATTAATGCGAAAAAAACTAGCGATTTAAAGTTTGAAATTTTAAGTGATCATTTAGTCATTCGAAATGAAGAATCAGCTTCTATAAAAGCTACCATAAATACAAATTCCATTGAGACTACGATACTTGACAGAAGTAATTTAGACTTAACTGGAAATACCAATAATTTAAATTTAGAAGCTTTAGGAAATAGTTCCTTTAAAGGTAAAGATTTAGAAACAAATACAACTTTTGTAAACGCATCGAACAATGCAAAAGCATATATTCAATGTGTTGAAAGTATTGATATTTCAACAAAAAATTCAGCAGAAATTTTTATTTATTCAAATCCAAAAATTACAATTACCGAATTTTTTGATAAATCATCTATCCATAAAAAAGAACTCTAAGTACTTACATAAACATTTTTAACAACAGCACAACAGCTATTATTATAATTGGACCAGCAATACCAGCAACGATTCCTCCGAATCGAAAATCTTTTTGTTCAATTTTTCCCGTACTAAATGCAATAGCATTTGGCGGTGTGGAAATAGGTAAAAACAATGCACAAGATGCACTAAACCCTATAACTAACGGCAGAATATCTGCATCCTGAGAAACTAAAATAATTGCTATAGGAATTAAAATAGTTGCAGTTGCTGTATTACTCATAAAATTAGAAAGCACTATTGTTAATCCTGAAAAGACCGCTATTAAAGCATAAAAATTAAGGTCATACCCTTGTAATAAAGACACATAATATTGAGCCAATCCAGTTTCTTTAATTGCCAAACCTAATGATAAACCCCCAGCAACTAACATTAACGTATCCCAAGGTAATTTTCTAACATCATCACTTGTTACTATTCTAAACATCGTTAATAGCATAATTGGTAATAATGAAACTGCTGAAGCAGGGATTCCGTGAACTTTACCTGTTAACCATAAAATTAACGTTAACAATAATACTCCTAAAACCAATCTTCGCTTCATTATGAAAATTCTATTTCTAGAATTTGTTTCCATTTCATCTAAAAATGATAAATCTATTGTTGCTACTTTTGGAACATACTTTTGTATTAAAGCTTCCCAAATTACAAAAACCAATACAATTGCAATCGGAAAACCGTACATCATCCATTCTAAAAATCCTACATTAAATCCGTGACTGTTTAAAGCATCTACTGCTATTGCGTTTGGAGGTGAACCAATAATTGTTCCCATACCACCTAATGAGGCTGCTGCCGGAATACCAATTAACATGGCTTTACCAAACGGAGCATCATCCTCTAATGTATTTATAAAAGGAATAACCGCTGCAATCATCATTGCAGTTGTAGCCGTGTTTGACATAATCATAGAAAACACTGCTGTAACTAACATAATTCCTAGTAACACAAATCTTGGCTTAGTTCCAAATCTTGAAATAGCCAATTTAAATAAGGTTTTATCCAAACCTACTTTTTGCATAGCTTCAGCCATAAAAAAACCACCAAGCATTAACCAAATAACACTATTTGACCAAGTTTGAACATATTTTTGCACCATTTTAGATGCATTTTCTGGATCAATTTCGCTATAAACATTTCCCAGTCCAAAGACTAGAAAACCAAAAATGAGCAATCCAACCGTAAATGGAGGAACTGCTTCAGTAATCCATAAACCAATAGATAAGAAAAGTAAAAAGAGCACATAAATTTGTGCTTTATCTAAATTTGGATTTACTAATAAATATGTAAGTCCAAATGCAAAAATAATACTCAATAAAAAATAGATAATTTTTTGTTGAATATCTACAACTCTTTGAATTTTAAACATGTAGCGTTTCGACGCCGTTCTAGAATCTGCCATTATTCCAAATTTTTATAATATTATTCTAATATAAGTTTAAATAAATACATACACGATAAATAAAGTAATAATAGCACTTGTTAACATTGCTATCACCATTCTTTGCCTCTTCATTTTTCTTCTTACTTCATGTAAATTTTCACTTTGTGCATTCATAATAATCAATTTTTTTATACTTAAAATTTACACTACAAAATTAGAGACATTATCTTTTTTAAACCTTTTAAAATTGAAAAAATTACGAAAACGTTTAACACTGATTTATATCATAAAAAAAGCCCAAACCAACGGCTTGAGCTTATATATTTAGCATAAATTTATTGTAATTAATCTAATGAACCTAAATAACGTTCTGAGTCTAAAGCTGCCATACAGCCCGTTCCAGCAGCCGTAACTGCTTGACGATATTCTTTATCTTGCACGTCACCAGCCGCAAAAACACCAGGTAAGTTTGTTTTAGTCGATTTACCTTTTGTAATTAAATAACCTGTATCATCCATATCTAAAACCCCTTTAAAAATACCAGTATTTGGTTTATGACCAATAGCGATAAAAACTCCAGTTACATCAATTACTTCTTTTTCTCTAGTAATATTGTTAACAGCTCTTACACCTTCCACAACATTATCTCCTAAAACCTCATCAATTTCTGTATTAAATTTTACTTCAATATTTTTAGTTTTATCAACTCTATGCTGCATAGCTTTCGATGCTCTCATATAGTCTTTTCTAACTAAAATTGTAACCTTATTACAGATATTGGCTAAATACGTTGCTTCTTCTGCTGCCGTATCTCCTGCCCCAACAACAACCACATCTTGACCTTTATAAAAGAAACCATCACAAGTAGCACAAGCCGAAACACCACCGCCAATTAATCGTTGTTCGCTCTCAAGCCCTAAATATTTTGCCGTTGCCCCAGTAGAAATAATAACAGTTTCTGCTTCAATATTTATAGATTCGTCGACAACAATTTTATGAATACCACCAACTTTAGTGCTAAATTCTACTTTAGTCACCATTCCAAAACGAACTTCTGTTCCAAAACGCTCCGCTTGATTTTTTAAATCTTCCATCATTGCAGTCCCATCAGTACCGTTTGGGTAACCAGGAAAGTTATCTACTTCTGTTGTTGTAGTTAATTGGCCTCCCATTTGCATTCCAGTGTACATAACCGGTTTCAAATCTGCTCTAGCTGCATAAATTGCTGCCGTATAACCTGCAGGTCCTGAACCAATAATTAGGCATTTTATTCTTTCTATTGTATCTGACATTGTATTATATTTTTTTATTTTAACCTTGAACAAATTTAGAGCAAAAAAACAAATACTTTTATTATTGTTTATAATTTTTTACAATGTAATTATAAGTATTAATAATAAGTGGGTTAAAATTATTCAAACCATTATATTTACATAAATTTTTTACAGAAAAATGCAACAACTCCAGATTATAGAATCTATTGAAGAAGCAGAAATTATAATTTCAAAAAATGAAGCTGTTTTGTTTTATTTTTCAACAAACTCTTGCGTAGTAGGTGAAGCTTTACTTCCTAAGGTTTCAACTCTTATTCAAGAAAAATTTCCTGAAATTAAAGTATTCAATATAGATTTGAATTTTTCACCAAAATTAGCGGCTCATTTTAATGCTTTTATTGAACCTACTATTTTAGTCTTTTTTGATAGAAAAGAGTTTATTCGAAAAATTAGAAATATTGGTATTTTTGAGCTAGAACAAGCTATTGAAAGACCTTATAAACTTATTTTTTAAATTATACTTGTAATAATTATTTTTAGTTTTATATTTGCAGTCCGAAATTATTCGGGGTGTAGCGTAGCCCGGTTATCGCGCCACGTTTGGGACGTGGAGGCCGCAGGTTCGAATCCTGCCACCCCGACAAATTATACCAAACCCTTAAAATCAAATGATTTTAAGGGTTTTTTGTTTTAAAAAATATTCTAAGAACATTAATTCATGCAAAAACTATGCTAAGTATTAAGAAAAAAATTAGGACAGAAAACTGGAATAATAAAAAACACAAATAAACCGAATAGTACAGCCCAAAGTACACCCATAAGTAAAGGATATACAATAATATCATCTTTTACACTAGGTTTTAATGAATGCGCTATTAAACCGTGAATTCCCATACTAAACATTAAAAAAATTAAGCTCGAAATTATTAGTAAAAATGTTTTTGAGTGCGTACTCTTTAGCAAATAAAGATAAGCACCCAGCCCTATTGCAATTACTATTAATATTCTATATACCCTTCTAGCCATTTTTTCTAATTATTTAAGTTCTTGAATTACTCTAAATGGAATATGCCATAATTTTTTGCATTAAAACTTATTAAAGGTATTCTACCATAAGATTCCATTCTTTTAACTAAATCACGATGAAACATTTTTGAAGTAAAATCATTGCTCTTGCGCTCTAGCATTGAAATAATATCTGCATTTGTATTCCTAAAGTATATTTTCAGTTCTCTAAAAATAGAATCTGAATACAAAATGTCTAGTTCTAAATTAGTATAATCAATATGCTTATGTATTTTATCTTCTATATTCTTTTTTTGCCCTGCTCCTATTGACTCTCCTAATGAAGAAATATGAACAATCTTTATTTTAGCATTAAGTGGCTTCGCAATTTCTATTAACTTATTAAGAGCGCCTAAATCTTCTTCTTCAAAATCTGTAGCATAAACAATCGTTTTAATCTCATTATAACTCGTATCTGATGGAATTGTTAATACAGGGCAAGGTGCATTTTCAATAAGATATTTCGTTGTATTACCCATTATTAATTCTCGTAATTTACTGCCACCTTTTATTCCAGTAATAATTAATAAAGGTTCAATTTCATTGGCTTTAGAAATAATCCCGTTTACAATAGATTTATCTTCAATCGTTTCTACCCTCACATTTTCCTTATCTACATTTCTCTCTAAATATTTTTTGCAAAACTTCTCTAGTCTAATAGTATGTTCTTTAAAAGCATCTTGTTCAAGGTGAGGTAGAAGTTCTATAGTCTTCGTCCCAAAAAATGTTGGATAATCGAATATATGAATCACTAAAAGTTGAGCTTTTAACCTTGTACTCATTGCGTACCCATATTTTAGAGCTGCAACAGAATTTTCAGAATAATCGGTAGCGTATAAGATTGTTTTCATTAGACAGTTATGAATTCAATTATAAATCAAAATTATACATCTTAAAATTTACAGTAAATGACCCACGTCATTTTTAATGCTTTTTTACATCCCTAAATTTATATATTAAATGTGATTGTAAAATGAAACTTTTCAAAACAAAACTCCTATTTATACTTCTTTTAGTTTTCATCGTGAATATAAATTACGCCCAAGACAGCATTCCCCTTAGTTTAAGTAGGACTATAGAATTATCCGTCCAAAATAATAAAGATATTGTTATTTCAAATTACCGAACCAATGCTTCGGAATACGCTTTAAAAGAAGCCAAAGGAAATTTTTTACCAAAGCTCTTTTTAAATGCAAATTACAATAGAAACATTGAGCGACAAGTAATTTTTTTACCTGCAGAATTTGGACTTGGATCTTCAGCAACAAAATTAGGCTATGATAATGATTATAGAGGTGCTTTAAACTTCTCAATGCCGCTGTATTCTAGTTATAATTTAACCAATAAAAAGTTTGTTGAAACTCGGTATAATCTTCAAAATGAATTGGGTAGAGGAACTCAGCAAGCAATTGTAAACGCAACAAAAAAGGCTTATTTTAATTATTTAATAGCTTCTGAAATTGTTAAAGTTCAGCAACGAAGGTTAAAAAATGCTGAGGAAACAGTTGTTGATATTGAAAAAAGATTTAAGCAAGGTACACTTACCAATTACGATTTAACTACGGCAAAAGTGCAAGTTGCAAATGCAAAAAATAGTTTGTTAGAAGCACAAAGTAATAGTTTACCAGCAGCAAACAGTTTAAAATTATTAATTGGACTAAGTGATGGTGATATCTTAAAACTTACGGAATCAATAGAATTGATGTTGGATGAACTTTCAGTGGAAGAAAGTATTGACGAAATGCTTGGTAAAAACAGTCTTTTAAAACAACTGAAATTGGATATTGAATTAAGCGATAAGCAAATTGAATTAACAAAATCGGCATATTACCCAACTTTAGATGCAATTGGAAACTACAATTACCAGACACAATCAGACGATTTTAAAGTTTCCGAATACGATTGGGTGAATACAAGTGTCGTTGGACTTCAATTTAATTTCAACATTTTTAACGGTACAATTACTAAAAATAAAGTGCAACAAGCTGAAATCAATAAAAAAATTGCTGAAGAAGAAGTTTTATATGCTACCACCGAATTAAAAATGCGATTTAATGAATTGCTTACACAACTAGATTTTTCAAAACAAAAAGTTGCTGTTCAAAAAGAAAATATGGATTTAACCACAGAGGCTTTAGCCTTAGTGAAAAAAAGATATAAGTTCGGTATTGGAACTTTTTTAGAAGTAAACGATGCTGAACTTTCTTTTACCCAAGCTCGTTTAGGCTGGTTGCAAGCAATAGCAACTTATAAAGCAGCGTATTACGATTATCAATTATTAATAGGAAAAGAAATATAATTATGAAAAAATTAAAATGGATACTACCCATAATTATCATTATTGCATTGGCAGTATATTTAATTATCAAACCAAGATTAGATGCAAAAAATCTTGATTTTTCATTTACAACTATTGAAAAAGGCAATATAGAAGCCAATGTTTCAAGCACTGGAACATTAGAAGCCATAAATACAGTAGAAATTGGAACTCAAATCTCAGGAACTATTAAAAAAATTTATGTCGATTATAACGATAAAGTTGAAGCTGGCCAGTTATTGGCTGAAATGGATTTAAAATTGCTACAAACCAATTTAACAAATGCAAAAGCTAATTTGGCAGTTATTCAAGCTCAACTAAATCAAGCAAAAGAAGAGTTTGAACGAGACAAAGTTTTGTATGAAGAAAAAGTTATTTCTGAGCAAAAATTCACCAATTCTAAATATATTTTTCAGCAAGCCTCCAGTGCTAAAGAAGCAGCCGCTGCCGCCGTAAAAACAATTAATGTAAACATTGGATTTGCGCATATTACTTCACCAATTAGCGGTACAGTTACCGAAAGGAGCGTTGAAGAAGGACAAACATTAGCGGCATCTTTTGCTACACCTAGATTATTTATTATTGCAGAAGATCTTTCTAAAATGCAAATTTTAGCCGATGTTGATGAAAGTGATATTGGATATATTCAAAATAATATGCAAGTGCGTTTTACCGTACAAACCTACCCAGAAAAGGAGTTTTTTGGCGTGGTAAGTCAAATTAGATTGCAACCTATAAAAATTAACAATGTTGTTAATTATAAAGTTGTTGTTGATGTTGATAATGAAAAAGGATTGTTGTTGCCTGGTATGACTGCTAATTTGGAATTTATCACCGACGCCGTTAAAGATGTTTTACTTATTAATAATTCTGCTTTTCGTTTTAGACCAACTGAAGAAATGTTAGAAGAAATTAAGCCATTGCTTATTGCAAAAGCCAAAAAAATGTTCCCAGATTCTCTTCATGATAATTTCAACAAAGCAATTAACAATGATGAAACTTACACACCAGCCAATTTTAAAAAGAAATTACCTTCAAATTTTGACGGATTCTTTTATCAAGATAAAAATGAAAAATTAGATTTTATGTTTGTTCAATTAGGAATAAAATCGGGTTTACAGTCAGAAATAAAACAATTTTTAGGAGCAAAACCTCTAAATGTAGGCGATAAAGTAATAAATAGTATTAAAACAAAATCGTAATAATATGGCTATTAAAAAAGTTATAGAAACCAATAAATTAAGCCGAATTTTTAAAAATGGAGAGATAGAAGTTCATGCTTTAACCGATATTGATTTAGTGATTGAAGAAGGGGAATTTGTTGCTATAATGGGTTCATCTGGTTCAGGAAAATCTACTTTATTACATATTATTGGTTGTTTAGACAGACCAACTTCTGGTGAATATGAGTTGGATGGTGTATTGGTGAATGGTTTAAATAAAAATCAGTTAGCAGACATTAGAAATCAAAAAATAGGATTCATATTTCAAAGTTATAATTTACTTTCAAGAACTACAGCGCTGGAAAATGTAGAGTTGCCTTTGGTGTATGATAGAACCGGACGTTTTTCAAATTCCAAAGAACTTGCAAAAAAAGCATTGGAACAAGTAGGATTGGCAGACCGTATTTATCATAAAACTAATCAACTTTCAGGTGGACAACAACAGCGTGTTACAATTGCCAGAGCTTTGGTTAACAACCCAGCACTTATTTTAGCAGATGAACCTACTGGAAATCTTGACACAAAAAATAGTATAGAAATTGCCGACATTTTTGTAAGGTTAAATAATGAAGGAAAAACCATTGTAATGATTACTCACGAAAAAGAAATTGCACAATTTGCAAAACGAATGATTTATTTAAGAGATGGCAAAGTTTTAACAGATGAGTTAATTAAAGATAGAAGTACAAAAGAAAGCGCATTAAAAGAATTTGAATTAACCAGCTAAATCAAAATAAAATGTTGCAAATAATAAAAACATTTAAAGTTGCTTTTCAGGCAATAAAGAAAAATAGAACTCGAAGTTTGCTAACTATGTTGGGTATTATAATTGGAGTGGGCGCTGTAATTATGACTATTTCGGCAGGTGAAGGCGCTACAAAACAGGTACAAGATCAAATTTCAGGGTTAGGTACAAATTTGGTTATTATTGCAGTAAAACAAGATCATAGAGCTGGAATGACTGTTAGAAAAGGGAAGGAATTAAGTAAGAAAGATTATGAAATCTTAAAAGAAAATTCAGTTTGGTTAAGTAAATTATCACCTATGGCTATCGTTGGTAGTCAGGCAATTAGTTCTGAAGGCTATAAAAGCACCGTTATATATGGGGTTTCTGAAGAATACTTTGATATTTTAAGCCGTGAAGTTGTATTAGGTGAGGCTTTTTCAGAGTTAGATGTTAAACTGGCAAAGCAAGTTTGTTTGATAGGAGAAACCATTAAACAAGAACTTTTTGAAGGTGAAAGCCCCATAGGAAAAACCATTCGTTTAGATAAAGTTCCATTTACTGTGGTTGGATTGCTTGAAGAGCAAGGAAAAGGCGGTATGGGAAGCGATCAAGACAATTTAGTAGTGGCGCCTTATACAACTGTTCAAAACAGGCTTTATGGAAGCTCAAATTTTACTGTTTTTATGGGGTCGGCAATAAGTGAAGATAAAATAGGTGATGCAAAAATTGAAACAACCATTTTACTTCGTGAAGCACATAAATTATTGCCCAATCAAGAAGATGATTTTGAAATTACTACACAAGTAGAAATCACTGAAATCACAAGTAAAATAACCAATATACTTACTGTTTTATTAGGTGCAATAGCTAGTATTTCTCTAATAGTTGGAGGCATTGGAATTATGAATATAATGTTGGTTTCAGTAACCGAGCGAACTAGAGAAATTGGAACTCGATTAGCTATTGGAGCTAGAGAAAGTGATATTTTAACGCAGTTTTTAATTGAAGCCGTTGTTTTAAGCGCAGCTGGAGGTATTTTAGGGATTGCTTTTGGAATTATTGGCAATCAAATAATTTATAAGGCAACTGATTTTTATATTCCAACTGCTGGATACGCAATTGCTATTGGCTTTGGATTTGCTGCAATTATAGGAATTGCTTTTGGCTATTTTCCTGCTCGCAAAGCTGCTAAATTAAATCCAATTGATGCGCTCCGTTATGAGTAAAATGTAATTATTAATTTGAATATTGATACCATGAAAAATTTACAAGAAATAGAAAATGAAATAACGGAACTGACCTTTAAAATTGAATCGAAGTATCCAGAATTGTATCGGTTTTTAGATGAAAATCCAATTACAATCCCGACTAAAAAAGATCCAGATATTGATACTCAAATAATGTTAGATTATTTAGAGAGTTTAAAACAATTGGTAAAACACCATATAGAAACGCACAAAAATAAATTATAAGTCATGGGAGAAATAGCAACATCAAATAGGCTAATAACTATATTCTATAATTCTGAATCGGTAAGAGCAAAAAAAACATTAGCATATGCCAAAGCTGAAGGCCTACCAATTTTAGAAATTGACATTCTAAAAACACCACTTACAGGGACACAAATAGCAGAATTGGCAGATAAATTAAACGTGGAAATTAAAGATTTGGTAAATCAAGAACACCCATCTTATAAATCACATTTTGAGCATCATAATTTTTCTTCGGAAGATTGGATAAAAATGATTAAACACAATCCCAAAATTATGAAACAGCCTATTGCACTGCGAGGTGAAATCACAATTTTAGTTGAAACACCAACGGATATTATTAAAATATGAATATTGTTCAAGTGTCAGAAAAGAGATTTTAGACATAAAACATGAAAATATTTTTTGGATTTATCCTTTTATTACACGCAGTTATTCATTTAATGGGTTTTGTACAAGCCTTTAAAATAGTAGAAATAAACCAATCATCTCAAAACATTTCAAAACCAATTGGAATACTTTGGTTGTTAACGACACTCTTACTTTTATACTCAGTAATAATTTTCTTTTTAAAAAAAGACAGTTGATTTTTAACGGCTTTAGTTGCAATTGCAATTTCTCAAATTCTAATATTTCTTTTTTGGAAAGACGCCAAATTTGGTACTATTGCTAATATCATTGTTTTATTGGTTGCTATTTCTGCTAATGGTAATTAGCAATTTAATAATTTGATTCAAAAGGAATCAGCCCAAGTATTACAAAATATTCAAGTCGATAATCTTCCTGTAATTTCTGTAAATGATATTAGCCACCTACCAAAAATTGTTCAAAATGGATGATGGTTTCTAGTGTTATTGGTAAAGAAAAAGTAGTCTCAGTTTACTTAAAACAGATTGGTAAAATGCGAACCAATCTAGACAGTAAATGGATGAATTTTACCGCAACTCAGCATTTCAATTTAGAAAACCCTGCCTTTATTTGGACAACCAAAGTAGATGCCTTACCAATAATTAATATAATTGGAAGAGATAAATTAAACAACGGCGAAGGAGAAATTCTTATTAAATTGGCTGGATTAATTCCTGTAGTAAACGAAGGAAAAAATAATAAAATAAATCAAGGAGCAATGGTTCGGTTTTTAGCTGAAATATGCTGGTTTCCTTCAGCAGCTATAAACAATTATATAAGTTGGGAAACAATTGATTCAACTTTAGCAAAAGCAACATTAACTAT
>Ga0209121_10001598_pt1 | contig 23751 bp, 19 predicted proteins | sample Cruoilmetagenom3_FD_187292 | JGI IMG/M metagenome (GOLD analysis project Ga0209121, IMG submission 187292) | Oil polluted marine microbial communities from Coal Oil Point, Santa Barbara, California, USA - Sample 3 (SPAdes) (version 2) | ecosystem: Environmental > Aquatic > Marine > Oil seeps ... | reverse complement strand
CACTTTTCTTTGTAGATACCCTTGAAACAGAACGGGGAGGCAGATTCTTAATGAAGAGCGAGTTCGCCCTGGCGTTTAACCAGGTCTGTGCTGAATACAGCTTACCGAAAGAGGTCGTCCTGGATGCGATTCGGGCAGCCTTGGCGACCGCGTACAGACGCGACTGGAAGATTCCTGCAACTCAAAACATAGAGGCTGAGATTAGCCTGGAGACCGGACTGGCGCGTATCTATATCGAGAAAGTCGTCGTAGCAGAAGAAGTTGAGGACCCCCAGATCGAGATTCGACTTGTGGCAGCGCGCAAGCGAAAAGATGACGTACTGGTCGACGACATCTTGATGGTGGATGTCACGCCGCATAACTTCGGCCGTATTGCCGCACAGACAGCCAAACAGGTGATCACACAGCGACTGCGGGAAGCGGAGCGTGAGAGCCAATTCAACCGCTTCAGCCGGCAGGAAAACGAGATTATCATTGGCACCGTGCAGTCGGTCAATCCCAGAGGGGTGACCCTGCATCTGGAGCGCACGGAAGAGGCGCGTATGCCGCGCCGCGAACAGATCCCCGGAGAGCGGTACGTTCTGCACCAGAAGATCCGTGTATACGTTCTGGAGGTGCGCCGCACGTCGAGAGGCCCTGAGATTATAGTCAGTCGCAGCCACCCGCTGATGCTGCGCCGGCTGCTGGAGATCGAGGTGCCGGAGATCCGCAGCGGTCAGGTGGAGATCAATGCCGTGGCGCGCGAAGCTGGAACGAGGGCCAAGGTTGCTGTTTCCGCACGCCAGGCAGGCATCGACCCGGTCGGAGCCTGTGTCGGTATGCGCGGCATGCGCATCCAGACAATCTCGAACGAGTTACACGGTGAGCGGATCGATGTTGTACAGTGGGATGAAGATCCCGAGACATTCATCGCCAATGCGCTCAGCATCCCCAAGATCGTCAGTGTAACCCTGGATGAACACCACCCCGGCGGGCCAACCGCGTCTGTTGCGGTGCTTGACGAGCATCTATCCCTCGCTATCGGGCGTTCGGGACAGAACGCACGCCTCGCCGCCAAGTTAACGAACGGGCGCATTGACATTCAGGGCGCCACAGAAGCAGCGATGTGGGTCCTTGACCAGGTCAACCAGACGCCCGACTTGCTGGATGCGCTGCGGAGCAAAGCCGCGCTGATCCCTCGCCTTGCGACGATCATGCGCACTCACGAGAAGGACCGCTACCCCTATACCGATGAGGAACGCAACATCATCGGCACGGTGATCAAGGCTGTCCGTGAAGCACTCATCGCACAACGGAATGCCGAGCGCCCCGGCTCAAGCCAGACAAGGGCACGGGAGCGCGCACAGCGCCACGCAGATGCCGAGCGTGTGAAAGCGAAACAAAAAGCGCAGGCCCGTGTACCTCGGGGCGCCTTTAAAATGCCGCTGGAGGAACTCGGTCTGTCGAAGAGGGTTCACACTCACCTTATGGCCAGCGGACTGGCAAACATCGGCGAGGTGATGGAGAAACTGGCTGTGGGCGATGAGCCGCTGCTCATGATCAACGGGATTGGCGTCAAGGCGCTGCGCGAGATCAAGGATGCAGTGGAGACCAGTGGGCTCCAGATGCTGGACCAGGGCGATACTCAAGATGAACAAGTCGCAGTTGAGACCGCTGTGGAGACTGAGGTCGCTGAACCCACAGCAGAACCGGAAACCGCAGCCGAGGCAGAGGAACCGATCGTCGCCGAGGACTTGGTAACAGAAGAGACGACGAGCGAAGAGGTCATATCCGCGACAGATGAGCCGATCGCCGTGACAGAGCCGGCGGACGATATTGACGAGCTCGATGGGGAATCAGAAGAGACGGGCTCCGAAGTTGAGGCGTTGGACGGCGAGGACGTGGGTGGTGAGGATCTTGCGGCGAGTCTTGACGACGTTGTTTTTGAAAGCGAAGATGACGAAGAAGACGGCTCAGAATCGTCCGGGCGTCAGGGGACAAGACGACGCCGGCGCACGGTCATGTTCGACGACGACAGCGGAGAAACGTTTGTCGTGCGGAAACACCGCACCGGGTCCGATTCCTGGGACGAGTATGACGAGGACTTCTAGCCTGATTGGCACAGTGTCATGAATCCTTCGGTGGGTCCTGTCGCGATACCCGGTTCTCAATCCGAGCACGAAGTATCGTGCTGAGACAGCTGCAACGACGATAGAAAGCAGCATCTCACGGGCTACTCTGGCCCTGGATGATGGGACGCCGAAGGTATCTTGGGCGTCCCATTTTTCGCGTCAGACTTTGTCGCATAACACCGAGCACTACCCGGAAAATCTGCAGGTACGTGTGGGGACAGTGTCAATCGTAACTGGATGGAACCGGATGTGGCTATGGCAAAGAAAAAAGGTCAGCCGAAACAGAGACATGTCCCACTGCGAACCTGTGTGGCATGTCGAGAGACGAAGCCGAAACGTGAACTCGTCCGTGTCGTGCTTCTACCTGACGGGACCATAGAGGTGGACGAAACGGGCAAACTGAACGGACGGGGCGCTTATCTATGCCGTCAACGCAGTTGCTGGCAGACAGCGCTCAAGCGGGGCAGTCTCAAGCACGCACTGCGTATACAACCAACGCCCGAGGCGATTGCATCGCTGGAAGCGTATGCAGAGTCGCTTCCGGTGTTGAGTGAAGAAAACTGACTGTGGCCTTGGATGCACAGCATATAGGAACGGGGCAAAGGAGAAAGACATATGGCGGAAAACGAAATAACAATTCCCGAGGTCATCACAGTACGGGATCTTGCGGACCTTTTGGGGGAGACCCCCATAGCGCTCATCAAATCTTTGATGAGCAATGGTGTGCTGGCTAGCATCAACCAGCAGGTAGATTTCGACACTGCCGCCATTATCGCTGCCGAGTTTGGTTTTGAGGCCAAGCAGCCCTATGCGGAGCTCGATCAGGAAGCCGCGTCCGACCTTTCCGCCTGGCAGATCCTGCTGGCGGGCGAAAAGCCTGAAGACCTCAAGGATCGCCCTCCTGTCGTCACGGTTCTTGGTCACGTCGATCACGGCAAGACGTCCCTGCTGGATGCCATCCGGCACGCCGACGTAGTCGCCGGCGAAAGCGGTGGGATCACTCAGCACATCGGCGCCTATCAGATCAAACACGAGGGCCGGCGTATCACTTTCTTGGATACGCCCGGTCACGAGGCCTTCACAGCGATGCGCGCCCGTGGTGCCAATACAACGGATATTGCCGTCCTGGTTGTGGCTGCTGACGACGGCGTCAAGCCTCAGACCATTGAGGCCGTCAACCACGCGCGTGCCGCACACGTGCCGATCATCGTGGCACTCAACAAGATCGACAAGGTCAATGCGCGCCCCGAGGTGGTGAAGCAGGAACTCGTAGAGTTAGGACTCACCCCCGATGAATGGGGCGGCAGCACTATGGTCATCCCGGTCTCCGCGACGCTGAAGCTGGGCCTCGAAGATTTGCTCGAAGCGATCATCCTGGTTGCGGATGAGGTCGGCGTCAAAGCCAACCCCACTCGCGAAGCCGTCGGCACCGTCCTCGAAGGCCGCCTGGACAAGCGGCGTGGCCCATTGGCCACGGCCCTGATTCAGAACGGCACCCTGCGCACCGGTGACGTATTGGTCGTCGGGCAGACATGGGGCAAGGTCCGCGCATTGGAGGACGAGCACAACAACCGGCATCGAACCGCGCCGCCGGCAACCCCGACCGTCGTCATCGGCCTTCACGACGTGCCGATGGCCGGCGATTTTCTGGAGACCGTTAAGAATGAGCACACGGCCCGTGCCATCGCCGAGAAGCGCAGCCAAAAAGCCAGACAACGCGAGCTGGCCCGCACGACCCGCCCGCTGTCGCTGGACGATTTCTCCTCGGCGATCCGCGAGGGTGAGGTCAAGGAGCTCAACATCGTACTCAAGACCGACGTGCAGGGCTCCATTGAACCGATTGTCAACAGCGCCAAGCGGCTGAGCCAAGCCGACGTCAAGATCAACGTAATTCACGCTGCAGCCGGCAACATCAGCGAGTCGGACATAAACCTTGCTCTGGCATCCGATGCCATCGTCTTGGGCTTCCGTGTCTCCGCCGATAACTCCGCGCGGCGCGTGGCCGATAGGGAAGGCATGAACATCCAGATCTACGAGATCATCTACCGGTTGGTCGATGACGTCGAAAAAGCCCTGAAAGGTATGCTTGAGCCCACGTATCAGCCCGTGCTGCTCGGTGAAGCGGAAGTCCGCCAGTTGTTCACCATCTCGAGCGTCGGCACCATCGCTGGGTGCTTCGTCACCCGCGGCATCGCCCGGCGCAATGCCAAGATCCGCGTGATCCGCAATGACGAGATCCTACACGACGGCACCATCGAGTCTCTGAAGCGATTCACGGAGGATGTCCGTGAAGTCAGACAGAACTTCGAGTGCGGCGTGAAGATCGACGGATACAATGCCCTAGAGGTCGGCGACCGCCTGCAATTCTATGTTATGCAGCGTGTCGAAGCCGAATAGGTCGCTTTGGAAGGAGTCCTATGGGTAAGAAGTACATAAACCGCATCAACCAGCTTGTCCGGCGCATGGTCACGCAGTTGCTTATGGCAGAGAGCAACGATCCAAGATTTTCCGAGGTGACCATCACCGATGTAAGTGTCAACCGGGACACGACGCGGGCCGAGGTCTACTACAGCATCATCGGCACACAGAATGAGATTATGGAAGTTCAGGCAGCGCTGGATGGCGCTGCCGGGTGGCTGAGAAGCAAAATGGCACCCGCGCTGCGACTGCGCAATATACCACAACTTGTGTTCATCTTCGATCCATCCCTGGCGCACGGCGCACGGATTGAGGAAATCCTGAACCAACTTCACAACGAGGACACTCAGCCCGATGACCCAGACGAAAACACCATCGAACGCAGCGCAACAGATAGCATCGCTGCTGCACAAGAGTAAGCATCCGCTCCTGATTGCGCACCCGCGACCGGACGGCGACACAGTCGGATCAGCGCTGGCCTTGCGTGCAGCGCTGATCGAGCTTGGCAAAGAGCCCACGGTGGTCTGTGTGCACCCCCTGGGCAGCAGCCTGACATACCTCCCCGGAGCTGAGGCGTTTGTCGCCGACGTAGCGGATGATGCTGACATTGATCTCATCGCCGCCATCGATATGAGCGATCTAAAACGAACCGGTGGCATCTACAGAGAGAGCTGGCGGGGCAGATTACCGCTGATTGTCATCGATCATCACGAGACCAACAACGCTTTCGGCGATGTCAACTTGGTTTACCCGGGCGCGGCAGCGACCGCCCTCCCCATCATCGAAGTCATCAACGCCTTGGACATGCCGGTGACAAGCGACATAGCTACCTGTCTCCTGGCAGCCATTCTTACCGATACACGAGGGCTGCGCACCGAGAGCACCACGCCCGACGTCCTGCGGACCGTTAGCGAGCTGATTGAGGCCGGCGGCGACTATCTCGGTGTGATGCAGAAAAGCCTCGATGCCGTACCCTTTTACCAGATGCATGCTTGGGGCACCGCTCTGCAGCGACTGCACCTCGACGGGGAGATGGCCTGGACGACGTTCCCGCTCGCCGAGAAAATCGCGCTGAACATCAAGGATCACGACGACCTGAATCTGGGCAACCTCATCAGCCGAGTTGCGGAGGCCAAAGTCATCGCAACCTTCATCGAGATGCGCGGTGGCACCGTCAAGATCAGCTTCCGTGCGCGGCCCGGCTATAACGTAGCCCCAATCGCGCACGCACTTGGCGGCGGGGGCCACCGACAGGCGGCAGGATGCAGTGTACCCGGCCCCCTCGAGGCTGCGGTCGAACGCGCGCTGGCGATGGTGAGAGAGACGCTCAACAGCCATGATTAGTGGTGTGCTTGTCGTCGACAAACCCTCGGGGATAACATCGCATGATGTCGTCAATGTCGTGCGGCGATTGGCCCGCACGCGCCGTGTCGGCCACGCCGGCACACTTGACCCGATGGCAACCGGCGTCTTGGTAGTGTTGGTGGGACCTGCCACCCGGCTCTCACGGTTCGCGATGCGCGGCGACAAGCGCTACCACAGTGTCGTGCGGCTGGGTGAGATCACCAACACCTATGATGCCGACGGAGAGATCACCGAGCGCAGAACTGTCACCGTAGACCGCGCCGCTATTGAGGACGCACTCACCGCCTTTGTGGGCCCCATCGAGCAGATCCCGCCGATGTATGCGGCCATTAAGGTCAAGGGACGCAAGCTCTATGAGCTCGCACGTCAGGGAAAAGAGATCCAGCGCGAGCCTCGTGCAGTCACGATCCACGCCATTGACATCCTTGACTGGCAGCCGCCGGATTTGACACTGGATATTGCGTGTTCATCCGGAACCTATATCCGGAGCCTGGCCCATGATCTCGGACAGCAACTCGGTTGTGGTGGACATATTCGAGAGCTGCGGCGCAAGGCCAGCGGGCCATTCACAATCGCACAGGCACGGCCGCTGGCTGAGCTCGAGGAGCTATATGCGGAGGGCCACCTGACAGAGGCGTTGCTGCCGCCCCGGACGGCACTCAGTGTGATGCCCGCGGCCATTATGACGCCCGAGCAGGAGCGTGCGCTGCGCTATGGACAACAGATTGACCTACAGGCCAGTGATGCCGCGGAATCCATCCAGGCCCACGACTCACAGGGCAATCTGATCGCGGTGCTGACCAAGGTATCGGATACACAGTACCGCCCGACCCTGGTCCTGCCGCCCCCTGACAGATAGTCCACTTGCAGACACAATAAAACGGAATCGACTATGCTGGATCCTTATATCAAGAAAACGGTTACTTTCCGCTATGCCGGGACAACGCTGCAGTTTGCCGTGGCCCAAGGCCTCTTTAGCAGTCACCGGATCGACATTGGCACACAGCATCTGCTCAAGAGCCTCGCTGACGTCGACCTGAGTCATGCTCGGAAGATCCTGGACCTTGGCTGTGGATACGGCCCCCTGGGACTCGCACTGGCGCAACTCGCACCCGAGAGTGAGATTCATCTCGTGGACCGCGATGCGCTCGCCGTGGCATTTGCCCGGCACAATGGGGCACTCAATAATATCCCCAGCGTGAGAGCGTACGGCAGCCTGGGCTACGACGACGTGACAGAGCGGGACTTTGATGTGGTCACCTCCAATATCCCCGGCAAGGCTGGAGAGTCCGTGATCCGCTCCCTCCTCCTCAAGGCTGGACACGTTGTCTCACCAAACGGGCTGGCTGCGATTGTGGTGGTCTCGCCGCTTGAGGAACTGGTCCAAGAGACACTGTCAAGTCCCGGTATCGAGACGCTCATGCACCGGACCACGGCAGCACACGCCGTCTTCCACTACCAGTTCACCGGTGAACAAGATACATCGGACATACCCTTGAGTTGGGATGACGGGATCTATGATCGTGCGACCATCACATTCACCCTGGACAAAACCACACTGCCTCTGCGGACAATGCGCGGGCTCGCGGAATTCGACACGCTGAGCTACCAAACCATTCTGGCCTACAAAGCGCTTCAGGATCCTATCCTGCAAGATCTTGACCGTGACGGGGTCGAAAGACTCTGCGTCTTCAACCCCGGGCAAGGCATACTTCCCATCCTGCTTTGGCGGAGGTTCGCCCCTCAGCAGCTGGACCTGGTAGGGCGAGACCTGCTGGCCCTGCGCACCTCCAGACAGAATCTGATCGACAATGGCTGTTCGCGAGATGCCATTGGGCTGCATCACGAGACCTCGTTCGTACCGGAGAACAGCCATCCGACCCTGGTGGTTGGAAGGCTCAGGAATGATGAAGGTCCTGTTGCGGTGGAGCACGCGCTGCTGACCGCGGCCGCCCGGCTGAAACGGGGAGATCGGATCCTGGTTGTGGGTGGGTCAACACCGATCACCCGTCTCCTCAAGTCGAAAGACGTAGGACGGCATCTGCGCACCCTGAAGCGCAAGCGAGGCAAAGGCAACAGCACAGCCCTGTTTCTGCGAAAATGAGACTTGTGGTGAACTGAGGACTATGTGGATCAGAGATAATATCAAGAAACTCGAACTGACCCGACCAAGCGGTGTCACCATTGGAGCCTTCGATGGCGTTCATCTAGGGCACCAAGCCCTGATACGCGGCATGGTGACAGGTGCCCGTTCGCAGGGGTTACTACCGCTGGTGATCACGTTTGATCCCTTGCCGGGACAGGTTCTCCAGCCTGATAGCTATCGACTGCTCTCCACGCTGGAAGAACGTCTGATACTTTTCGAATCCCTGGATGTCGAGGGACTCATCGTCCTCCCCTTCAACAGCGCTCTGACGCAGACAACGGCGGGAGACTTCGTCCGGGACCTTCTGGACCACGCCAAACTGGGCGGTCTGTGGGTTGGCCCGGACTTCAAACTGGGGCGGGACCAGGGTGGCAATGTGGACTATCTACGGCGCACCGGACAGCGCTTCGGCTTTGGCGTGCACGTATTCGAGGGCACCGTCCGTTGGGAAGGTAAGCCGGTGAGCAGCAGCAGCATCCGCAGAGCGTTGAGTGAGGGGAACATCCGCGAAACCAACGGCTGTCTTGGGTATCCCTTCCACCTGTGCGGGAAGATCGTGCACGGCAGCAAACGCGGGCGCACCCTGGGCTTTCCGACGGCCAACCTGGCCGTGCCAGGCACCCGGTTACTGCCGGCAAACGGCGTCTATATCTGCCACGCACATTTGAAGTCCGGCACGTTCGACGCTCTCACCAATATCGGGACGCGCCCGACTTTCGATAACGGCGTGCGAACCGTGGAAGCCTATCTGCTGGACTTCTCGGAGGACATCTACGGGGAACCCATGCAGCTGGACTTCCTGGACCGACTGCGGCCCGAGTGGCGGTTCGACTCAGTAGATGATCTGATCCACCAGATGACCGAGGACGAAGCCAGTGCGCGTCTCTGGCTGAGACAACCGGACCACTCCACCCGGAGACATCACCCCGTCTGCCCGAAGGCCCACTAGGCCTCGGACACGGTAGGGCAGCAGGACCGTGTCTACCGGACAAGGAATATCCTATGATCTCGCGAGATCATAGATCTCGCGACGGCGCCATCCCGACTCAGCAGCGATCTCGCGCGCGGCCTGTGACCTGCTCAATCCCTCAGCCATGCGCGTCGCCAGAACCTCACGTACACGCGCCTCGCGCCAATGCTCAAACTCACCCGAAGCACCGGCTACCACCAAGGTGAACTCCCCTCGCGGCGGGTTCTCGTTGATCCAGGTCAATGCGTCGCTGATACACCCACGCCAGACCTCTTCATACATCTTGGTGAGTTCGCGACACAGCGCGATATCACGGTCCCCCAAAGTCTGCAGCATCGCCTTGAGGGTCTGCTGCAGGCGATGTGGGGCCTCGTAGAGGACCAGCGTCGCCGCAATCCCGACCAGACCCTCAAACAACTGCTCGGGATGCTTACGCGGCGGGAACCCCAAGAACATGAACTGGTCGGCAGGCAGACCGGAGATCACCAATGCAGCGGTGTGGGCCGAGGGACCGGGTATGGGCACGACCGAATATCCACCTTCGATGGCTGCGCGCACCAGTGGATAGCCCGGGTCGGATATGCCGGGCATACCGGCATCGGAGATCAGGGCGACATCACCTTCAGCCAGGGCATCCAGGATCCCACGGACTTTGCGGCGCTCATTGGCCTCAAAGAATGATGTCATCGGGGCTGAGATATCATAGTGGCGCAGGAGAATACCGGCTTTACGAGTATCCTCAGCAGCAATCAGCTGCACTTCTTTGAGCACCCGCAAGGCCCGTAACGTGATATCCTCGAGGTTCCCAATGGGGGTACCTACGACGTAAAGCGTCGGCATCAGTGATTCTTCACGAACACAATCCGTGCCAAAGATCGAGAGCAATAGCCTTCGAAATCGAGCACGATCTCTCGGGAAACAGGCGGATGATTGGGATCATTCTTGGCATGGATCTGAACCCGGAAGACACCACGGACCTCTTTCGGCGAGCTGTCGAAGAACTGCTCCCACCCAGAATCACCATACAGCTGCTTGTCACCCGACGTGACCACCGTGTCGATCCCACCACCCCAGACATGGATCGGGTATCCCGCCAGCGCGTTGCCATCGAGATCCTCCACGGTGCCGGCCACCCCCATCCAGGCGCAACCATAGTACGGGGTTTCATAGGCAATGTCATACGTGAAGGGATACGGAGAGCGCGTGACGCGTGGCGTCGGTGTCGCTGTGGGTGCCTTTGTCGGCGGTGGCATAGTGGGCCCGGGCGTCGACGTCACGGTCGGCGTGAAGCTCGCCGGCGGCGTAGGTGTGACCGTTGGCGTGGCCGTTGGCGTCCACGTCGATGCCGGCGCATCTGTGGGAATAGAAGTTGCAGTCGTCGTGGCCACCAAAACCATCCCTGGCTCAGGTGGGAAGGGGTTGAAGGGCAAGTACGGGTTGATGGCGATCGAGATGAAGCACAAGAGCGTGATGACCGTCAACCCCAAGATCACCAGGCTTAACAGATTGAAGATACCTTCCCGCTGCCCCATAGTCTCCTCCTAGGATTCAGGAACGACAAAGATCTGAATGTCTGCAGAGTTCTTCAAACCATCCAGCCAGGCGCGTACGGCCTGATCACGCAACAGGCGTAGGTTCTCAGGATCGATTTCGCGATCCGGCACCCGTTCCACGACCTGCACGATATGGAAACCCAAGTCACTCGGTACCACATCGCTCAACTGTCCGGGCTGCAACGCGAAAGCTGCAGCCTCGACTTCCTTGGATGTCAACACCCCAGCCGGGAAGAAGCCTAAATCGCCACCAAGATCACGGGTGCTGATATCCAGAGAATACGTGCGCGCCAATGAAGCGAAGTCACCGCCGGCCTGCAGCTGGCTCAGAATCAAACGGGCCTCTTCCTCAGTGGCTACAACGATATGACGGGCATGCACGTGCTCCGCGCGTGCCGGGATGGATTCTGCTACGCGATTGGCCATCTGCGTGGCCAACATATCACCGCGGAGTCGCTCCTGCATCTCCTCCCGCGTCATATCCTCCTGGACCAACCATGTATCGAACGCCTCATCGCCGATATCAGCACGCAGCCCGGCAATCGTGGCTTCGACATCTGCATCGCTCACAACAAGACCCTCTGCGGTTGCCGCATGCTCGATGAGCATCTGCTCCACCATCAAATCCAACACCCACTGCCGCCCCTGAGCCAACGCGCTCTGTCCTTCGGGCGCACTGAGGTCCTGCCCCGCTGCAACCATGGAAGCTTCATAGCGCGCGATTTGGCGTTCATACTCTGCCAACGGAATCGGCTGTCCGTTGACCACTGCGGCTAGTGGCTCCGAAGTATTTGTCGGAGCGGGAACCGGCGTCGCTGTTGATTCGATCGGAGTCTCCTCGGGTTGTGGCGTCGCCGTCGGTAGCGGCTGCGTAGGGGCAGAAGACGTCGAATCACAAGCAGAGACTGTGACTAAGAATGCGAGCAGAACCAGTATCAGCAGCTTTGTATGTCTCATAAGTTTCCTCCCAAGTAGGGTGTCTTCTCACCCCATTATAGTGTTGGGAACGGTTTACGCAATACTAACCATCCCAAACGGCTTGACCCATACAGCGATTAAATCTACAATCGCATAGACCTGTGATGCAAAACACCCGAGGTCACTGAGACACCCGAGTCTTGACTGCGGAGCGGCCGCCATCGGCGGGGCTCCGACCAGAGACCGTATGCTCACGTCAGGAGGCCCAATATCATAGAGCACACGCACTCGCACATCAGGCCGATCGACCCCAGACGCGATATGCCGACTGTCCTGGACCTTATCGAGATCGGATTCCGGGCCGAACTGGATCCACGGGGCTGGAAGATGCTGCGTCAAATGCGTCAGATTGCCCGGTCCAGCACACTCAGCCGTGCGACCTACAGCACAGGTCTTGACGCAGTAGGATTCGTATGGGTAGAGGAAGACCAAGTTATCGGCAACCTCTCCTTGCGTCGCGCCCAACCTCGCAGCCATCGCGGTCGTATGATCGGCAATGTCGTCGTTCACCCCGACTGGCGCGGGCACGGAATCGGGCGAGCCCTGATGGAGCGGGCCATTCAGTCCGCGCAGGAACAGAACACGCGGTGGGTAGGGCTCGAGGTTCGCGCCGACAATCTCGTCGCCTGCCAACTCTATGAACACCTCGGCTTCCGACCGGTTGGTAGAACCGAGCATCTGCTGAAGCCTGATGGCACAGAGTGGCCCCAGTCCCCACGGCCGGCCATAGCGTGGCGCCGCTCAAGGCCCCAGGATGATACACACTGGAAGCGTCTGGCTGCCACTATGCACAGTTATGACCAGCGGTTGGTATTGGAAATCGCAGCACAGCCCTTCCGATTCAGCGGATTTGAGCGCAACCTCAGCCTGTGGCTGGATCGCCAGAGAGAACAGGCATTCCTTCACGAGGATGACGCGGGCGCCGTGACCATGGCGATCCATCTCAAGACAGATCGCCGCTTTCGGTTCCATGTCTGGGAGCTGCTCGCAGCCCCTGAACTAGGCGACTACGATGCGCAGGAGATCGTGAATCAGGGGCTGGGCCGGATGAAGCGCTTCCCCCCCTGGCCGGCCATCACGATGATCCCGGAGCAGTCGCCACTTGTTCCCCGTCTGACAACGATCGGATTCGAACGCCACCGCACGTTACAGCAGATGATCCTCGAGTTCTAGATCGTCCGCTATCGCCTCAGATCTCGCCCTGGAGATCGAGAGCCGGGCTCACGACATCGCCCAACCCAAAGAAGCGGTCGGCGGATACAAAGCGCACCTCTGCGTTCTTGGCAGCCCCTCTATCTGTATCGGAATCGCCCACGAAGAGCGCCTGGCGCTCGGATATCCCGTAGTGAGCACAAGCCGCGCGCAGCATCCCAGGCTCCGGCTTACGCCACGCGAGGTCGGCGGCAACATGCAGGCTGAACGTCTCCGAGGCCCCACACATCGCGCACTCTATCGTCTGATAGTCCTTGGAGGATAGCTCAAGTTTTCCGTCTCCAATCGCCACGTACCAAGGCACCGAGATCAATGGAGACAGTTTCCGGGCGATTCGAGCCAGGCGTGCACCCAGTACGGCAGGATCCGGGTATTTCGCCTCGCCGGTCGCCAATCGCCAGGCCGGACCGGCCTGGTTTGTCGCCACGGCGAACAAGTGACCGCGCGCCGCAAGCGCCGTCAGTCTTGTCGCGACACCCGGCAGCACCGATTCACCATAGGTCTCAACCAGTGTCCCATCGAGGTCGAAGATATAGAGCATACCCCCTCCATAGTCAACAGCGAGCGGGGAGATTCCTCCGCTCGCTATGATGCTGTATTATGGCGTCCACGTGTCGGCACCGGCCATCCGGAGGCACAGAGATGGACCCATCGACCTGGATCGAGATGCACTCTACGACGTGCGCTGCCGCAGTACCTCGTAGAGTGCAATTGATCCGGCGATAGCCGCGTTGAGCGAGTTGATGTGCCCACGCATCGGCATGCGCATCATCCAATCACAGCGATCCCTGACCAGTCGCCGCAGCCCATCGGACTCACTTCCGACCACAATGCCGAGTGGAACTGTCAAGGAGACCTCAGTATAGAGTCGAGCGCCACTCACATCTTCCAGGCCGGCGATCCATATCTCAGCCGTTTTCAGCCGCTCGATCTCCTGCGCTAAGTTGGTGACCTGGGCGATAAGCAAGTGCTCGGAAGCCCCGGATGACGTGTTGACCGTTGCCGGAGTGATTCCGGCGGCCCGGCGGTCCTGGACAATCACACCGTGCACGCCCACAGCCTCAGCCGTGCGGACAAGACTGCCGACGTTGCGAACGTCCTGAATCAGGTCCAGCAGTAGCAGCAGTGGTTGTTCCTCACGCGCCTGTGCCAGGTCGAGCATATCGTCAACACTGGTGTAGGGATACTCTGAGGTCTCCAAAGCAACGCCTTGGTGTTGGTCGGTGCCGGCGACCCGGGCTAATTCGTTACGAGACACCGTATCGACACGCACGTTTTGGGCCTGTGCGAGGGATATGATTTCCTCGGTGATGGTTGTCTGTACGGTACCCTTAGCCATCACCAGTCGGTACGGACGCCGCCGTGCAGCTCGCAATGACTCACACACAGCATGGCGACCGTAGAGCGTCTCCCGCACGTCCTTAGCTGCCCTTTAGTCGCCAGGTGGTATCCTGCGGACCATTCTGGATAATCACACCAATCTCATCCAGCCTGCTAAGAATAGCATCCGCCTGGCTCCATCGCTTGGCGGCTATATGGTCGGATCGCAGCTCCAACAGGGCCTCTATCAGCTGCTCAACAAGCTTCCCCTCCCCTGACAGCACCACGGTTTCAGGTAAGATGCCTAGAACATCGCCGGCGAGATCGCGGAAAAGCTTATCCATTGTCGACAGTGTACCCAAGCTGGCTTGGCGGTCATCCGTCAGCGTACGGTTCACTTCTTCGACCAGATCCAAGATCACGGTCAGGGCTCGCGCCGTGTCAAAGTCATGATCCATAGCATCGCAAAAGTCTTCACGATAGTCAGGTAGCGATGCAAAACTCGAGAAGGCTGCAGTGCCTGGCCCCATAGATGGAAGCGTCTCCTGCATCCGCAACCGGAGACGCCGCACCGTCTGCCGCAGACGATCCACATGCCTTTGGGCGGCCAGCAGCGCATCCCGGCGGAAATCAACAGGTTCCCGGTAGGGCGTAGATAATGAGAAGTAGCGGATCGCCTCAGGAGAATAGAGCTTGAGGGCATCCTTGATAGTGAGATGATTGCCGAGGCCCTGGCTCATCCGCTGGCCGACAACACGCAAATCGCCCACCAAGAACCAGTAGTTAGCAGAGGGTACGCCGTTGTGGGCCTCAGATTGAGCAAACTCGCGATCGTTGCATGACACGAGGTCGCCCATTCCCCCAGCGTGGATGTCGAAGGTCTTGCCCAGATAGGTGTTCGCCAGCACCGAACAGGCGACGTGCGAAGCAGGTCGCCCCAGACCCCACGGGCTCGGCCAGCGCAGAGGGCTATCAGAATCTGCCGACCGCCACAGCACAAAGTCCGCTGGACTACGCTTATCCTGATCTCTGCCGGGCTCCGCATTGGCCTGCAACATACCAGGAACTTGCTGCGACAACCTGCTGTAATAAGCAGACCGGTCCACAGAGAAATAGACGGAGCCGCCGGCTTCGTAGGCATATTCAAGATCGATAAGCCCCTCGATCCAGGCAATCATCCGGGGGACGTGACACGAAGCCCGCGCGGAGATGCTAGGACGCAGCACCCCCAGAGCATCCATATCGTCGTGGAAACTCCAGATGTAGGCGTCCGCCAACTCCATAGGCATGACGCCCGACCGCCGGGCTCCCAGTGCTAGACGATCTTTCTTCCCACCCGCTATATGGTCGATGTCGATGAAGCCACGGATGTAGCGCACCGGATCTCCCCGTAGCTTGAGATACCGGGCGACCACATCCATGACCACATATATCCTCGCATGCCCCAAGTGGGCATGATCATAGACAGTCGGGCCGCACACGTACATGCTGACTCGCTCGCGATCAGTGGGTCGGAATCGCTCAGACTCTCGAGAGAGGAAATTGTAGACCTTGAGGGCCACGTCAGATCCCCTTCATGCGTGGCTGGAATCGGAATCGTTGGGGCGTGCAAAGATCATCCGACCGGCTGCTGTCTGCAAGACTTTGTTCACTGTCAAGTCAATGGTCGCGCCGATGTAGGAGACACCATCCTCTACCACTACCATCGTGCCATCATCCAGATATCCGACACCCTGGTTGTACTCCTTGCCTTCCTGGAGCACGTGAAGCGTGAACGTCTCTCCCGGAAGCAACACAGTCTTCACGGCGTTGGCCAGCTCATTGACATTCAGAACCCGCACAGACTGGAGTTCAGCCACGCGATTGAGGTTGTAGTCGTTGGTGAGGATCGCCGCATCCATCTCCTTGGCCAGCGCGATCAGCTTATCGTCAACCTCGCGCACAGTCGGCACGTCCTCGTCGACAAGCCGCACCGGCACCGGTGACTCCTCCTGCAGTTGCCGGAGGATCTCCAGACCACGGCGACCGCGATTGCGGCGCAGCGTGTCTGCGGAGTCAGCCACATGCTGCAACTCGTTCAACACGAAGAGCGGCACCACCAACTCTCCTTGAATAAACCCCGTTCTGCAGATATCGGCAATACGCCCGTCAATGATGACACTCGTATCCAGCAGGATCCCCATCGGTGCGGACGTGACATCCTCTTTGACCGATTCCGGCCCGGGTTCTTTGGTTGATAACCGATTCCGAAGGCCCTGTAGGAGATCGGGGCGTGCAACCATAATGGTCAGACCGGCGTAGCCGAAGGCGGCGGCAATGAAGAAAGGCAAGAACTGACCCAAAGGTTCGGGAAGGTGAGAAACCGGGTAAGCAGCGATGGCCCCAAAGGCCAGGCCGGCAAACAACCCGGCTGCACCCGCCAAGATCACCGCTGCAGGAACACTGTCAACCTGATCAATGAAGCGTCGAAAGCGATTGAACGGCCTGAGCACCAATCGTGGCGTGAACATCCAGCCCAGAACAACACCTGCCAGACCGGCAAGAGCCATAATCCATTGGTAGGCTGATGTAGGAATTATCGGAAAAAGGCTCAGCTGCGACCCCAGCGCGACGCCGAGAGACCCGAGAACAAGAGCACCAACGATCCGAAAAAGAGTCCTGACTTGTTTAGAATTCATAATAAGTACTCCATAATATGGTAATGGGCGACCATAGCAGGCCGCCCCTTTATAAAGGTGCATGTTATCTCAGAGGCAACAGGCCCCGGCACGCCAACGCCATAATAATCGACTGTCGTTTCGGCGTCCGGTATCTACGCGGTCCGCAGCCCTAGACGGAGATAATGCCAGGATAAAACCACAACCTGCTTTGTCCGAAATCTTATCACAGTCAGCGAAGATGTCAAAGCTGTTGACATCGGCATTTTTTTTCGATATAGTGAAACTGAGATAGACCTGGGTTAAGGAGATGGACTATGGCCCGTTGCCCGGAATGTGGTCAGAAGCTGAGGTTCCGCGAAGACCTGAAGCGCTGGGACCACATCTACTGCGAGTCCTGTCACGCTGAGCTGGAAGTCCTGAATGCTGTGCCGCTTGAGCTGGAAGCCGTCTTCGAATTTGAGGACGAGGAACTCGTTCGTGATCTCAACGATGATCTCGAAGATGATGGTGATGTGGTGGTGGATGAGGATGAGATCGACTGGGATGAGAATGACGACGGCAGTGAGGGCGATGGCGACGACGATGATGATGATGATGGTAGTGATGGTGGTGACGACGATGATGATGATGATGACGAATGGTAGGTGAGCACTCTCAAACAGTGAACGACCATCTATACCCACCAAGCTGAAGGCGGACGCTGGTGCCAAGTTCCTCTGTTGCGCTCTCGGCCTCAGAATCGCCCCCAACGAAGAAGCAGGCCATCGGAAAACCGATGGCCTGCTTGGCTATAGCCTTGCTTGGAGACGATACTACGCGGAGCGTCGGGAAAGCACGAACAAGACGAGTACCGCGATCGCGAGCGCCAGGACGATAAAGCCACTCACGCGGAGCACAACGTTCAGCACATTGGTCACGCCTGAACCGCCGCCGTTCTCGTCTTCTTCAGGTGCATTCTCGGTCGCAGCGAGATCGGCCTCACCGCCGTCACCCCCAGGCACTGCCCCTGCATCACGCGTGTAAGCCAGCTCGATGTTCAACACCTGATCCGCACCCAGCACAAAGTTCCATTGCCCACCATCGGTGAGTGTGTATCCGGGAGGCGGCGTGTGTCGCAGGATGTAGTTCCCCGGCTCCAGGTTGTCAAAACACCACGGCTCGCTGATGCCATCCGTCGTATAATTGTCCACCGGGCCGCTCTGCGCCAGCATATTGATCTGTGCATTCGGCAGAAGCATCTCACCCTCTGCAGGCTGCCTGAACATATCACCATTGTCATCGTAGAAAGCCAACACACAGACCGCGGCCTTACCGGTAGCCGGCGAAGCGGGCACACCACCGTTCCCCTCAGCAGGCTGGTCCGTTGCGGGTTCTGCCGGCTGCTCAGCCTCCACCGTCTCTTCAGGTGCTTGTGGCGTAGGCGTCGGCACGATATCACCCGACACCGAGATCACGATATCCTGACCGATAGACAGCAGGCTGCTCGAATCCAAATCGTTCAGGTCGTAGATCTGCTGCACATCAATCCCGTAGGCAATCGCCAACCCGAACAGCGTGTCACCCGAGACCACCTCATGCACGATAGCCCCATCGGGACGCGGGGTCGGCGTGGCCCGCGGTGTGGGTGGAGTTTCGGACGTCGGCGGCGGGGGTTCGGGCGTCAGCGTGGGCGTCTCTGCCGGCGTCAGCATCGTCAGGGCCATATTGTCAAAATAGGCATCATTGTGCTTCAGCGACCACTTGCCATAGGCCTTGACATACATCGTCGCAGCACCGGCACCACCGACCGTCGTCTGAACAGGGCCGACCTTGCCGTAGGTATCGGGGAGGTAATAAGGAGCACTCCACACGATGCTCGTGGAGAAGGGATCGGTACCACCGTTGGGATCAATGCCTACCTGGAAGGAGAATGAATAGGGATCGCCACACGAGAGCGGAGGGCTATCATCGCTGCAAGACCAGGCGTGCGCATAGAAGGAAGCCTCGACCAGGGAACCGGCTGGGATATTCCGGACGACCTGGTAGTACCCTGCGTTCTGCTTACCGAAGAAGGTGAAGCACATCCCGCTGTAGTACCCAGCATAGATCCGATTCGGATCACCGTTGAAGGGCGCCTCGTTGGGAATCACCTTGCACTCAGGTCGCTTGTACTCGCCTTCTTCCCACCACGTCACCCAACCTTCCGGCGTGAAAATCTCGCCGTATTGGGCGCCGGTGAATGTGTCGCGCGTCCAGTTGCCGGAGTTCGGTGTCGAGTTGTCAATAGACCGACCAATACCCTCAAGGCCGGGGTTAACCAGCAGGTTGGTCCCGATATCCTGGCGATAAGGGCTCTCTACCTCAGCAGCTTGAACCGCCGGAGCCGGGAACAGCGCAAACAGGGTGAACGCCACCAGGAACAGGGACGTCGCCATCTTGAGCTTCTTACCGATCATGAGCTTGGGCCTCCTTGGAACTGATTGTGCACAGCACACAGTCCTGTTTCTTGGGATGGATTCTCACGTATGATATGACAGAATCAACCGCCAGCGTAGCCAAACTACTCGGCGCCGGCGGCGACTGCATTCACGAGAGATAAAACGGCAAACACGCCGAAATTATAGCACACGGAGATGCGTTGTCAACGTAACCGGGAGCGTGTATACTCCTTGCCAATGATCAAGCAATCGCCACATCGCTCGGTGGGGCCTCTCTCACGAGACTGGATACTACCCATCGTGATCCTGACCACCGCGTTGCTGCTGTACCTCCCCTTCCGCAGCATCAGCCTCGATGACTTCGACAGCTACAGCTTCGCGCTGGCCCTTGAGGATTTCGATCTCACGCTGCAACAGCCCCAGCCGCCGGGGTTCCCGGTCTATATCGCACTTGCCCGCGCACTCTACGCAATATGGCCCCGCGGGGTCACAGCGCTGACATCGCTTAGCGCTCTCAGCGGCGCGATGGCGACGTTTCTGGTATATCGCCTTGGAAAGCTTGTGGACCCTGGACGCCCGCTGACGGCTGCGTTTGGCGCTCTGCTCTTTGCCCTGGTCCCTGTGAGCTGGCTGACCAGTGTGAAAGCCCTGAGCGATATGCCCGGGTTGGCGATCACCCTGCTAAGTCTCTGGCAGTGGGTCGCCTGGCGCACCCGGCGGATCACCCGGTCTCGCCCCGCGCCGCCCATTGCTGCGGCACTGGTGACCGGACTCGCATTCGGGGTGCGCCCTCAGAATGCACTGCCCGTGGGCTTGCTGGTCCTGGTCATCTTCGTCGACGATCTGGTACATCGGCGTTCGCTGAGAGTTTGGGTTGTAGCCACAGTGCTCGTCATCGCCGGCACCCTGGTCTGGCTGATTCCCACAGCCGACGCCACGGGAGGGATCTCAGCCTACATTGACCTACTGCACACACACGCCGCACACGTCGGCAGGGCAGACTCACTGCTTGGCATAGCCGAGCCCATCCCCCAAGCGCTGCGCATCAGGCTGTTCGCGTTTGGGGATACACTGCTGACGTCCCTGATCGGCGTTGGAATCTATCCACCACTCCCCCGGGGAGCATCTTGGCGCTACGTCGGGTTGGCACTGGTGGTGCTACCCGGACTGATCTATGCCGACTGGCGACGACCCCAGACCCGCCGGCTCGGGCTTTGGGCGCTGACCATCGCAGTCCAGATCCTGCTGGTTGAGACGCTGGATCGTCCGCGGCTGTTCCTCCCGCTGATCCCGCCCCTTACGTTGCTGATCGCCTCGGGCTGGGCGCATGTCGGAAACCGACCGCTCGCCGGAACAGCCACGATGCTGATCACCAGCCTGGCTTTACTTACTCAGGCCGCACCCTGGGTCACCTCGCTGTCACAGATACCGGCGCCGCCGACCCGAGCCGCAGCTTACATTCGAGGCCACTATCCCGCGGGCAAGACGCTGGTCGCGGCAGCCGGCTCATTCCGTGCCGCCCAGGTTGAGCTCCCGGATTATGCCCTGATATATCTGTACACCTTCGATGCGGAGGCGGTTGCGGCCACTCTCGCTTCAGACTATGACTACGTGGTTGTGCTCGATCGGGACCAGTTCACCACCGAGGCGATGGCAACGCTGACCAGGGAGGGGACGCTCGTCGTGTTGAACGACCTCACATTCTCGCGTGATCGGCGGATTCACACCCAGCACGACCAGGTCAGAGTGCAAATTCTCACCCTGCCCAGACTCGTTCCCCCTGGGGCACTGGACCTACCGCCAGACGGGTGTATCGATCTAGGCTCAGATGCCGATGGACGGTACCTTGGGCAAGGCTGGTTCCGCTCTGAGGAGATCGCCGGCACGACAGGACGCTGGGCCGGAAACGAACTGACCAGCACCGTGCGGCTTAGCCTTCCATCGGCGAACGCCCACACCCTGTATCTCCGTGCCCTTGCCTATCCAGCTGACCAAGTCCTCACGCTCAGCGCCGGTGGACGAGTCATTGCTGGCGTCCCCCTGCCGCAGCGCTGGACGGATGTGCAGATTGAGATCCCTCAGGAGACCCTCCGGCGCGCGCCAACCCTCACACTAAAGCTGATCCACGGCACTATGGCATCGCCGTTTGAGATTACCGGTGGGGAAAGTTCGGACAAACGCGCGCTTGCCGCAGCTTATGATCTGATCTGCATTACCACGTCCGGCGGCGATTCCGGATCGGACTGAAACCAGCAGAGCGTGCCCGGGTCTAACCAGACGCACACGGCATCTCCCACCCGAGGTATTCCATCCGTCAACTCCAGGGTGAGGGCCAGCGTTATCTCGCCGATGCGCAGCCGGAGTTCGGTCGTGCGCCCCTGGAAGATCACGCGGCTCACCGTCGCGGCGAATACATTGACCCCAGCATCTTCATCCACGAGGTGGATCCCCCAAGGGGGAATGAGAACTGTCCCCCGGCCGCATCCGTCCGCGGGCGGCACCCCAACGTCACACTCCGAGCTGAGGGTCAGGGGACCCAGCGCGGTGTCAACTTGACCGCGTGCCATCCTCAATGCCGGCAGGAGATTAGTCAGACCCAGGAATCGCGCGACCCAGGGGCTGGCCGGACGTCGGTAGATCGTCTCGGGCGCCCCCATCTGCACCACATACGCACCGTGAAGTAGCGCCACGCGATCGGCCAGGGAGAAGGCCTCGGTCTGATCGTGGGTCACGACGATAGCGGTCACGCCTACTCGGCGCAGGATCACCGCGAGGTCCTCCAGCAGCCGCTCACGCAAGTTGCGGTCCAGGGACCCCAGGGGCTCATCCAGCAGCAACAGCCGTGGTTCCGGTGCCAAGCTGCGCGCCAGCGCCACACGCTGGCGTTCACCACCTGACAGTTGCACCACACTACGCTCCTCAAATCCTGCCAGCCCCACTAGCCCCAGCATCTCGCTCACCCGAGCCTGGATCTCAGGCCGCGGTCGGCCTTGCATCCGCAGGCCAAAGCCCACATTCTCGCCCACCGTGCGGTGAGGAAAGAGCGCATACTCCTGGAACATGAGGACAACACCCCGCCGATGTACCGGGATATGGGTCACATCCTGGCCATCGAGCAATACTCGGCCGGACTCACTGACTTCGAGCCCAGCGATGATGCGCAGCAGCGTCGTCTTCCCACTGCCCGACGCGCCGAGAAGGCTGATGATCTCGCCACGCTCAACGCTCAGCGAGACGTCGCGCAATAGAGGCGCGCCGTCATATGTTTTGCAGATAGCATCAATCTCCAGAAACATCATCGTGGACCAGAACTCTAAAACGCCTGAGGCCCAGGCGGGCGGAGCCGCTCAATGGCGACAAACCCGACCACACAGACAACCATCAAGATCGTTGACATCGCCAATGCTTGACCATAGTTAAGGGAACCGGGGCGGGAGAGAAAGCGATAGATCGCGACCGGAATGGTCGGCCGCTCGGGCCGAGCGATCATCGACGTGGCACCGAACTCGCCCATCGAAATCGTGAAGGCAAAGACCGCACCGACAGCCAACGCCCGCCAAGCGATGGGCAGCTCCACCTCGGCCAACACTCTTGCGGGCGAGGCCCCCAACAGCGCAGCAACCTCACGCAAGTTCGGCTGAATCGACCGCAGCGAGGGCAGGACACTTCGCACAACGAAGGGTAGTGCGACCAGCGTATGGGCAAAGATGATCAGTGCAACCGTCCCGCGAAGTTCCAGCGGCGGGCGATCCATCGTGAGCAGATACCCCAGTCCCAGCGTAACCGCTGACGTCCCCAGCGGCAGCATGAAGAGCGCATCGATCAGCCCGCTGCGGCGGCGCCGGTAGGTCGCCAGCGACGTCAACAACCCCAAGGCCAGTGCCAACCCTGTGGTCATCAGCGCGATCTTCAGAGAGTTGCCCACAGCCGCCAGCGGCGGCACATAGAAGATCCCCTGTCGAGAAGTCTCAAAGAGCGCCGCATAGTACTCCAAGCCGGCACCAAAGGATCGAATCACGAGGGTTAGCAGGGGCAGCGCGAGCAGCACTACCATCACGAGGATATTGACGACCAGAAAACCGATTTCAAACGGCGTCCGAGGGTGATGCTGGGTCGCCCATTGCGGTTTCAGTTCCAGGGGCCGCGAGATATGCCGCTGCAGCCGCGCATAGACCGATGTCATCACCAACGTAAACAGTATCTGCACCAGAGAAAGTACTGCCGCAAGGGGTAAGTTCGCGAAGTTGATCGTCTGCCGATAGATCTCCACTTCCAACGTGGCAAACCGCGGTCCGCCCAGGATAAGGACGACGCCAAAGCTGGTGAAGCAGAAAACAAACACCAAGACCGCCGCCGTGGCAACGACAGGGAGGAGCAGCGGCAGCGTGACCTCCCAAAAGACACGCCACGGCGATGCCCCCAGCGTGCGCGCCGCCTGTTCCAGATAGGGATCAAGCGTGGACCAGAATCCGCGCACCATCCGCACCACAACCGCGTAGTTATAGAAGACGTGCGCGATCAGAATCGCAGCCAGCGTATAGCGAAGATCCACCCCAAGCCAACGGCTCAGTCCCGATGTCGGGCCAAGTACCGTGTTGAAA
>Ga0209121_10001597_pt1 | contig 23751 bp, 22 predicted proteins | sample Cruoilmetagenom3_FD_187292 | JGI IMG/M metagenome (GOLD analysis project Ga0209121, IMG submission 187292) | Oil polluted marine microbial communities from Coal Oil Point, Santa Barbara, California, USA - Sample 3 (SPAdes) (version 2) | ecosystem: Environmental > Aquatic > Marine > Oil seeps ... | reverse complement strand
TTGAGTGAGTGAAACGAACGGGCGAGAGAAAAAGCTTTACCTCTCGCAGAGCCGCAGGGAACGCGAAGAAAAGCTGAAACACAGTAATGGGTAATCAGTGAAGGGAGGAGGGCGATGAATAGCGAAATCGGGCAAGAGTTCATGGAGAAGACAAAGTACGAATATCTTGAGGCCTCGGATCAAGAGAAGGGTTTGCCACAACCGCCGCTGGAGCTCGGGCCTCCGATGGATGCTGGGGAAACCATCGACCTTCCCGCCCCGGCGAGCCTTAAGTTGGGAGGGGTCCCGTTAAGAGATGTGATCGAGACCCGCCAGAGCCTGCGCACTTATTCTGCCCAATCTCTTACGCTGAAGGAGCTCTCGTACCTGTTGTGGTGCACGCAAGGGGTTAGAAAGGTCGTGCCAGGTAGGACAACGTTTCGGACGATTCCCTCGGCCGGTGCCCGCCATCCCCTTGAAACCTTCCTCCTTGTTAATCGGGTCAAGGGATTGAAGAGCGGTCTCTATCGGTTTCTAGCCTGTGATCATCGATTGGTCAAACTCGCCTCGAAGCCCGATATTGCCAAGCAGATGGTCGAGGCCTGCGGGGGTCAGGAGTTTGTAGCAGCAAGTGCAGTTACGTTCATCTGGACTGCGGTTCCATACCGCACGACATGGCGCTACGGGGAGCGAGGCTACCGGTATATGCACCTTGATGCCGGACACGTATGCCAGAACCTATACCTCGCTACCGAGGCGATCGAGGCGGGTGCCTGCGCCATCGGAGCCTTTTTGGATGATGCGATGAATGAACTCCTTGGGCTCGACGGGGTCGAGCAGTTCGTCATCTACCTCGCTGCGGTGGGAAAGCGGAAGTAGAGCTCCTCAAACAAGAACGGAACAAAGGCAAAAATCAAGATCCAACAGCGGCGTCCGGCTGAGGGACCGCGGTTTTTGTCCCAGCGTCATAGCTATGTGAGGTGAGATGAGAGAAGAAGGAGGATCATATGACAAGGCGATTTGCGGAGATAACGTCGCACACAAGGTGCGACGCTACAAAACATCTGTAGACGCTCGAGGAGTCTATCTCCGATGTTGGGCGAGGCTTGGCCGCAACGTTATGGGAGCCCCTCTCCAGCGAATCTCCGCTTCCTCCCAAATGAGCTTTAGGGTATCCAACGGAGGCCTTTATGAGCTACTTTTCTAGGTTCGCCAGTGTGCAACTGACGAGAAACGGGTGGCTTGCCTATCGCCCCTCTATTTGTTCAACAGGCCAATAACATCTTCGGTCAGCTGTTCTAGGCCAGTCTCGCAAATCCGCACGTACACCTCACCGACCCTGATGATCACCTCATCTCCCAACGCCAGGTGCGGAGCGATCCACGGGACTACTGAAGCAAGGTCGAAGTGGGCACCGCTATAGGCGACGATGTCGATCGTTTCCTGATCGGTGTAGGTGCTGTCTGCCCAGACCCCGTCCTGCATGAAGTACGTCCGGTCATCAACGACGCGCACGCTTTCCCAAACAGGCTGGACGGTCTCGCCTCCAGCCAAGGTCCTGAGCGACGCCGAGCCTTTTACTGCCTGTGCTCCTACTGCCGGTGCGGCCGCTGCACCCAGGGCGTCGGCCATTTCCTCTGCGGAGTAGCCCTTGGATTCATCGACGAGGAACGACGTATATGGGGTGATGATCCCGTAGAGCTTGCTCAGGCGGATGACCTCATCGATAAGTTCGTCGCTCTCGCCGTAGAAGCGGATCTGATCGAGAAGGGAGGCGATCTTCCTTCCGGCCCACAGCCTGGGCAGGAACGAGGCATCAAGTGACACCTCGGGGAAGCTCCTTTGATAGGTGTACGCCAGGCTCTCCCCTTCGACGTCCCCTGTCAGTTCGATCGCCGTCCCTCCGGAGTTGTGGTACCGCCCCACAAGTAGAAGCTGGCTCCCACGGAACACGTCGGGCAACACGCGCGGGTAGCTATCGTACGCCTCGATTGCTGGGATGTCGATCTGCGGGTCGGAGAGCACCGGTGAGGCAATCTTGCTGTAGAAGCTTGAGAGGATCACTTCCAAATTCTCACCTTTTTGCACGTAGGCAGTTGTGCCGCGGTTCTCCTGCGCTAGCCGATCGAGCAACACGGTATTGACGTTGTAGCCCACGCCAAAGGTAAACAGCCTTGCAGATGTGTCGTTTGCCGCCGTGGCGTGCTCGACGATTCTCAGCGTGTCCATCTCACCGACTGTAGCCTCTCCGTCGGTCAAGAACACCAAAAACCGCGCTCGCTCGCTTTCCTCAAACATGGAGAACCCCAGTGTGAGAGCCTGATCGATGTTTGTCCCACCGCCTGCCTCGATCCGCTCGACCCAATTAATAGCGCTTCCTATCGATTCGGCAGTCACAGGCATGAGTGTTTCGTTAAATGCTTCCGCGATGTCGCTGAACGCGATCACCGCGAAGCGATCCTCCGGGTTGAGATTACCGAGGATAAAGATCAGGGCCTGCTTGGCCTGCTCGATCTTCTCGCCACTCATGCTTCCCGACTGATCGAGTATCAACGCGAGGTCCTTGGAAATCACCGCGTTTGTATCGCTCTTGACTTGCGGTGTGAGGATAAGCAGGAAGTAGCCGTCATCATCCCCTGCGCGGTAGGTGAGAAGTGTCATCCCCATCTGCTCGGGGTACACCGAGTAGTAGAGCAGGAAATCGATGCTTGGAAGGATGTAGTTGTCCTCATGGACCGCTGTCGCTGAGTGCTCGTCCACCCGGTTGACCGTCAGGCCGTGAGTCGGTGAGTAGACGGCGCGAAGTGGGCTTTTGGTCTCAAGGTCAACGGTGATCTTCACGTGCTCCAGTGGCTGGGCCGAGAACCGCTCAGTGTCCAGCGGATACCGGTAGCGGTACACCCCCTGATCGGCCTGAAGAAGCTCGGTGTAGACGATCTCGATGCGCCGCTCCCCACCGGCGGGGATGGGATAGATCCGCGCCGCGAGCGTGTCACGCCCGATGTACTCGAGAAGCGCCGGGTCGATCGCTCGACGCACGTAGTCCTCGTAGATTTCGCGTGCCTCAGTCGCGGTTAGAATACGCCCTTCCAAAGCCTCGCCGTCGACCCACATAGAGAAGCTTGAGACGAGTGCTCCCGGTGGAAGCGGGAACACGTACCGCCCCTCGCTATCCCGATGCGTATCGTTGCGGAACAGTTGATCCACGTGGGTGGTGACCACACCGTCGCGGATCTCGACATGCACGCGGTGGTAGACGATCGTCAACCAGCCGTACTCCGGGTGATCCGGTATGATTACCCCGTCGGCGAACGTACCAAACGAGACAAAGCCAACAAGCGCAACTGTGAACAGAACAAACAGACTTCTGTAGGTAAGGCTCCTCATCGATATCGCCCCCGTACGAATTCTTTACATATATACACGCAATTTCATCATCGTGTTTCGCGGCGGATCGCACCAGGCGAGCGAGGCTCGCCTCCGAGATTCGCCAGCGTGTAACCAGGGTTGCCAATACAATACCTGGCAAAGCATGAAGCTGTCCTTAATCCAAGGGGATCTGAGCGCAGCATCCCTGGTCAAGCTTCGTGGCTCACGGGATAACCACCTTGAAACCCGTCACCTCGGCCTGGCAGTGTGTTGAAAGTAGCTCGGCGTAACGCGTGGCCCAACGTTTGACAGAGGTCGAAGGCTCGTCCGCAGGGGCGTAGAGGATCGCCACGGCGTTTTTAGTCTTTGGCCGGATCTTGGTCGTCATGGAGTCCTTGATCGGGTTCCCGCAGGGTTCCCACCCCTCTTCCGTCCGTTGGCAAATAAGCAGCAGATCCTCAAGGTCGATGGTTTGTCCTTTGGGGTTGAAGACGTAGGACTCCCCTGGCTTGCCGCGACGCAGCAACAGATGGGTTCCTGAAAGATCCGCGTCGAAGATCGACCCTGGAAAGCTAGAGGCGAGGCTCAAAGCGTTATTGATATCGACCGGTCCGTTAACGAGCGGGAAGGAACCGTTAAGCGCCGCGCGTAGCAGGAACTCGCTTGCAGGTTTTCCCCGTCCGCTTGGGTGATAGCGTCCATAGCGGAGCATCTTGCGCACGCGGGTCCGCAGTTCGGCCGGCATGAACCCTTCACCCCCTGCCTCGACCTGCACCAGAATTTCCTCCAGGAATGCCGGTGGCGTGATAGTAGGAGCCGGTGGTTTGATCCCTTCCGCCCAAATGAGGGCTGGAAGCACCGGCGAAGGGCTCAGGCTCGAATCAAGATCGAGCACGTAGCTCTGCTCGTTTATGCGTCCTCCTTTAGTACGTATGAAGCCTAACGCATCGTTAATAATCCTGTCGTGATTGCGGGTTAACCGCCCTCGTCCCCAGAGATCAGGGCAGATTCCCGCAACCGCGTGGCGAGAGCGAGGCAAGCGACCATCAGCCCGGTGAGAATCAGGAGCGATGTTGCCATCGATCCGGTCGCCGGTGATTTGAGGGCATCCATCCCGATGATAAACGCAATCCCCGACACCTGTCCGGCAAGAAGGAGCAGGCCATTCGATGTTCCCTCCGGTGCAGGGTACGTCACCTCAGCCGCGTATTGGAAGCCGAGTGGGCCGGAGCTGAGCAGGAAGGCACCAAGGACGAACGCCGAGGCGAGAAGAAGGGAGTAGCTCGTGGCGAAGGTAATCCCGATCAGTCCGGGGATCGCCCCGGCAAGGGCGAGGATAATGAATGGGACCCGGCGGCGCATCCGGTCGGAGAGCGGCGGGATGACGATCGCTCCGACGACCCCGCCCAGTACCATCAGTCCGCCAACGAGCCCGGCCTGGTCGATCGAGAATCCGCGGGGGCGCACGATCTCCTCGATCCACGTCGTTACGGCATTGAACACACCGAGACCGATGAAGAACAGGATGAGAAGAAGGATGAACTCTCGCTGATGAAAGAGGCGCTTGAATCCGTCGAAGACGAGTGAGCGAGCCTCCTCACCGACCGGCGTCGGCGGGCGCTCCCTTGCCAAGACGAAGAAGAGGATAGCGATCGCGGCCGAGAATGCTCCGTAGACCATAAGCGTCGTTGCGATGCTCGACCGAAGGACCAAGAACGGCGTGAGGGCCAGGCCGGCAAAGATTCCAAGGTAGATCGCCAGCGTTCCCATCCCTGCCGCTGTCGCCCGCTCATTTAGCGGGAACCAGCGGCCAGCTATTTTCGCGATCGCGTTCAACACGAACGGCTGTCCAACAGCGATACCGGCCTGAGCGATGAGAACCCCGGTGTAGTCTGCGGCAAAGAGCCCGCGGAGCAGCCCGAACAGACCGGTCAGGGCAGCTCCTATCCCCACACCAACGCGAATCCCGTAGGTATCGATTACCCACGACGCCGGGATCGAGGCGATGATGAACACGATCATGAAAATCATCGACAGAAGGCCGATCGCGAGGTCGGAGACGCCGTAGAATCGCGCCGCATCGCCAGTGATCGGGGCGAAGGTGATCCACAGAAGTTGGTTAGCCGCAATCACCAACATGAACGCCACAAGCATTATCCAACGGTAGCCGTACACACGAACCTCCGACTTCTCCATCGAAACACACCTCCTCGATCTTGAGAGCACAGGGGCAAGATACATCGAGCTTCCTCGCCCCATCCACCACACTGTGCTCCCATCCTAAGAAAGCAGTTTGTGTGTGTCAATCACCGGTGGCCTCTGATGACGTTTCTAGAACTAGGCAGGTTTCTTGACTACTATAAAGAAACGTACAGTGTCGGTCCACACAATTAGCGGAGAGTCTGCGAAGGCATTGGTCACAGCCTCGGGACCAATTACAGCGCGGAGAACGATCGTTAACAAAGATCGTTTCGCAACGAAGAATGGCGTTTTGGAGACGCAAACAGGGGAAAGGGACCAAGGAGGTTGGGCTTTGAGACGTTTTTTGATCGATACGGACACGGCTTCCGACGACGCGGTCGCGCTCGTGATGGCGTTGAACCATCCCGGCGTGCGGATCGAGGCGATCACGGTCGTCGCAGGTAACGTTCCGTTAAAGCAGGGCGCGCAGAACGCGCTCTACACGGTCGAGCGGTGCGGCAAACAGGTGCCTGTGTACGAGGGCCTCGAAAAGCCACTGATTCGGCCACTTGAGACTGCACAGTACGTGCATGGTCAGGATGGCATGGGCGACATCGGCCTTCCCCTCTCTGGTCGCAGGCCGGCCGATGGGGACGGTGTGGAGGTGATCATTGACACCATCCGCCGCTTCGCCGGCGAGATCACACTCGTGACCCTCGGTCCGTTGACCAATGTGGCCGTCGCGTTGCTTCGGGATCCCTCGACCGCTTCCAAAGTCGAGAAATGTGTGATCATGGGGGGAATTGGCTTCGGGCACGGGAACGTCGTCCCAGCGGCAGAGTACAATGTCTGGGTCGATCCCGAAGCGGCGAAGATCGTGTTTGAGTCCGATCTGCCAATCGTGATGGTCGGCTGGGATGTTTCACAGAGGTTCGCAACGTTCAACGATGAAGAGGCGGCGAAGATCCGGAGTGTCTCGCCGCTTGGTCAGTTCTGCGTCGACATCCAACGGTGCCTGAGGGAGTTTGGAATGAACGAGCTGAAGCTGGTGGGATTCGATCTCCCTGACCCGATCGCCATGGCCGTCGCCCTAGATCCCGAGGTCGCCACGGTGACAAAGCGGCTCCATGTGGCGGTCGAAACGAGAAGCGAGCTCACACGTGGTGCGACTGTCGTCGATCACCTGGGGATCACGGGGCAAGAGCCGAATGCGGAAGTGGTGCTCGGAGCCTCGCGCGAGCGGTTCCTCAGAGTGCTCTATGACGCGGTGCAAAGTTGAGCGTGTCCGCATGTGACGCAGCTGTGAGGTGACTTTAGAGTGATCGCCGTCGTCGGGAGCATCAACATGGATCTTGTCGTCGAGGTCCCTCGAATCCCGCGTCCCGGGGAGACCATCCTCGGCCGTAGGGTTTCTCGCTATCCCGGTGGGAAAGGAGCCAATCAAGCGGTCGCTGCCGCGCGTCTTGGGGTAGAGACGGCGCTCTTCGGGAAGCTCGGACGCGACATGTTCGGGGATGAGCTCCTCCGGAGCCTGGAGGAGAATGGGGTCGACGTAAGTGCGGTCAAATTCGAGGATGATGCCGCATCGGGTCTTGCCACCATCTGGGTCAGCGACGACGGTGAGAACGCGATCGCTCTCGCGCCGGGCGCGAACGCGCTCGTCGATGGGGCATACGTGGATCGCATCCTCGATCACGTTGCCAACGCCGACGTGCTCCTTTTGCAGCTTGAGATCCCGCTTGAGGCGATCAGGCACCTGCTTCACCGTCTACCGAAGGAGAGGCCTCTCGTGATCCTCGATCCCGCGCCAGCTTTCGACCTCTCGTCTTTACTGCTTTGGCGGATCGACATCCTCACTCCGAACAAGGGGGAACTTGAGGCCATCACAGGATGTGATGACATCGAGCAAGGAGCACACCAACTCCTTTCACGCGGCATAGGTAACGTAATCTGCACCGCCAGTGAAGAAGGCGCCTACTGGATCTCACCAGAGGAAGCTTCTTCCTTCCCTGCCCCGTTGGTTACGCCGATCGACACCACCGCGGCTGGGGACGCGTTCAATGGAGCCCTCGCGTGGGCGCTTAAGACCTGTCCGATCGGTGAGGCTATCCGTTGGGCCAATGCCGCCGCCGCGCTTGCCACCACCCGAAAGGGGGCGCAGCCATCGCTTCCGACCCTAGACGAGCTGAAGGCGTTCCTTGATGAGAAGGGACCGGGCACTACTCCGTGAACCTTGCGGGCAGGAGATCCTGCACAGTGGCAGCGTTCTAGGACAACTAATGTCGGATTGCAAGACCCGATCGCAATAGATCGCGCCGCATCCGGCTCCTGATTTTTTGGGGGAATGTAGCGTTTTTTTACGCGCCCTAGATGCGCTTCTTATCGTCAGGAAGTTCGATCAACTTCAGCCTAAGGAGTTTCTTTGCGCGGGAGTAGATATCCTTTGTATCACCCTGCTTGCGAATACCCACAGCGACGATGATTATCCGATCCTTCTTTACCTTGTAGATCACGCGGTGCCGCGCAACGCGCAGGCTGCGAAAACCGGCCAGCTCCTCCACTAACGCCTTACCTTGCTTCTTAGGGTCTTCGGTGAGTCCATCGATGCGGCGTGCAATAGTGTTGCGAATTCGCCTATCGGCGATAGCGTGAAGCATAGAACGTGCTTGCGGAGTGAGGAAGACTCGATAGGAGCGGGCCATCGGTTAAAGCTCGCCCTTCACCTCATCCCACGGGAGAAGGTCCTCACGCTCCATTTCTTTGATGCTTTGCCTCAGGCAAGCCATGAGACCCTCATCGCCCAGGATTTCAAGTGTTTCCACCAATCCGTCGTAAAGGTCCCAGGGTAAGACAGCCAAGACCGGTTTCCCGCGGCGCGTGATCGCGACTGCGTCGCGCATGTCATCAGATGTAAACTCCTCCGGGAGACGACTGAGTTCGGAACGGGCCTGTGTAATGGGGATGGATTTCTTAGCCACCTTCAATCCCTCCTTTAACTGACCTTGTAAGTGTACAGTTTAACGGACAGAAGTCAAGTTTGGTGTTGGATTACAAGACCCGCCCCCTGCTGCGATCTCGTATCGGTGCGCCCCCTTGCCGCGTGATCGACTGACATCACCATCGGGCGGTTGGCCTAACATGTTGTAAGAGTGCTACAATAGGTTTATGCGCTACGTGATCGGAACCTTAACAGCGGTCGGAGTGCTCGTTTTGGTTTTACTTACCGTGTGTGCCGAGACGCCACTTTGTTGGGTGCTGGAGCTTGTGCCAATAGAGGAGCTCTCTGAGCCGACGATCCAGTTCACGAACTGGACGAAGATCAAGTCCCTCACCGGTCTTGATTTCGTGACGAGTGAAAGTCCGCTGGATTTTCGCATCGCGCTTGCCCGCCGGATCTCTGAGGACCAAGCCCCAGGGTCCGCGTTCGCCCTGATGCACCTGCGTGAGCATGCGGACACATGGGGCTGGGACACCACGGACCTCGAGTGGGAGGCCAACATTATCAGTAGGAAGATTCCGCCGATATACATTTTGAAGCTGCGTGAGGGTTTTGACTTCGCCCTGGTTGCGGCGCGATTCGAAGAGCGAGGCTTCGTCCAGACCGAATCCTACGGCGCCCGCGTGTTCACGCACGAGATCGATCTCTCCCTTGACTGGGTCAAGACGACTGAGTTCTCGATCCACACGACGGCGTACATCGAGGAGGAGAACCTGCTTTTGCTCTCAAGCTACCTCGGGGCTGTGGAGGCGTTTCTGGCTACGCGCGCCGGGGAGACCCTTCCGCTCTCGGATAACCCACACGTCCAGGCCGGAGTAGAGAATCTCAACGATCCGGCCGCGGCGATACTTTTGATCGGGGCGGGCACGTGCGGGGGATTCACCGCGAGCCCGATCCTGAAGTTGATCGGAGAGATCCCCGATGAGGAGACGATCGCCGAGCTGAAAGCCATTATCGAGGAGTCCCCGGCTCTCTTCCCTTATTGGGTACTCGCCGCCGGCTATCGCTACGAAGAGGATCGTCCGGTGGGGACGATCGCCTTTCAATACGATTCATCTGAAGCCGCCGAGATCGATCTTTCCCCGCGCCGTGCCCTCGCCGAGGCGGGGATGAGCAGCGCCTACGAGCGGCCGATCGCCGAGGTGTACTTCACCGTTCTCACGGCCAAAGTAGAGGGTAGCGCGATTGTCTTAACCGTCGCACCTGTCAACGACCAGCCTCGCCGCCTGTTCCGCATGCTCCTCTACTTAGACGCTCCCTTCGCCGGCTGCGGATGAGGTACAAGAGTGTCCGCGTGTTCTACCTGAACCGCGCACGACAAGTGCAGGTCTTAGGCCAGTTTCAGGCAATCTGACCACATCCGTCTTAAGAGCGAATGATCACCGCGGCTGCGGTTAAGGATCTACAACTTGACTTTCACTCCTCGATCCCTTAGTCGCTCGATCACGGCGCCTGCAGCGGACCCGGCCGACACGTCCAACGGGGTGTCTCGCAGGTCCACGTAGCGAAGCGAGGAGAGTCGCAGCAAGACCCCGATATCCGTGATCTGTGTGGAGGAGGCGATGAGTGTTTGAAGCCTCCAGAGCGGCCACAGCGGCTCAAGATCCTCGATCGGGTTCCCACTCAGATCCAGGGATTCGAGTTCGGTCAGCGTATCCAAAGCTCGAATGCTTGCGATCTCGTTATTTGAGATGTTGAGTGAGCGAAGCCCCTTTAGCTCGGACAAGATTCCGATCTCAGTGAGATCGTTCCCTGCAATATCAAGTTCCTCGAGTTCCGGGAATTCGAACAGGATGCCAAGATCTTGGAACGAAACGTCGACCAGGTGAAGCTCTCGCAGTTCCTTGAGTTCGGTGAGTGGCGTGAAGTCCTCTACATCCATGCTTTCAAGACCCAGTACCTCAAGATCAGGGTTGACATCCACGACTCTTACGAGGCTTTCCACCTCGATGTCCTTGAGCCGAAACTCCTTAAGCAGCGGCAGTTGCCGTAAAGGACTGAGGTCGGCAATCACTGTTGAGATAAGAGCGAGGCGCGTTAGGTCTTGCATCCTCCCAACCGCCGTCAGATCAAGCTCGCTGGGGCTTTCAAGCAGAAGGGACTCCAGATGGACGAGCGGATGGATCGGATCGAGATCGCACCCTGCGGTGCAGGTCACCGCGAGATGTCGCAGACGGGTGAGCGACCTCAGAGGCGAAAGGTCAGAGACCGGGTTTCCTTCAAGGGTCAGTAACTCAAGGAACACAAGACCTTCGAGTGCAGAGATGTCGTCTATGTCGTTATAGTCAAGCGCAAGCTCTTTAAGCTGCGTGAGCCCTTTGAGTGAAGAGACATCTTTTATCTCGTTTCGATCGAGGTACGCAACGGAAAGGATCGAAAGTGAAGCTAAAAGCGAGAGATCTCGAATCGAATTTCCACTGAGAAACACCGACGTGAGCGACGTGCAGTTCTCAATCCCTGCGAGGTCTTTTATCCCTCGATCAGAAGCCTGGAAGACGGAGAGCCATGAGAGATCAAAATCGAGTATGGGACCTGTTTCCTTGTAGATCGCTTCCCTGATCGCGGCCTCCAGGTTTTGATCAGGGAACCTCACCGTCCTCTGGCCGCTCACGATGAAAAATACGACCAAGACAAGAATGACTGTACCAAGCAGTTTTCTCGCGAGTCCCGCCATAACACTCACCTCACTGTAAGATCTGGTTAACGACATTAGAGCACAACCTGAGCGCAAATTGCAAGGCCAGACAGAGCATCAATGCGAGCGTGATTTACGAATCAAGGTCTGACCCCATCCGTGCTCCTGCTACGTCCGCGTCTTCTCGAGATGCCGAGCGATCAACACCTTGATCAGTGACTGCCTGGGTACGCCGAGACGCTTAGCTTCCTTGTCCAAGGACTGGATCATCCAAATCGGGAAGTCCACGTTGACCCGCTTCTGCTCTTGTTTCGGGCGGCGCGCCTTGGACAGGTCAAGAGACGCGGTGATGTTCTCGCCGGCGTCGAATTTCCTGTCGAACTCCTTAGCTTTCATAGAGATCGATCTCCTCCTTCCGGGACCAGCGCACCGAGATGATTCGGATGAGGTCATCTCGATACGTGATCACTCCGGACCAATGCATTTCTGCAATCCTTCCAATGACCAAGAACCTCGGCTCGTCGGTGAAGTCGGGGCTAGGCCGGCCTGCAATTCGAGAGACACAGCCCCGACTTCAGCTTCCCTTTTAGGAATTGTGGTATGCATCCCCGGAATTCCCAAACGACTGGCGATCCCGCCGTGCGGCAACCGTCACCCGGATGCCGGATCCCTTCGCCCACGCCGCAGTTCTGTAATGCACATCACACTCACGTGGTGCTGCCGATCACTTGCTACGAAATATGGGCTAACTCAAGGGATTAATAGAAATGACTAGATCCTGATGTTGGATTGCAAAACTTGACCATTAAGACCCTCGGGGGTCGCGATTACCTCAGCGGGCAACCTGATAGATGGCAGGCCTGTATTTTGGCTCAGGGATTGTTTTCCCTTCTGAGCAAGCTGCCTCGAGCCAAGCAGCTTTGGCAATTTCAACTTGCTTCAAAGCCTCTTCGGGTGTACTCCCAAAAGCAGAACAGGCTTCTAAGTCAGGAATATCAGCGATGTACCCGTCGTCTTCCTCGCTGGGTGCTATGGGTGCTATGGTGCTATGGTGGTGCTATGGGGTCAGACCTTCATTCTTGGTGTTTTTCGTCTCGGCGACGCGTTTCGCAATAACACTGATGGTTGAGAAGTACAGTCCCAAGAAGTCCCCCACTTCTCTGAGCGTATAGTGATAGACTCGCACGGCTTGATGAATCCGCTCATTGCGGGTTGCCTTAGCGGAGACGCCCGAGAACAGTTCTTCCAGGCTCGGTCGAGTTGCGAAGCGTTCTTCCTTTCGGATCTCCGGATCAACTGGTTGCTCCTTGAGCAGGGGCTTAAGTTGCTCCACAAATGCATCAGTCCCCAGGAACGCTCCCGCGCGCAGTTCTCCCCACACATCGATCCCTTGTCCTTGTCGCACAAATTGGCGGAATGCACTAACTGCACGCGCTCGATCTGGATCGAACTGCAAGAGAATCCAATCGACCGTTAAAAACTCGGGCACGTCACTCTGAGCGGACGTTGCCCGATAGCTGCTCCAGGGCCAGTCGCGAACGCTTCGAACCATCTTCGCACGAACCGGATTCAGTACAATGTACCGGGCCAGTTCCAGCAGATGGCTTTCCTTCTCGACAAGGATCGCCTTAAAGCGGCCTTGAAGAAGATGTCCGACTCGTTCGTGCTGGCGATTGAACCACTGCGTGTAGACCCCATTTAAGAGTTGCATCCCACGAGACAGGTTGGCTCCAGGTGTTTCGATGAGCAGATGGTAGTGGTTGCTCATCAGGCAGTAGGCATGACAGATCCAACTGCATCTATCGACAACGTCAGCCAGGATCTCGAGGAATCGGGCCCGGTCTCTGTCGTCGAGGAAGATGTCTTCTCGCACATTCCCACGGCTGGTAATGTGGTAGACTGCACCTTCGTATTCTAGTCGCAACGGCCTTGTCATGATATCACTAGTCTATCACAGATGACACCAAAAGTGAAGGTCTGACCCCACCGATGCCCAGATGACACCAAAAGTGAAGGTCTGACCCCACCGATGCCACCAACCTGTCAAGGCGTGCCGCCTCTAGCGAGGTCTTTAGGGTGGCGAATTTCTTGTGTTTAGCAGAGTGTTGGTGATAGAGTGGAGTGGACTGCTCCATGAGCCATGATCGAGCAGGATTTTCAGGAAGGGAGGGAAGCCAAAGTGATAAAGATTCTGCGTGTTAACATGACCGAGCGAACGGCGACCTACGAGGAGGTCCCCGAGAAGTACGTTCATCGGGGCGGTCGCTGGTTGACATCGAGCATCGTCTGTGATGAGGTGCCCCCTACGTGCCACCCCCTTGGGCCGAATAACAAGGTGGTCATCGCTCCCGGCATCGTCACCGGGACAGCTGCCCCTACCTCCGCTCGCATCTCCGTGGGTGGAAAGTCACCTCTCACCGGCACGATCAAGGAGTCAAACGCCGGTGCATCGTTCAGTCAGAGGCTCGCCCGGCTGGGTATAAAGGCGATCATTGTCGAAGGACAGCCAACACAGGCCGGGGAGCTCTGGCGCCTTTACATCAACCGGGACGGAGCGAGACTTGAACCGGCCGGCCTGACAACCAGAAAGGGGCTATACGAGGTCTTCCCCGGCCTCTACCAGGAGTATGGCGGGGTGGGAAAGGTTGACATCATGGGGATCGGCGTCGCCGGGGAGAACCTAATGGTCACCGCCGGGGTCTGTTTCAACGACATCGAGGGCCGCCCGAGTCGCTACGCTGGACGCGGCGGTATGGGAGCGGTACTCGGGAGCAAGGGGCTCAAGTTCATCATCGTCGACGATACCGATGCACCCGGAGTAGAGATCGCTGATCAGGCCCTGTTCGACAAGGGGCGAAAGAAGCTCGCCGACGCCCTTACAAGCCATGATGTCACCAAGCCCAAGGGAGCGCTCAACACCTATGGAACAGCTGTCTTGGTGAATATCATCAACGAGGCAGGCGCTCTACCCACGCGCAACTTCCGCGACGGGCGGTTTGAGGGGGCGACAAAGATCGCTGGGGAAGCGATCTTTGAGGGGAACAAGAAGCGCACCGGCAAGGAGCTATACAACCACGCCTGCTCACCTGGCTGCATCATCCGCTGTTCCAATACCTGGCATCGCCCCGATGGAAGCGAACATACCTCGTGCATCGAGTATGAGACCGATTGGGCGTTCGGCGCGAACTGCGGCATCGACGACCTGGATACGATCGCCGAGTTAAACCAGCTGTGTAACGACTACGGCCTGGACACGATCGAGGTTGGTGGAGCTATCGCCGTGGCGATGGAGGGTGGATTGGCCGCGTTCGGCGACGGGAAGCGAGCGATCGAGCTGCTACACGAGATTGGTCAAGGTACGCCTGTGGGGCGTATCTTGGGAAGCGGCGCAGTAGTGACAGGCAAGGCGTTTGGGGTTTCCCGTGTCCCGGCGGTCAAGGGGCAAAACATGCCCGCCTACGAGCCCCGCGCGATCAAGGGGATCGGCATGACCTATGCCGTCTCTACCATGGGCGCTGACCACACCTCCGGCTACACCATCGCCACGGAGATAATGGGCGTAAGCGGTAAGGTTGACCAGTTCGACGTGGACAAGGTGGAGCTGGTGCGAAACTTCCAGCACGCCACTGCGTTTATTGACACAACCGGCCATTGTCTGTTTATCGCGTTTGCCATCCTGGATATCGCCAGCGGGTTTGAGGGGATGGTAGAGGAGTGTAACGGCGTTTTAGGTACCGATTGGAACGGGGACGATGTAGGAAGGATCGGCAAGGAGATCATCGATATGGAGCGCTCGTTCAACAAGACAGCCGGATTCACAAAGGCCGATGATCGCCTGCCAGAGTTCATGACCCGTGAGCCGCTCCCACCGCACAACACGGTGTGGGATATTCCCGACGAGAAACTGGATGAAGTTCTTGGTTAGTCCAGCCTGAGGACTCGCTGTCTACCAGGGCACGAGCGATGGGCCGCTTCCTAAAAGGAGAGTGTCGTGGTTGAGGCGCGCCTCGTTGAGGTACACCTCTACGGCAAGTTGCGTCGTTTCGTTGCCAATCGTGATCCCACCGCTGAGTCGATCGTTTATATTTCTGTGGCCAAGGGTGAGACGATCAAGGACATCCTGCAAAAGATCGGCATCCCACAGGAGGATCTGGGAACGAATATCTTCCTAAACGGAGAGTACTCCTCGCTCACGCGACAAGTGAGATCAGGGGACCGGCTGGGAGTGTTCCCTGACAACATGCAGCTTCTTTACAAGTGGTACTTCCACAAGGCCGGTGATGAAGCGCATGATGGTGCATGTTGAGGTAAGACGCTCGTAGTCCGATTCCGCGAAGAATGTTGAACCCATCCGGACCGAGGACCCCGCAGAGAGAAGTTCCTTTAACGTTGGGGATAACCTCCTCAACGTTGGAGGGGTGCTCCGACCAACGTCGGAGATAAACTTCGACACTACCTCCGTTTTTGTAGTTACCTCTTTCAATGCCCACAGCTTGCTGCAGGGTTCTTTACCGCAGTTTGCCGATGGTTGCTCTTTGCTCACCATGCTTGTGCCGAGGATTTTCTTGACCTTCTGTTTATTTAGGTCTATTGTACGTATTAGCTAGGGTGTACTCATGACCAAGAAGAAAATAAAAGAGCTGCCAAAGCTTGACCGCCCGCGGGAGAAGCTAGAGGCGAAGGGTGCCGAAGCACTGTCGGACATGGAGCTTCTAGCGGCGCTGATCGGAAGCGGGGTTAAGGGCAAGGATGTCCTTGAGGTGGCCTCTAGCGTCTTGCGGGAGATTGGGCAACGCCTGGATCAATTGGATGTGAAGGCCTTGCGGGAGATTGAAGGGATTGGGCTGGCCAAGGCCTGCCAGATTGCCGCGGCGTTTGAGCTTTCGCGGCGCTATCTGCTCAAAGAAAGGATCGTGATTCGCGAGGCGAAGGACGTGCTCCCCTACATCCGGCACATCGCCGAGAAGCGCCAGGAGTACTTCGTGTGTCTATCGCTGAACGGAGCGAGCGAGGTGATCGAGTCCCGCGTGGTCACGGTGGGGTTGTTGGACTGCAATCAGGTTCATCCGCGGGAAGTCTTCGCCGACCCGATCGCCGATCGCGCCGCCTCTGTCATCCTTGCCCACAACCATCCCTCCGGCACGTTGGAACCAAGCCCTGAGGATCTCGCCCTCACTAAGCGGCTCGTGAAAGCGGGAGACCTCTTGGGAATCAAGGTTCTTGACCACATCATCGTCACCAAGCGCGGTTACATCTCTTTAAAGCAAGAAGGGCACTTATAATCGGCGCACCTGCTTACGTGGTATATAGGAGATAGTTCGCAGTTACCGGTGCAGCGTTCAAGGCTTACACGCTAAACGGATGCTTCTCCGGAGATAAACTCCGACGCTGCGAAAAAATGGATGTAGCGTTGCACCTTGTGTGCGACGTTATCTCTGATGCGACACAGCTCTACATCAAACTGCAGCATGAAGGCCAACTCCGCTTAGACCCTTGGGTTTTGCCTTTCAATGCCCCTTTAGCTTGCTGTGGGTTTTTTACTTGGCAGTTCCCGGTCCACTGAAGCGCGATTCTTGCGCTTGAAAGGGGAAAACGCTATAAAACGTCCATGTGGCAGCTAATTGTTTTGTTCTCAGCGGGTGCTTACGTAGGCTGGAGTGTCGGTGCCAATGATGCCGGAGACTGTATTGGCACATCTGTTGGTTCTGGTCTTCTCTCCTACAGGAGAGCCATCGTCCTTGTCGCCCTTTTCGTAGTCATTGGGGCACTGTTACAGGGCGAAAACGTCATGGAGACGGTGGGTAAAGGGATCGTAACGGTCGAGCTTCCCGCAGCGGCCATCTTCGCTGCGATGTTCTCGGCAGGGTTGTTTGTCACACTGGCCACTTTCTTTAGGCTTCCCGTCTCCACCTCGCAAGCCATCGTGGGAGGAGTCGCTGGGGTTGGGCTGGCTGCTGGTGTAGATGTGAACCTATCGAAGCTTGTGACTATCGCGGAAGTGTGGGTCATCTGCCCTTTTCTAACAGGTATTCTTGCTTTTGTGTTCTATCACGGTCTTGCCTTTCTCTTGCGTCGGCTAAGAAGGCCCAAACTTTGGGACCACGCCCTTGAAGTCCTTCTTATCCTCAGCGCTTGTTATGTCTCTTTCTCTCTTGGTGCAAACGATGTCGGGAACTCTGTAGGCCCGATCGCCAACCTCGGCGTTCACTCCATCTGGCTGCGCCTGTTGGGAGGCGTTTCGCTGGCAGTTGGGGCGTTGACCTTCGGTCGGAGGGTGACCGAGACCGTCGGAGGGGGCATCGTACGTCTTGATCCACTGAGCGCCGTTTCCGCCCAGGCCTCAGCTGCCGTAGCGGTCCACTTCTTCTCCATCCTTGGGATCCCTGTTTCAACCACACAAGCGATTGTTGGAGCGGTGGTGGGGGTGGGGCTTGTGAAGGGCATGAGGGCGATCAAGGGGCAGAGGGTAGTTGGAATCGTTGTCGGGTGGATTGGCACACCCACGACATCTGGGCTTGTCGCATTTGGTGTCTACAAACTCATCTCCTCCATTATGTAAGCTATTACGCGTCCTTACTTGTCCACTTAACCGATTGGTGTGTCGTCATTTCGCGACTGCGTGTTCGCCCTAGTCGATTGGCACGGACGCTGGCACGGATTAGAATAGATGAACCTTATCAGAAATGAGGCGATAGATATGCGTGCAAGAAAGTGCGCCGGTTTCATTCTAACTTTGGTGGTTGTAGCCCTGATAGCAACTGTCGGCATGGCACAGACGGTCGAGGTAACGACTTGGCAGCTCCCCAGTCCGAATAGTCTCCCAAGAGGGATCGGGGTTACCCCAAACGGCAAGGTCTTCTTCGCCGAATTCAATGTAGACAAAATTGGACTCTTGGACCCTATTACCAACGAGATCCGTGAGCGAGATGTGGGTGACGGCCCTAGTGGGCTTGTCGTGGCCGACAATGAGTCTGTCTACTATACGCTGGCCCTGGGCAACGCCCTGGAGCTACTCGTATTCATCGGCGGGGGCCATACATGGCCGGTTCCTACCCCAGGGTGCTGGCCAGGGAAGCTGGTTGAGGCTCCCTCGGGACCAGGAAAGGTGAACCTGTGGTTAAACGAGCGCCTCGCCGGGAAGGTGACCCGGTTCGCTCCTACTCAGATTACCGTTACCTTGCCCTTGATCATTACCCCGCCTGTCATCGTCAGCCCGAACATCTGGCAGATTGAGCCGATCACGTTTCCGGTCTCCCCGTCGACTTATCCGGGGAACCCAATGCTACCCCCGCCGATTGCCTACGTACCGGGGGTGACCACTGGCCCGTTCACTGAGTGGTCCCTTCTCGATGTAGGGGTGTACGTAGAGGATCTGGCGGTCGCACCTGACGGCAGAGTGTGGTTCACTCGAGGATTTTCGCCTCTTGCTGTACTCGATCCCGGAAGTGATACGGTCCTTCTCTACGGGCTTCCCACTGGGACAGATGCCCTAGGGGTAGCTGTGGACGTGACAGGGGACGTGTGGTTCACCGACATCTCGCGTCCGGCTATCGGACGACTCGACCCCACCACCGGCAACGTTCACCTCTGGACCATTCCTGGCGGTGTGCAGCCGTTCGACCTCGCCTTTGACGGGATGGGCAACGTCTGGTTCACCGATAGGGAGGCGGACGCTGTCGGCGTCCTGAGTCCGGCGACAGATGAGATCACTCTGTATCCGCTGCCTCCAAATACGCATCCCTTGTACCTGGTGATCGACGAGGTGGGGAACGTCTGGTTTACAGCTGAGGGTGGCAACTTTGTGGCAAGGTTGAAAATTCTTCCGGCTCTTGGTCCGCCACCGGTCATCTTTACAGTGCCCCCATTCGGGGAGGGATCTTCCTCCTACGGCATTGCCAAAGCCGGGAATCAAGCTGCGGTCCGCTTTTCCTACTCTTATGACGGGGGCATGGGCTTACCGGTGTGGTTTGGGGTGGAGGTTCTCTCTGAGGGGGTTCCCCTGCCCGGCTTTGATTACACCCCGTTCCGTGTGGATGTGGTCGGTGAAGGCACGGCCGCGTTCGTGCTGGAGTACGTGGGGGCAGTCACTGTAGAGTCCGATGGAATCCGGTTCTTCATGTCCCTTTACCCTGGTGGTCCTGCTGTTGCCTTAAAGGAGGTCGAATTCGTAACCACCTGGACACCGTAAGTATGAAGGCTGGCCATGTTCGGGCAGTGAATATCGGCCTTGTTGGACTTGCAGGGCAGAGTTTACCGCAACTTAAAAATCAGAAATGGAGGATCATGTCAGATCGCAAGATACGTAGCATGACACCAGAGGATCTCTACCGGTTCAAACTGATCTCCGATCCGCAAATTTCACCGGACGGCAAGATCGCCACCTACTGCGTGCACCGGGTAGACAAGGAAAAAGAGAAGAAGTACGCCAACCTATGGATTGTGCCCACCACCGGTGGCGAAGCCAGCCAGTTCACTTATGGAGATCAGACAGATACCCGACCCCGTTTCTCACCCGATGGCACGAAGATCGCCTTTCTCTCCAACCGTGATGAGGAGAAGCAACCTCAAATCTACCTCATGCCCGTTTATGGAGGTGAGGCGTACAAGCTCACCGACCTTAAGGGTACGATCGAGTCCTTCGAATGGTCACCCGATGGGGAAAAGCTTCTTCTGCAGTTTCGTAAAAAGGACGAAAAGGAGATCGAAAGGGAGAAGGATGAGGAGAAAAAGAAACTGGGGATCATCTACCGGCACATCACTCGTGTCTTCTTCAAAGAGGATGGGCTCGGGTTCTTACCGAATGAGCGGTGGCATCTATTAACGGTCGATGTCGCCACTGGGAAGACGACCCAGCTTACAGAGGGTGAGATCTATGATGAGCGGGAACCTGCCTGGTCACCCGATGGAACCAAGATTGCCTTCTGCTCCAATCGCAGCAAGGACCCAGATCTCGATCCCGACGCGATCGACCTCTATGTGCTCGCGATTAAGGATAAGACAATCCGCAAGATTGAGACCCCGCTGGGGCCGAAAGGGAGTCCGACCTTCTCCCCCGACGGAAGTTGGCTCGCCTACTACGGCCACGAGGGCAAAGGGCAGGACTGGAAGCAGACACGGCTGTGGGTCATCCCGACAGACGGAGCGGACGAGGCACGCTGTCTCACAAAAGGCTTCGACTTTGACGTATCTTCCTGGACGATCAACGACATGGGGAGCCTGCCCCAGGTCCCCCCGACGTGGTCGAAGGACGGAAAGACGATCTATTTTCAGGTGGCCCACCACGGGAACACCATCCTAAAGTCGCTGACGATGGATGGGAGTTCCCTTACTCTGTCCGAAGTGATCGATGAGGATGGAGTTGTGGGTACGTTCAGTTTCGATCGCGAGCAGGAAAAGTTGCTCTACTTCCACGGGAATATGCGCAATCCTGGTCAGGTGTGGCTTCGCGAGATGGCCTCTGGTCGCTCCCGCGTGCTGGCGGAGGTCAATGAGAAGCTGTTAAGGGAAATAGATCTGGGCGAGATGGAGCAGGTGTGGTTCAAAGGTACTTCAGGCAATGATCTGCAGGGGTGGATTCTGAAGCCACCAGGATTCGATCCCTCCAAGCGCTACCCCTCCATCCTGGAGATCCACGGCGGCCCTCGGGTGCAGTACGGGAACTTCTTTATGCACGAGTTCTACTTTCTAGCTGCCCAGGGCTATGTCGTTTATTTCTGCAATCCGCGGGGCGGACAGGGCTACGGAGAAGCGCACTCCAAGGCCATCCACAACAACTGGGGAACGGCCGATTACGAGGATCTGATGGCGTGGACCGATTTCGTGGCGGGGAAACCTTACATCGATGAGGCCCGTATGGGTGTCACTGGAGGCAGTTACGGTGGTTACATGACTGCCTGGATCATCGGTCATACCGATCGGTTCACAGCGGCAGTGACGCAGCGTTGCGTGAGTAACCTCATAAGCATGTACGGGTCAAGCGACTTCAACTGGGCCTTTCAACAGGAGTTCGGAGACGCTCCCCCGTGGGAGGATCTTCACAACTACTGGGAGCAGTCGCCTATGAAGCACATCGGAAATGCGAAGACACCAACTCTCATCATTCACAGTGAACAGGATCTGCGCTGTGCCATTGAGCAGGGCGAGCAGGTGTTTGTCGCATTGAAGCGGTTGGGGGTGGAAACGGAGATGGTGCGCTTTCCGGATGAGCCACACGGGCTGTCGCGTCAAGGGCGCACCGATCGCCGTGTCGCACGGCTGGAACATATCCTCCGCTGGTTCAACCGCTATCTGAAAGGGAAGAACGGCTGACAAATCCTGTGGGGACGGTGCCTGGTGCACTAGCCTCGCTGCGTTGATTCGCCTTGTGCGCGCAGGACGTTGGTCACCTATCAAAAGTCGTCACCCAACTGCCCCTGTGGGAGTCCGGTAGCCCCTTCTTTCAGGAAGGAGGAGACAAGCGGGTAGAAGAGGTCTGGGCGTTCAATCGGGACCGCGTGTCCACAATTGGGAAAAGAGACATACTGCGCGTTTGGGATTAGGGCCGCCGCCCGCCGCGCATAGCACGTAGGGATAAAACTGTCCCGCTCCCCACAGATGATCAGGGTCTTTGCAGATATGCGTGGTATGGCTGAGAGAATCGGCCGAAGCTCTCGCCTTGAGGTTCCCAAAAGTCCGTTTTCAGACCGCAATATCGCCAGGAAGGCCTGCTGGGCACCGGGAAGGGTGGCCAGTTCCACGTGGGCAGAAACCCATCCCGCTGGCGCTCTGCTGGGGTCCGCAAAACACCGACTGATGTAGCGCTTAACGCCCTTTGGCGTGGGGCAAAGAAGAAGCTCGCCAAGCAGAGGTAGGGTGCACAGGTGTAAAAAGGGATGCAGCCGCCGGCCGAGGAGGGCGGAGCTCACCAACACGAGGCGTTGTACTCGCACTGGCATTTGAAGGGTCAGGGCGATTCCAATACCACCGCCCATGGACAGGCCAACAATGTGTGCCCGCTCAATCTCTTGGAGGCTCATGAAGCCTAGGGCCACATGGACGAAAAAATCCACCGAATAGCCACGGAAGGGCTTGTCGGATCGACCGAGTCCGGGAAGTTCCAGCGCCCAAAGCCGGAAGTGATCATCAAGCCGTTCAAAAGCCCCGAGCCAATCCTCGACCGAGCCTCCGAGACCAGGAAGCAGAAGCACGTTCTCCCCATGTCCCCTTACCCAATAGCGGAGTCGGAAGCCATCCACTTTTGCGTAGCGGTCACGAGGAAACTTGCGCTCATCTGCGTCCGGCAAACTGTTCCTTAATGAACGCGGTGACCTTTTCATGTTCGGTTCCTTGGCGGCAGGAAAGGGAGAAAAACAGCTAGGATGAAAACCCCTTCTCCGCACCTCATTATACACTCATAAATAACATAAATATCCTTAAAAGCCCTTCTATTCTCACCCAAGCAGGCTTGACAGGAAGACCGTGCACTGGCTGTTTGGTACCCTGCTGGCCACGCTTGATTTTTGCCTGGAAGGGTGCGACACTAGCTGACCACGATGCATCGGGGGCTCCAAGTTTGCCTGGAGAAAAGGATATCCCGTTTGCAGGGTGAACGGTCTCAAGGGGGAGGGCGAGATGGATGATGCTTTAGGTATAGTAATTGCCATTGGGCTTGCTCTAGCGCTTGTGGTAGCATTATTTATGTTGGTTATCCCTGAGCCGGGGCAGCGGGCGGTGATCGCGACTGAGCGGCTCGATGTCGCTGTACTGACGTTCGAAAACAGTTCGTCATGGCCTGGGGTAGGAGAGACGCTTCGTGCCCGGATTGAGACGGAGCTTGTCAATGCCCCCGGAATCACGGTCTTTTCTCGATCGCGCTTGGACGAACTGCTCACCGAGCAGATGCTCGGCGAGGTGGGATTAATCGATCCAGCCACCGCGGCCCGTATTGGCTCCCTGACCGGGGTCAGCAAGTTGTTGACCGGAACGGTCTACGGGATCGAATCGCGCTCGGAAGAAACGACGGCCTGCGAGGAATGGAAAGATGGGGAGTGTGTCCAATCCGTGCCGGCGATAGCCTATACAGTGCGACTTCTGGGACAAATCCAAGTTGTGAGCGCGCAGACTGGCCAAATTGAACAAGCACTAGATGTTGAGCGGGGAGAAAACGTCACTGTCAAGCAGGGGAATACCTTCGGCGGTTATGAAACGCTGATCGTTCAGGCGGCCGAGGACATCGCCTCAGACATGGCCTCTCTTCTCACTTCGACCTATACTCGGGAGCTTCGTTACGGACTTTACAGATCGGTAAAGCCGAAGAGAAATGGCTATGTGGGTGAGGACGAGATCACCCGTTTTGAGCGCTTTGATGGTGAGGCTTACCTAATCGTTCACTTTACCCGTATCCGAAGTGATGATTCCTTTGACCTCTCGTGGATCGATCCTGAGGGAAACGTCGTTAAAAGTGTGGACGACATCGTGAGCAGTCGAGACTGGCGTCTCTACCAATTGGATCTCTCCGGTTTGCCCGACGGGCGTTTCACCGTGAGTGGAGCGCTCAACGGAGTCGAGGCGTTCGAGAAGGCATTTATCCTTAAACCCTAGGATCTGAACC